>Ga0210402_10002100_pt1 | contig 19717 bp, 20 predicted proteins | sample IncBWC7MmetaG_FD_161055 | JGI IMG/M metagenome (GOLD analysis project Ga0210402, IMG submission 161055) | Forest soil microbial communities from Barre Woods Harvard Forest LTER site, Petersham, Massachusetts, United States - Inc-BW-C-7-M | ecosystem: Environmental > Terrestrial > Soil >... | reverse complement strand
TCTCTTTCAGCTCGGCGGACCCGACACGCTGGAAGCGATCCAACCTTTCCTTTACAACCTCTTCTGCGATCCCGATATTATCGACTTCCCTTTCGCACGCATCGGTCGTAAACCGTTGGCCAAACTGATATCGACCACGCGCGCCCGCAGGGTGCAGCATCACTACTCGACGATCGGTGGAGGCTCGCCCATCCGGCCCAACACTGAGCGTCAGGCGCGGGCCCTTGAAACTGAATTGCGCAGCCAGGGCATCGACGCCCACTGTTTCGTCGCCATGCGCTACTGGCACCCATTCACGCGTGAGGCAATCGCGCAGCTCCAGGCGGCCGAGTGCGACGAAGTTGTGCTGCTGCCCATGTATCCCCAGTACTCTTCCACAACCACAGGTTCCAGCCTGAACGAATGGAACCGGAGGTTTCGTGACGAAGTCCCCGTCCATTGCGTCGAGACATTCTATCGGAATACGATGTATCAAGATTCCATCGTAGAAAAAGTAAACCAGGCGCTGTCCCGCTTCCCGCAGTTGGAGCGGCCCGAGATCGTGTTCAGCGCCCACAGTATTCCGATGTCGGTAATCGAAAAAGGCGACCCTTACCAGAGACAGATTGAAGAAACCGTAGGTCTGGTAATGGAGCGCGGCGGATGGAGCAATTCCCACCGCCTCTGCTACCAGAGCAAAGTCGGCGCCAGCCGTTGGCTGCAACCTTCGCTGACCAACACACTGCGACAACTTGCAGGCGAGAAGGTGCGCGAGGTCTGCATCGTCCCGATTGCTTTTGTTTCCGATCACGTGGAGACGCTCGGCGAAATCGATCACGAAGCGCGCCATCTCGCCGGGCAACTCGGCTTCGCGCAATTTGAGATGAGCGCCGGCCTGAACGATTCTCCAAGATTCATACAAGCTCTGGGGCAGATCGTGCAGGACGCTCTCGCGCAGGCCGTACCTTTTTCTGTTCCGATACCCAGTCAGGGGAGGAAGTTGGCGGAGCCACAGTATGCGGCGGCCGCAGGGTTAGATTAGGGCCAAGTCAGACGAAGCAAGGAGGGGAACTCATGGCGGAGTTGGAGACCGATAAGGTCAATCCGAATCCGGAATCGCCCAAGACGCCGGCCAAACCTGGCGTCGATGCCACCAAATACGTTGGCACACCGGCGGTGGGCACCTCGAAAGCCGCCGCCGCCGGAGGTATCGCCGGAACCGCGCCCTCCACCGAAATCGACCGCAAGCGCCGCCGCTTTGTCTGGGTCATGGTCACGGCCTTCCTGACCGCATGGTTCCTCGCCTTCTTCCGATTCTTTCTTCCTCGCACCCTGTTTGAGCCCAACTCGGTTTTTAAGATCGGCTATCCCTCGGAATTCGCGCTGGGCGTCGATACTAAGTTTCAGCAGAAATACCGGATATGGGTTGACCGCACACCCGATCGCCTCTTCGTAATCTACGCGCGCTGCACGCACCTCGGCTGTACGCCAGACTGGAAGCCCAGCGAAAACAAATTCAAGTGCCCCTGCCACGGTAGCGGATACGACAGTGAAGGAATCAACTTCGAAGGACCCGCGCCCCGTCCCATGGACCGCGCGCATATCGAACTGGCGCCCGACGGCCAGATTCTGGTCGACACCTCGAAGCTCTACTCCTGGCCCAAAGGGCAGCCCAGCAAATTCAACGATCCGGGAGCATTCCTGACCGGCGTATAAGCCTTTCAATGACGCAATCACTCAATGGCTCGATGACGCAATTCCAGGACTGATATGGCTGACGCAAACAAACCGAACGGCGGCAACGGTGGCAGCGGCGCGACCAGCGGCAACGGAAAAAACGGCGCCAAGGTCGGACTCCTCGAAAAGGTCACCACGGGAGTCAAAGGCGACATTCAAGCTCTCAAGACCGACATCCCCACCAAGGCCAAAGAGCAGATCGAAGGCTTGAAAGACCCGACGAAGACTCAGGTCTATACGTCAATCTTCCGCCACAAGCACGACGACACGCCGCGCAATCGCGCTCTCGGCGTGCTTTCCAACGTCTTCCTGCATCTGCATCCGGCGAAGATCAACCGCGATGCCGTGCGCTACAGCTACACCTGGGGCATGGGCGGGATCACCTTTTACCTGTTCATCATCCTCACCTACACGGGCGTGCTGCTGATGTTCTACTACCACCCAAGCAAGGTGCAGGCGTTTCGCGACGTACTCTATCTCGAGCACGATGTTCCGTTCGGAAAGATTCTGCGCAACATGCATCGTTGGGCCGCTCACCTGATGGTGATCGGCGTCTGGCTCCACATGTTCCGTGTCTTCCTGACCGGCTCGTATAAGAAGCCGCGAGAATTTAACTGGAACATCGGCGTGTTGCTCTTGGTCTTCACGCTACTGCTTTCGTTCACGGGATATCTGCTGCCTGATGATCAACTCGGATTCTGGGCCGTAACCGTAGGCACGAACATGGCGCGAGCCACACCGCTGCTGGGTCATGAAGGCCCATTCGGCTCGATGCTTGGCATGACGCCATACAACGACGTCCGCTTTGGCCTCTTAGGCGGATCGATCGTCGACGCAAACGCCCTGCTCCGCTCCTATATCTGGCATTGCATCGGCATCCCGATCGTTGCCAGTGTGCTGATGATCGTCCACTTCTGGCGCGTAAGAAAAGATGGCGGCATCTCCGGCCCAGCCCCGGTCATGCTCACCGAAGAAGCCGACAAGCCAAGAAGAGGCCCGAAGGCGGCAGGAGAATGATTTTGGTTGTGTGGGGACGGACGCATTCGTCCGTCCGTCGAGCGAAGCTCGACAGGTTTTTGCTGAGGGCATAGAAGAAGTCGAGCTTTGCTCGACCGGACGGCCGAAGGCGGCCGTCCCCACATGGTTCGTGGAGAACTTATGGACTGGCGACAACTTTGGGAAATCTGTTCGGCCCCCGACAACGTCCCGATTGTGGGCTTGATTCCGCTGCTCGCTTTCTACATCTACCTCGCATGGAAGCAGGCGCACGCCAACGACGTTCTCATCGAGCAGCTTGAAGCCGATCCCGCGATGGCCAAGACGCACCATCGCAAGACCTGGCCGTTCAAGCCGGGCTGGGCCAAAGAAGTCCACGTCTGGCCATTCCTCCTTCGCATCGAATTTCTCGCCGCGATCATCGTCACCATCATCCTGATGGTCTGGTCGATCAGCCTCAACGCGCCACTCGAAGAACCCGCCAATCCTAACCTGACGATGAATCCTGCCAAGGCTCCCTGGTACTTCCTCGGCCTGCAGGAGATGCTCGTCTATTTCGATCCCTGGATCGCCGGCGTCGTGATGCCAACCATGATCATCATCGGGTTGATGGTGATTCCCTACATCGACACCAACCCGCTCGGCAGCGGTTACTACACGTGGAAGCAGCGCCGGTTCTCGATTGGAACGTTCTTGTTCGGCTTCATCATTCTCTGGGTCGCGATGATCATCATTGGCACGTTTATTCGCGGCCCTGGATGGCAATGGTTCTGGCCCGGCCAAACGTGGGACCACAACCGCCTCATCTACGAGGTGAATCGCGACTTGCCAGACATCTTCGGCATCGCGTCGAACTTGGGCAAGGGCATTTTCGGCGCGATCATCGTTGGCGGCTACTACCTGCTCGGCGGAGGCCTCGTCTATTCCCTCTTCCGCCGCCGCATGGGAAAAGATTTTCAGCGCATGAGCCTGCTGCAGTTCTCGATCATGCAATTCTTGCTTCTGACCATGGTCGCACTGCCCTTAAAAATGGCTTTGCGCTTGCTATGGCATATCAAGTACGTGTGGATTACGCCGTGGTTCAACATATGAAGGAAGATTGCAGAACTAAGATTTCAGATTGCAGATTGAGCCCAGTCGCAATCTGAACTCTACAATCTAAAATCTGAAACCGTTTCGTTAAGAGGGAGACAGCGGTGCCCGATAAACCCATCCCCGAGCAGGATCCAATCACGAGTAAGTCCTACGCCGCGCACTACCTGATCGCGACGGTCATCCTCATCGTCACGCTCTTCTGGGCGTTGTGGGACGAGGCGTGGGGACAGCGTCCGTGGAAGGCTTTCCAGGAGCAGTTCAAGCAGCGGTATAGCGCATTTCTGAACACCGCCCGCACGAAGTCCCAGGACTCTGAGAAGGACGTTCAGAAGGATCCGGAATACGCCGAACTCTCGGCCGCAGTCAAGAAAGCATCGGAAGACTCGTCCACCGCCGCAAAGCAGGCGCGCGAGAAACTCGATGACGCCAACGCACGCTTGCTCGCCGTCCAAAGCGTTTTCACCGATCGTCGTGCCTACGTCAACGCTCTAACCTACGAACTCGAAACCAGCGAAAGCGCTTCGTCCAAGGCCAGCAAGCAAAAAGAAATCGATAAATATAAAGCGGAGAAAGCGACCGTCGAATTCCCTGACGGAAGCAAGAAGCAATTCAACTTCGAAGAACTCGAAAAGACCTACAATGAAATCCGCGACGAACGCACCAAGATCAGTCTCGAACTGGGCGACGCTCTCAAGCCCGTGACCGATGCTCGCGCCAAGCTCGATGATTACGTCACCGATCACATGGTCGATCTCACTCCCGCTCAGATCGACGGTTTGAAGAAAAAGATCTCCGACTGGGATCCCACCATCGTTCAGATCAACGTCGCCGAAGCCAATATCGTCGACCGCTGCGAATCCTGTCACATGGGCGCGCGCGAGCCTGTGAAGATCACGCCCGCCGCTATGACAACCAAGGGTGAAAAGAAGCCCGACGAGTACGCGAATGCTTTTGTCAGCCATCCCGAGCCAGAGTTGCTCAAAATCCACGACCCCGACAAGTTCGGCTGCTCCCCTTGCCATCAGGGCAATGGCCGCGCCACCACTAGCGTCGAGAAAGCGCACGGCAACTACGAGCATTGGCTCTGGCCACTATTCCCCAAAGAAAATGCCCAGGCCGGATGCCAGACCTGCCACTCGGCGGACATGGTGCTGGTCAGCGGTGACGCGCAATTCCAAACCATCAATAGCGGCAAGGAAATCTTTCGGCGGCGTGGCTGCAACGGTTGCCATCGCTATGAGGGATACGACCCGGAGCCTGAGGACTTGAATTCGGTTGGGCAGCAGATCAAGCAGATTGAAACTCAGAAGAAAGACAACATCAAGCAAACCGCCTACCTGATGAAACAGGCCGACGCGGCGGAGTCCAACGACGATGCCAACCGGCTTAACGGTGAGGCAGTCGATCTCCGCGTGGCCAACAGCAAGCTCGACGGTCGCCTGCAGCAGCTCGACTTCCAGTCGCACAGCCTGATGCAGGACATGAAGAAGATCGGCCCCAACCTCAAAGACGTTCGCCTCAAGCTGAACAAAAATTGGATTCCCGTCTGGCTGAAGAAGCCCACCGACTTCCGTCCCACGACGAAGATGCCGAATTTCCGCCTCACCGATCACCAGATCCAGGCGATCTCGGCCTATATCTGGCAGACCGCCTTCACCGATCCGCTTCCCAAGCACAAACCCGGCAACGCCGCACATGGGAAGGAACTGTTTGAGAGCCGCGGATGCCTGGCCTGCCATTCCATCGGAGAAGGCGATCAGATGATGGGCGGAACCTTTGCCGCCAACCTGACCCGCGTCGGCGAAAAAGCAAATTACGATTATCTCGTCCGCTGGATTCACAACGCGCGTGAGCGCACGCGTCCCTATTGCCCGTACGAGAAGAAGGACATCGGTCCCGAGGACTACGCGAAAAAGAATCTTCCCTACAAGTGGGATCTCGAACGCAGCAAGTGCCCCAACGACGGCCACGAACTGCAAGTACAGAACATGACGGTGATGCCGAGTCTGCGCTTACGCCCCGAAGACGCCGAAGATATCGCCACGTATTTGATCTCGCAGAAAAAGCAGGAACCGTCTTCCTACGCCGACGCAGCATTCATGGACGACCCTAATTTGAAAGAAGAAGGCAAGAAGTGGGTTCGGTTCTATGGCTGCGGCGGATGCCACGAAATTTCCGGGATGGAAGACGAAGGCCGTATCGGAACGGAGCTTACCTTCGAAGGCAGCAAGCCCATTGAGCGCCTCGATTTCGCGCTCTCCACCGAACCGGCGCAGCGCGGCGGCAAAGATTCCGAGCCGATCAAGGACAAAGAAGACCTGGCCCGCTTGCCCGATGGCCCCGCCGAGAAGCCCTGGTACGACCACAAAGGATTCTTTGAGCATAAACTCGCCGAGCCCAATGTTTACGACTTGGGCAAGGAAAAGGGTGAGACCGAGAAACTCCGCATGCCCAACGTCCACCTCACAAAGGAAGAGGTGCTCGATCTCACCACGTTCCTGATGGGCAGCCAGGAGACTTCCCTTCCCGCCAGCTATCAGTACAAACCGGGCGATGCGCGCCACGATATACAGGAAGGCTGGTGGGTGGTCGTGAAATATAACTGCATGGGCTGCCACCAGATCATTCCCGGCCAGCGCACAATTCTGATGCGGCTGCCGCAATATCAGGACGTACAGGAACAGTTGCCTCCGAAGCTTCTGACTGAGGGCGCCCGCGTCGATCCCGAGTGGCTGCGTAAGTTCCTGTCAAACCCATCTCTGAGCGCGACCGACACGGACCGCAACGGCGTACGGCCCTACCTGAAAGTCCGTATGCCCACGTTCTCGTTCTCAGACAACGAACTCCGGAAACTGGTCCGCTTCTTCGAAGCGTTATCGCAGCAACCGCTGCCGTACATTCCTGAAGGGGTGCCCACACTCACGGCCAAAGAAACCGACATGGCCCGCAGCTTGTTCTCGAGCACTGCCGCTCCCTGCTTGAAGTGTCACGCTACCGGCGATCCTTCGCATGACAAGATCGCGACGGCTCCCAACTTCTTGCTGGCGAAGGAACGCCTGAAGCCCGATTGGGTCGAGCGCTGGATCACCGATCCGCAAGCCGTCAGCCCGGGCACATCGATGCCCTCGGGCCTGTTCAAGCAACAGAACAACCAATGGGTCTTTGCCGGACCAACGCCACCAACATTTAACGGATATGACGGAGATCATCGCAAGCTGCTCACGGATTACATCTTCCAGCTCACGCCGGAAGAGCAGCGCCACGTGGCAGCCTCGATGCCACGCGCTAGTGCGGCCGTACAGCGTCCAACCAATCGCAAACGGGCAGCGGTTGAATCGCATCATACAGCGGGCGGAGGTTCGCGATAGAATGCTCGACGGAAGAGCCGACTCATCGATTCGTCGTCACTCCGCTTCGGCTCGCCCGGAATGACAAAATGATCCAAACGTTCATCCAACCCCTGAATAGAAAGGCGACATAATGAAAAAGACCATTTGGTTGATAGCCGGCATGTGCGCATTACTTGTGCTGGCGGCATGCAACAAGAAAGAAGAAGCACCGGCCCCTGCGGGAGAGACTCCCGCCGCTTCCGCTCCCGCGGCCACACCGATTGATCCCGCGACGGTGGCCACCGTCAGCGGCACCGTGAAGTTCGATGGCACGGCTCCGAAACCCGCGAAGATCGATATGAGCCAGGACCCAGGCTGCAAGGGCACCAATGAATCCGAAAATGTCGTCGCCAGCAACGGCGACCTTGCCAACGTCTTCGTCTATGTGAAAGACGGGCTCGGCAACCGCACTTTCGACGTTCCCAAGGATGCGATCGTCCTCGATCAGAAGGGCTGCCAATACCATCCCCATGTTCTTGGCGTGATGACTGGACAGACCGTGCAGATCAAGAACGACGACCCCACCACGCACAACATTCACCCCACTCCGAAAGACAACCGCGAGTGGAACGAATCGCAGCCGCCATCGTCACCCGCGCTCGAAAAAACGTTCGCGCGCGAGGAAATCATGCTGCCGGTGAAGTGCAACCAGCACCCGTGGATGAAGATGTACCTCAATGTGGTCAAGAGCCCGTTCTTCGCCGTCACCGACAAGAGCGGCAAGTATGAGATCAAGGGCCTCCCGCCGGGTGACTACACGCTCGAGTTCGTGCACGAGAAACTCGGTCCGCCGCAGGACATCAAAGTTACCGTCGGCCCGAAAGACAGCAAGATGGTGGACGCTAGCTTCAAGGGAATGTAGTCGAACATGTAGCGCCGGCATCCCTTCGACTTCGCTCAGGGCAGGCTCTGCCGGCTGTGGCGGGGGCGTCTCGCCCCCGCTTTTACTCTGATAAAATGTCCCGTTGATCGAAGCAGGGTGCGCACATCCCGTCTGCCCGGTCAGGTCACGACAAGATGCGTCCGCATTAAGGGGCCCTACTCTGAACTCTGTCGCCACAAGGTACAATCGCGGTCTTCACCGCTTCGCTATCGTTCTAGCCGCGTGGACGTTTCTCCTCATCATCGCCGGAGCTCTGGTAACGAGCAACGATGCCGGCCTCTCCGTGCCTGACTGGCCGACCTCCTTCGGGTCGCTCTACAAAATTCCTAAGCTCGTCGGCGGCGTAAAGTTCGAGCACACCCACCGCATGATCGCTCAGGTAGCCGGGTTGCTGACCATCGTCTTGGCTATTTGGATCTGGCGCGCTGAAAAACGCCACTGGATGCGGATGCTCGGCTGGGGAGCGCTCGGTACCGTGATTGCCCAGGGCATCCTCGGTGGGCTCACGGTTCTCTTCTATCTCCCGCCGCCGATCTCCTCAGCTCACGCAGCGCTGGCCCAGACATTCTTCTGCATCACCGTCGCCATAGCGGTGTTCACCGGGCAGAAATGCGTGGAAGAGCAACCGCGTGTCGAGTTCGATCACCGCCGCCCCAGCCTCTTCATCCTAACTCTTCTCTCGATCTTCGTTCTGTATGTCCAACTAATTCTAGGAGCTATGTTCCGCCACCATGGCCTGAGTTGGTGGCCGCACGTCCTGCACGCGGTGGTGGTGTCGTTCGTTCTCGCCTGGACCGCCGTCCGCGCTCTGACTGTCTACTCCAACATTGAAGCCATTCGCCGTCCGGCCATTGTGATGCTTTCTCTTGTGATCGCGCAGTTATGCCTGGGCTTTACCGCCTTTTTGACAAGGGTGTCTTGGGGACGAGACGCCGTCCAGCCGGAGTTGCCCATGGTCATCTCGACGGTGGCCCACGTGGCTGTTGGCGCGCTTTTGCTGGCCTCAGCGGTAATCCTGGCTATCCAAGTCTGGCGTCACGCGCCCGTAGCCTTTGAGGAGCGCCTGCCTCAGGTTCAGCGCGACCCCTCGACCGCCTAACGAACAACCTTGAAGTTCTGTCGTACTGAACGCAGCCGGAATTGTGCGAAGCGAGATCCCGGCGAGTCGAAGCATCCCTACTCCCACCACCCAAACTGCCCCCGGGCGAACCCTTCCAACACCAGGGTCAAAATACAAGATCGTCACTGAAAATCCAGCAGTGAACACGACGGGCTTCTTAATCAACAATCAACAGTGGGTCCTCGGTAAATGCACTCCCGTCTCCCTAACCGCGCGCCGAATGTCGTAAACTATTGAGTAGTCCCCGGGGTTCTCATTGGTCACGAAAGTCGCCGCATTAGCTGAAAATATGGGGGTGGACCGCGAGTCGGCCGAACCCGTCATCTCCGTGCAGAATCTGGTCCATCGTTACGAGGACCGCACGGCACTCAATGGCGTTTCCTTCGACGTTCGTCTCGCTGAGTTATTCGGCCTGCTGGGTCCCAACGGCAGTGGCAAGACCACGCTCTTCCGCATCCTTTCGACCTTGATGGTTCCAACCTCGGGCCACGCCCTAGTTATGGGCTGCGATGCCGTGCGGGATCCTTCGACCCTCCGCCGCCAGATCGGCGTCGTATTTCAGGCCCAGAGCGTCGATCCCAAGCTGACAGCCTATGAGAACCTCTGGCATCAGGGACATCTATACGGGCTGAAAGGGTCGACTCTGAAACGTCGCGTGGAAGAGATCCTCACCCGCGTCGGCCTGGCCGACCGTGCCAAAGAGCGCGTCGAAACATTCTCTGGTGGCATGCAGCGCCGCATCGAGCTGGCGAAAGGACTCCTGCACCATCCCGGCGTCCTACTCCTCGATGAGCCCACGACCGGCCTCGATCCCGGGGCACGCCGCGATCTCTGGCAATACTTGACGATCCTACGCGACGAAGAGCATGTGAGCGTGCTCGTCACAACGCACCTCATGGAAGAAGCTGAGCGCTGCGACCGATTGGCTATTATGAACGAAGGCAACCTTGTCGCCCTGGGCACGCCTGCGGAATTGAAGAGTGAAATCGGCGGCGACGTCATCCTGCTTGATGCCGCCCGCGACGCCGATTCCCTCGCCCAGCATATTCGCAGCCGCTTCCATGTGGCGACCACAGTGCTCGGCAATCAAGTTCGAATCGAACAGGAAGCCGGGCATCGCTTCGTGCCCGACGTAGTCGAAGCCTTCCCAGGCGAGATTCAGGCGATTTCCGTGAGCAAGCCCGCGCTGGAAGATGTGTTCATCCACCGCACCGGCCACAAGTTCTGGAGTGAAAATCCCGATCCCGATTCGCACCCGATGGATAAAAAGAAAAAGAGGAGGTAACTTGCGTCCGATGATTCTGGTGCTTTCTCTCGTGCTCGCTGTAGTTCCCCTGGTTGGCGTCGTATGGATATTTCTGAGCGGCATGATCACGATCTCACCGTTTTCCGCCACAGTCGACGGCCTTTTCATGACGCTGATCCTGCTCACCCTCTCGTTATGTTTCCTTCTGAATGCCTTCTGGGAAGCAAAAGATAAGGGCCTGATCGGCAAGAAGCAGTCTCCACCGACAAAGACTCCGGCGGCAAAAGCGAGTTAAGCATGGCAACCCAGGCAGCAACTTTCACGCGCCCGATGACGCCTTCTTCCGCGGGAGTCCTCTTGCCCGCGTTCACACTCTGGTGGCGCGAGATCGTCCGCTTCTATCGCCAACCCGGCCGCGTCATTGGAGTGCTCGCCTCTCCACTGGTTTTCTGGATCGTGCTCGGCTCCGGCTTTGGCACCTCTCTTCGTTCGACCGGCGGAGATCAGCAGCATTATCTGGATTATTTTTATCCCGGCACCCTGATCCTGATTGTGCTCTTCACCTCGATCTTCACCATGATGTCGGTCATCGAGGACCGCAAAGAAGGCTTCCTCTTGTCCGTTCTAGTCGCGCCGGTCCCGCGAACCGCTATCGTGCTCGGCAAGGTCCTCGGCGGAACTACTCTCTCGGCGGTCCAAGGTTTGATATTCCTGATATTCGCACCATTTGCCGGAGTGCACCTCGAGCTTGTCCAAGTTCTGCTGGCCGCGGTCGTCGTATTCCTAGTCTCTTTTTCTCTGACCGCACTAGGTTTCGCCATCGCCTGGCCCATGGATTCCTCCCAGGCCTTCCACGGCATCGTCAATCTCTTCCTGATTCCTCTCTGGCTTCTGTCCGGGGCTCTTTTTCAGCTCGACAGCGCGTCCGGATGGATTCGCGCCATTATGCGCCTCAATCCGTTAACCTACGGCGTCAAAGCCCTGCGCTTGCTCCTATACCCCGGTCAGGACCATAGCTTCGAACTGAAGTCCGCGATGGCGACCTTGGTCCTGTTCTCCCTGGTGATGTTTGGATTGGCCCTACTCATGGCAAACCGGCGCACCACGAGGCCTGCAGCGTGATCGCCGAACAATACGCCTACTTTCCCGCCCTCAACGCCAGCCTGAACGGAACCAGCGCCGTGCTTCTCCTCACCGGCCGCGTCTTGATCGCCAAGGGACGCATGGCCGCACATCGCGTCTGCATGATCGCTGCAGTGGCCGCCTCAGCTCTCTTCCTGATTTGCTATTTGTTCTTCCACTGGAAGGTAGGCAACATCCTTTTTCTCGGTCAGGGATGGGCGCGGCCCGTCTACTTCGCAATCCTGATCTCGCATGTCACGCTCGCCATCGTAATCGTGCCAATGGCCATCGTCACCCTGAGCCGAGGCCTGAAAGCCCGTTACGACAAACACCGCGCCATCGCCCGTTGGACCTGGCCTCTCTGGATGTACGTATCGGTGACGGGAGTCATAGTCTATTTCATGCTGTACCGGTGGTTCCCGCACAGCTGAAAGTTAACCGCCGGTAGTTTTTTCCTTCGTGTACCTTAGTTTCCTTAGTGGTAAATGATTTTGGTTTCATGTCCATCCTGAAGCTAAAAATCGACGTCTCCGGCACGATGGGCGACGCAGCTTGGAAAGAAATCCGCCAGTTCGACCAGATCCAGTCCGCCGATTTCGGCCCTCAATTCGGCAGTGGCGGCCGCTGCAACCATCCTCCCGACGCACCCCATGCCAAAGGCGAATGGATCGGCGCCGAAATCCGTCTCCAGACGCCTCTTCTGGCCCAATACGCCATGTCGCACTACCTTGAGCAGGAACGCGTTCTGGACGCAGATGTGGAATAAACCCACCACTCCCCAAACTAACGGAACCGTCCAAATTTCCCCGCCGTATTGTTAACCAAGTCCCTAGTCAGCCGTTATATAGCCGAGCAGACAAACAGCTTAACAATCCAAGACTGCCTGCCCGAAGGAGCAATCGATGAATTCCGACAACATTGTGGCGATAACAATCCCAATTATGTTCAGTTGGGTCGCCTGGATAATCTTCAGCACCATCCGCCGTTACAAGATTGCGAAGCTGCAAGCCGATGTGCAAACGAAACTGCTCGACAAGGTGGGCTCAGGCCAGGACCTCCTCGGCTACGCCCAAACCGAAGCCGGCAAAGAGATGCTGGAATCCCTGAAAGTCGAGCGCCACTCACCGCACTCACGTATCATCGGCGCCCTGCAAACCTCGATCGTCATGATCTCGCTCGGCGCAGCGTTCCTTTTTTTGCGTGGGAGGATTCCCGGCACCCAAGATGGATTCCTGGTCTTCGGCACGTTGAGCACCACGCTGGGAATCGGCTTTGGGGTATCCGCCGTCGCCTCGTATTACTTGTCGAAGTCCTTCGGCCTGCTGAATGGCGGTCGAGCATAGCCCTGCGATTTCCGTTGGCGTCGACCTTCACCGCATGAACCTGGAACTTATATCGACTTCAGCCGAGGCCGTCGAACCTGAGACGGATGGTGGACTCCGCATGAACGAGTCCGCCTTCCGCGCATTGTATGAACAGACGGCCACCCCGCTGCTTCGATATCTGATCGGCATCACGCGAACGACAGACATCGCCGAAGACGTGTTGCAGGAAACGTATTGCCGCTTCCTCACGGCGCGGCTTCCCGAGATGGACGACCGCGAGACCCGGAATTATCTCTTTCGTATCGCCACTAATCTCATCCATGATCGGTGGCGTCGCGGCAACGACGAGCCTCTGCCCGCGGACTCGGCGGAAATCGCAGCTCCCACTCCCCCCTACGACCGAAGGCTCGACGTCCGGCACGCCTTTGACCGCCTCAAACCCCGCGAGCGTCAACTGCTTTGGCTCGCCTACGTCGAAGGCTCGAACCATCAGGAAATCGCCGAACACACCGGGTTACAACCCGGAAGCATCCGCCTTCTGCTGTTTCGGGCGCGGCGCAAGCTGGCCGAGCTCATCGGAACGAAATCGCCGGCACGGGAGGTGTCAAGGTGAAAACTGATCGTCGTGAAACTCGCTTCTGCGAAAAAGAACAGGTTGTCGTCGCGGCCCTGCTCGCCGACGCTGTCCCCGAAGAATTGGTTGCCCACATCAGTGTGTGCGAAGTATGTACCGAAGTAGCCCAGGTTTCCCACGCACTCTTACAGGAGATCGCCCCAGCTGAAGACGTACTACGCCTCCCCGATGCGAGTCTGGTGTGGAAGCGCGCTGAAACGCTCGCTAAACAGGAAACGATTGCGATAGCGACGCGACCGATCCACATCGCCCGCATTTGGGCCGGGGTTGCGGCCTTGCTCGCGCTACCGTGGTTGGGTCCCACCTTCCTAAACTCGATGCCCAACTACTCCCATCATCTGTTGACCATGGATCACACGTTCTCCGGGGCCCACACGGGCACATCTCTGCTCGCCGTAGGCGCCAGCCTGATTCTTATCAGCCTGAGCTCGTGGTACGTCTTGCGTCAGGAATAGCCGCCCCGCCTCTCTCTGCGATCTCCGCGAAAACTGGAGCGTTCTCTGCGGTTAAAGCCTTCTTGGATTCAGATAAAGACGCTGCTGCCAGCCCTACGATCGCCCCAAACCTTCTGCTATAGTTCCTACCTTGGACATGCCGGCCGACCAGACTCCCGCACAAATCCCTGATCAGCAGCCCGCTTCAGGCCAAACCACAGTTGACCCAAAGCCCAAGCACTCCATGTCTCGGACCCAGAAGCTCCTCTTCTTTGCCACCGGATGGCTGATCGTTCTCATGCCCTTCCTCTTCTGGTGGAACACTTGGTTCGGGCGCCATCTGAACGACCAGCAGTTCCACGAATACCTACACGATGACAAAAAGCCTCGCCACATCCAGCATGCGCTAGTGCAACTGGGCGATCGCATGAGCCACGCCGATGCGAATGCGAAGCACTGGTATCCCGACTTGCTGCGCCTTTCTACAAATCCGGTGGAAGAAGTCCGCAACACTGACGCCTGGGTGATGGGCCAAGACACCTCCGGCATAGGATTTCACGACGCACTCTTGAAGATGCTGAAGGACCAATCTCCCATGGTCCGCGGCAACGCCGCTCTCTCGCTCGTTCGTTTCGGAGACTCAACCGGCCGCCCCCAAATCGTCGCCCTGCTCGAACCCGCCCAAATCACCGCGCCCGCCGCCGGAACTATCGTCGACGCCGACCGCCCCGGCACTGCAATCCATCAAGGAGGACTCGTCGCCAAGCTGAAAGCCGACGAATCTTCGCAGCCGTTTGAGATCCGTTCCCCGATCCCTGGTCGCATCCGTTCAGTCGCGCAAACCGGCGCAAGAGTCGCATCGGGCGCCGAAGTCGCTATGATCGATCCCGGCACCGAGCAAGTATGGGAATCCCTGCGAGCTCTATACGTCATCGGTCAACCCGAAGACTTGCCCGCAATCCGCCCCTATGAACGCGACGTCCCCGACGTCTCAAACGACGTCCGCCAACAAGCGCAGGAAACCGAGAAAGCGATCCAAGCCAGAGTGAAGTAGCGCCCGCGTCCCGCCGGCTGTAGCGGCATCTCGCCTCCTGGACCGGCCGCGTCGAAAATAAGCTGCTGCAGCCTCTGCATCGCAGCGGCAAGGAGAACATATGTCCCAAACCATCGGCTACATAACCCTGGTCGTCCGCGATTACGACGAAGCCATCGCCTTCTTTACCCGATCCCTGGGCTTCGACCTCATCGAAGACACTCCCTCCAAAGACCGCCACGGTCGTGACAAACGCTGGGTCGTGGTCGCACCGCGCGACTCCCGCGGAACAGCCATCCTCCTGTCCAAAGCCTCCACTCCCGAGGAAGTTAGCCGCATTGGAAACCAAACCGGCGGCCGCGTCTTCCTGTTCCTCCACACAGATGATTTCTGGCGTGACTACAACGCGATCACGGAAAAAGGCGTGAAGTTCATCAGAGAGCCAAAGGAAGAAGAGTACGGGACAGTAGCAGTCTTCGAAGATCTCTACGGCAACAAGTGGGACTTGCTTCAGCTGAAGCGATTGAGCTAGGAGTTAAAGCTGCCTCTCAAATCGCCATCGCTCCCACTTCTTTCTCCACCTCAGCCGTATCGACCATGGCGATCGCATCCCAAGGGCAACCGTCAAGAAAGCACCCATCCGGTCCCTTGCTGACGCACTTCTTGCATCCGATGCAAAGAATCGGATCTACCTGAATCCTTCCAAATGGCGGATTGTCCTCATCTGGCACCCAGAACATGCAGTCTTCGACCGGGCAGTACTCGACGCATGCTGGCGACCCGGCGCACCCCGTACAGCACTCGGTGATCACAGCCAGTTCTTTGGGTTTCTTCTTGCGCGGCGTGGCAAGACCTTTGGACTTCGGTTCAAACTTGAGCTCGTCAGGCACCATCCCGACGGCCTTGGTCGCTCCCCCAGATGCAGCAGGCATGCGGCATTATAGCCCAAAACACGCTGGCGGCGGACGTTGAATGCTCCGCCGCCTTATCAGGCGATCAAGCCCTAGTTATGCTCATGCTCTTCGTGCTCTTCGTGTCGCTCGCGCTTTTCCTGCTTGTGCCGCCATTTCCAGTAATCCCGCTGGTCCTCCGCCCGGAGATGTTCGTAATCTACGTAATCGTGATTGCGTTCCGCCAGCCACTGGCGGTACGCCCGATCTTCGCGCGAGTCCCAATTGTGATAGTCCCGATATTCCTGGTCGTATGCCCGACGCTGGTGCTCTTCCTGCTCGTGCCGTTCGTGCTCGTCTTGAGGCCTCGGCATGGCCAGTGCCCCCACCGGTGCCATCAGTGCAGCCGACAAGAAAAATGAAACCGTAAGTTTATGTTCACGACGCATATTTATCCTCCAGAAGCGGTCCAGAATAGATGCACCCAGAGGACTCATGGTTGGAATCCGAAACTCGGTAGGAAGGCGCCGATTTACAGGTACGAAAGCAACTTCCATTGGAAACTGTCTTGCTGAGAGGAGCCGAGGTTCGCGACGCGAAGCTTAGCCGCGGTCGAAGCACTCCCTGCGACTATCACGCCGCAGAAGCCGATTCGAATTCAAGCAGCCGCTGAATCCCTTCCTCGAAATCGGCTTCCGCGCTGATCAAACTCAACACCAAATATCCGTCGCTCTCAAAATCATAAAAATGCCCCGGATGAACCAGCACCGCTTTCTCCTTCACTAACTCAATTGCCAACTCTTCATCCGACCGCGTGACCGGAACCTGCAGCACCGCATACCATCCACCTTCGACGCCCAATCTTTGGCAAGCCTTTTGCGCCGCCAGCTGCCGGTCCAGCTCCCCCAAATTTCGCCGAACCCGCTCCAGCAACTGCCGCTGAATACCCTCTCTTTGCTCCAGCATCGCGGGTACCGCCCACTGCACTGGAGCGTTCATTGAAAGATACGTATCAGCAATCACCTCCAACCGCGCTATCGCGGCCTGAACTTCTTCAGGAGGCCCGCTCGTTACCACCCACGCAACTTTCATTTGCGGCAAAGCCGAAATCTTCGACAGCCCACTCAAGGTGAATGTCAGCACGTCCTGATTCCCGGCAAAACTCGGCGCAGCCAAAGAAAATGTGGGGACAGCCGCCATCGGCTGTCCGGTCGAGCGAAGCTCGACAGCATCTGCAGCCGAAATGTCATCCCCTAGTGAGTAATCCAAAAACACTTCATCCACTATCACCGCCAGTCCATGTGCCCGGCAGAACTCATTCAACGCCCACAACTCTCCCGCATGCACATACGACCCGGTCGGATTATTAGGATGCACCACGACCACTCCCCGCGTCCGCGCGGTCACCGCTCTCTCCATCGAATAGAAATCCATCTGCCACCCGTGGTCGTAAATCAGCGGATAAGGCACGAGCTTCACATCCTGCAAATCCGCCAGGAATTCAAACAGCGGATAGCTGGGCTTCGGCACCAGCAACTCATCCCCTGCGTTGCACAGCAGCCGGAAAACATACGAGTATCCTTCACTGGTGCTGGTAGTAAGCACAATCCGCTCCGGATCGACCTCAAGCCGACCTGCCGGACTGCCACCGCGATTCGTAGAGACGTTGCTTGCGACGTCTCTCTCACCACGAGAACACCGCTCGCCGTAGTACCGCCCTACAGCCTCTCGCGCCGAAAGCAGTCCTTTAGCCTGCGGATCGTAATCCAGAGCCCGCTCCGACCGCAGCCCGTCCAGAATCGCCCTCGAGTCATACTCCAGCCCCACCCGAGTCGGATTCGAAACCGTAAGGTCCAGCACCCGAACCGCCCGCCCGCGTACTTCCTCCACCGCCTGCGTAAACCGGTTCTGCGTCAGACGCCAGTTCGTTCTCTCAGAAAACATGGATGGATTCTATGCGAATTCAGAAACGAAGAAGTCAGAAGGAAAAAGTGAACCCTAAAACCCACTCGTGCGATCTTGATTCTGCATTCTGGCTTCTTACTTCTACCTTCCCTGCTCGATTCTTTCTACCAGAAAATATAAAAGGCGCCCTGTAGGACGCCTGTAACTCACAAGTCCACTCAAACTCTTACTATGGACGACTCGGAAACTCCGGCTTCCCCAACTGGCTTAGCGCCGGCACACTCTTTTGTAAGCTCGGCCAATCCCTAATCCCCACTGCCGGGCAGATGAGGCCATTCCCCGTCGGACGCAACAACTGCCGCAGCGTCTGGACGCCATAGAACAATCCCTGTCCCGTGTTGGCGGCGACAATCAAATGAGACTTGTCAGAGAACAGCAGGTACCCTTCAGGCCCGACTGCCGAGTCTGCCTTCAGTCCATTCCGTGCCAGGAAGTCGCGCACGCGATCGTCCTCCAGGCGCGCCAGCACGATGGCCCCGCCTTCCGCCTTACCTTCAGCTTTCATGCCGAAAATATTCAGCTTTAATCCCGATTGGTACTGGACCTCTTCCGCGAGCGTCTCGGCCGCGATACGATCCTCGGCCTGATGTCCCAGTTGCACAAAAATCTTTGTCCGCGGCCCAACCTGAAACCCGCCATCGCGCAGTTGCGCTTCCTTGGGCTGTGGCTCCAGTTTCACACCCTTGTCGCTCGGAGAATCCAGCCCGCACAGAAGAGGCGCGCAAATTAGCACCCATCCCACGATTGCCAAGTGTCGCTTCGTCATTGCCATACTATTGTACTTCCCAACCCGATCAGCGGGTACCAGCAAAGATGCCCCCTTTTCTAACCCGGCATTGGACCGATTTGCGCACTTTCCTGCGCAATCGTTATTTAAATCCTTCCTTATTAACAACGTACGGCATCTTGGTAACGTCCCCACCGTAGTTCCCTTCGAGCACGTCGATCAGCCCTTGCGCACATCGTCCCGCCATGCCCTTGTCCGGATCAGTCGATAGCCGTGTGATCCGCGCCGCGCTGGCAAAGTGCGGCATGAGCCTGCATCGGTCCGCGATCGCCGGATCGCGGAGCGGCGAATCCGCCGGCAATGGCTCTTTCTCGTACACATCCAGCGCAGCGCCTGCAATCCAGTTCTCCCGCAACGCCCGCGCCAGGGCAACTTCCTCCACTACCGGCCCTCGCGAAGTGTTTACCAGGTATGCGGTCGATTTCATCAGCCTCAGGGTTCGTTCGTTGAACAGATGATACGTCGGTGTTGTGCTCTCGCCGGTGCGCAGCAGAGGCACATGCACACTGACAAAGTCCGCTTCGCGCAGCGCCTGCTCGAAAGGCACGTACTTGACCCACGCCTTCTCCTTCACCAGGCCGCGGGCATGTCTTAGCTGGTTGATTTCCTCAACCGTCTTCACGAACGCGTGATTCTCATAGGCCGGGTCATAGCACAGAATGTTCATGTCGAACCCAACGCATTTCTTCATAAACGCCAGCCCGATCCGACCTGTCCCAATCGCGGCAACAGTCTTGCCGGTAACCTCATCGCCCAAAAACGGCAGGAATGGATGCCAGAAGCCCCACTGGTTGTCTCGAGTCAAATGTTCTGCCGTCCACATCTTCCTGGCCAGCGTCCCCATCATGAAGAAAGCAAACTCAGCCGTAGCTTCGGTCAGCACATCGGCGGTATGCGTGAATGGCACCTTGTACCGGTTCGCATCCGCGCGATTGATGTTGTCGAACCCCACCGCCATCTGCGCCACCACCTTCAGCGTACCCTTCCCTGCCTCGAATATCTCGGCGTCAATGGGATCGCGCAGCGTCGTGATCAGTCCGTCAATCCCCGACTGCACCTTCTCTACAATCAACGCCTTCGGC
>Ga0210402_10002099_pt1 | contig 19726 bp, 22 predicted proteins | sample IncBWC7MmetaG_FD_161055 | JGI IMG/M metagenome (GOLD analysis project Ga0210402, IMG submission 161055) | Forest soil microbial communities from Barre Woods Harvard Forest LTER site, Petersham, Massachusetts, United States - Inc-BW-C-7-M | ecosystem: Environmental > Terrestrial > Soil >... | reverse complement strand
AGGGAAAGGACTTACGGGATTCTTGGGGGTGGGCGGGGGAGTGGTGCGATGCAAGAAGACGTACAGGAAGCGTCGCGCCGGCCACGAACACAGCCTAGCAAAGATCCAGAAAATTGTCAAGAACTATTATTGTCGAAATAGTAGCGGTTCGAACGCGATGCTAACTAGCAGGAAAATCAAGAGGCTAGGGAAAAACAGTCCCACCTTTCATGAACCAAACCCGAAAAGGTAGGCCATGCCCGCACGATCTTGGAATTAAGGCGGTGCCACCCGCCCGCCAACTTCGGATCCCGGCGCATTCGTAGCAATACATTATCTGGTGTGCTACGGTGAGGAATTACGAATGAGCGGTGAGAGCCCATGTGGATTCGTCAGCTCGACATCGAGAATTTTAGAGGAATAAAGAGCGCTCAAGTTAATTTTGGCGAGCGCCAGACCGTGCTCGTGGGGCCTAACGGCGCCGGCAAGAGCACGGTCCTGGAAGCTTTCGCGCTGTTGTTTGGCAGAGATCGGCTTGTCCGGACATTGACTGAACATGACTTCTTTGGCAGTGACCCTGCAGCTGCGGATCGCATCAGGCTTACCGCTACCATCACCGGATTCAGTTCCAACACAGCGTCGGATCACAGCCAATGGTTTTCGGAACGACGCGGCGTCCCCAAATGGCTGAATGCCTCGTCTGGCAAACTCTTGCCGGAGCCGGAGACCGCAAGCGACGCATTATGTGTCCAGCTTGGCTTTTGCGCACGGTTTGATCGGAGCGAGCTGTGCGTTGAAACGGTACGTTATTTCCATGATGACGACTCTGTTTCCGATCCCTTCGACGAGGACGTAGTCCAAACCGTCCCGGCAAGGCTGCTGCCGGAACTTGGCTTCTTCCTTGTTCCGGCCCATCGAACGTGGGACCGCTTGGTGTCTTTCAACTCAGAATTATTCAGAAGGATTCTTGAAAGCAGCGGGTCGCTTGAAGCTGCGGAAGTGCTGGCCGAGCGGGATCGCCTGCGTCAGGACGCACACCGGGTGGACCTCCAGGGAGTCCCGGACTGGAGCTGCGGCTTACCGCCACGGACACTGAATCGCTGCTGCAGGCACTCGTTCCTCATTATCGCTATGGCAACTCTGTCTCTCTCCCTGCTGGCCGGCATGGGTCGGGATTACTATCCCTGCAGACCGCACTTCTGGTACTTCAGATTGCGGAGCGCCGCCGCAAAGCAAATCAAAATGTCATCATCGCGGTGGAAGAACCCGAGCTGCACATGCCTCCGGGCGTACAAGCCCAGGTACTGCATCGCCTTCGCAATTCTTCCAGCCAGCTGGTGTGTACTACGCACTCCCCTCGGGTCGCCGCGGTGTGTGCGGCAACGGACATTCGCATGGTAAATCCGGCCGGGACAGCTTCGACGACCGTCGTGCCAATGCTGAAGGCCGCCCTGCCCTCTTCGGCCAAGAACGGGGTTCGCAAGCTGTTTCAGGAGAATCGACAGTCTTTTATCGAAGCGCTGATGCATCGGTTTGTTCTGGTTCCCGAGGGCCGTACCGATGTCGAGTGGCTCCGACTGTTCTCTGTGTGCGCCGCAAGCGAATATCTCGGTGACTCCGCAGACTCACTGCCGTTTGGGACAGTGTTTGGGATTGCGCCGACTCACGACGGGTGCGTGTTGGATACGGTCGAGAAAATCAAGGACATACGGCCTGGAGCCGTAGCGTTGGTTGACGGTGACACCGCTGGCGACGAATACGCGAGAGCGCTGCTGAAAGCGGCGAATCCGCCGGAATATTTAGTGCAATGGCCCAAGGGACTGGAAATGGAAGACGTGGTTGGATGGATTTTGGGGAATGAGAAGGGCCTGGTGCAGGCGATTCAGGCAGAAATGTCGGCGGCACCGGCGACCGTGCCTGAAATAGTCACCTGGCTAAAGAAACGAACGAACGAAAAAGGGGCGAAAACGGACCTGCTCGCCTACGAAGCAGTCATTGCAGGTATAACGATGTCAGGAAATGCCAGGGCCAGAGCACGAAGTCTGCTGAGCGCATTCGTGGATATGACGGGCGCAAAACCTTCATCAAAGCTCCTGCGTGCGGATACGACGCGGAGCACTACAAAGACATCGATCTGGAGAATCGCGCTTGAGCCTTGAGTATTTCGAAGGACCGGCGGGTTGCGGCAAAACCTATCAGCTGATCAAAACGCTGGAGACATTCCTGGCGGATCGTCCGCTTGCGGAGGGCGAGGCCGTGCTTGGACTGACCTACATGCACGGTTCACGGCGACGAATGCAGAACCAGCTCGGGAAAACGCCGAGCCTGAGGGGCCGCTTTCTGGCGTGTACCGTGGACAGCCTGGCAAGGCGTCTGGTCTACCGCTGGCGAACTCTGGCAAAGGAAATCGAACCAAAATTGAACCTGATGGTCTCGGCGAACTTTACTGTTATCTGCCGCGCTGCGGCCCTTGCGATAGCCAAGGAGAGCGTTTCGAGTTGGCTCAAACTCCGCTATCCCGTTGTCGTGGTGGACGAACTTCAGGATTGCAAGGGAGACCAGCTGTATCTTATCCAGGCGATGGAGTCATGCTGCCATGTGATCGCCGCTGCTGATGAATTCCAGGATCTACAGCAAACCGGCCCCAGTGCGGCAGTCGAGTGGCTGCATGCAGGTGCCGGCAAGAAAAATGTTCTCTCGGGGAACCGGCGAACGAGTGAGACAACCCTGCTTCAGGCTGCAAATCGGCTCAGAGCTTCACAAGACTGTGGCGACATCCTGAAGAAATCGCTGATGTCCGCGCTCAATGCGAACGTGGCGGCGGGACACATCGCACGCACGATCTGCTGGAACAAAGCAAATGACGTAGTGATTCTCACTCCAACTGGACAAAGCAAGAACCAGTTTGTCCGTGATGCGGTGACGCGGCTTACCGAAAAGCCAATCAAGCCCAGGGGAATAAACAAGGAAGTTGGCCCCTTCCGTGTCATTTGGGAATCGAATGTCGAGGAGGATAAGGCCGCTCTCTTGAAGCAAATTGGATGTTCAGACAAAGGAATCAGTCTTGAGGAATTACAGCAGCTTTGCGGGAGCGACAAGGGTGCGTTAGGAGACGTTTATCGATGGGCAGTAAAGAAGTGGCGTATCAAGGGACAAGCGCACTTTCTGGAGGGAGAACTGAAGACGATAGTCGAGCGGGTTCTCCAATCACGGCGTGCGTTCCTGCCGACTATATGCTTTGGAAGTATGCGGGCCATGACAATCAATCAGGCGAAGAATCGCGAGTTCGAGGGAGTGATAGTGCTTTGGCCCTTCGCTGTCGGCGGAGATCTGGATTCGCAGAGACGGCGTCTGTACAATGCCCTCACTCGCGCCAGGAAATGGGCTGTTGTGATTGTCCAGGACGCTCCGAGAAAACTATCCCGTCTATCGCTGCCGCCGTTTTCTAAACCTCCACTTCGTAAAGGCTAAGGCATTCGCCTTTTCGAAGCCAGGCATAGGCGAGAAGTTCCCGACTCTTCGAGAGCGCGAATATAGTTTCGAGCTTCAAATTCGGGTTGGGTCAATAGTCGTTGGAAGAGAAAATGTTCCGTCCGTCCCCGTTTTCCAATCGTCGCCGGAGGACCGCGAGATTAAGGCGGGTGCGGGGATCACGAAGCGCTTTTTTTCAGACCATTGAATAACCAGCCGCCTTCCACGCGTCAACACCCCCCTGCAGCACCGCGACGTTCGCGAAGCCCTGCGCCTGATATTTGGCTGCCTGACCGGCAGCGCTCGCTTCGGCGGGTCAAGCTCAATAGAAAATGATTTCCTGTGTTTTCGGCAGCGACGCCGCCCGGGACTGCAAGGCGGCGAAGGATATGGACCCGTCCAGATTTAACCTCTGGCATTTGGCCTCGTCCTGATAGGCACAGACTAGTAAGGCTTGGTTTGCTTTTGTCTTTGCGTACGCTTGTTGCACGCTGATTCGCTTGATGTCCGCCATCTGTCCTCCTTGTGCAATACGATTATAACGCCGCGCGAGGTTATCGGACAGCTCACCGGCCACTGACGGCTGGCCGTTGCTGTATTTCTTTCAGGAGAAATTCGATGACGCTGGCGGAAAAATACTGGCTGACATTGTGGTGGCGATGAAGGCGCGGGACGATTTTAAGCTCAGCGTGTTGCGAATGCCCGCATGCAGGGCACGGCATGCCGTGCCCCTACGGGAATCGGAACAAGGAAAAAAGAGCAGCGGCGTAAAGCCGCTGCTACATGAAGTGAAAAGAGAAAGTCAAACCCAAGACCCACCCTCACAATTCGAGGATGGGGCACCCAAGTTCAAACCCAAGAAACCCAAGACCCACACCTGGTCAGCTCAGGGTTTGCAAGTACAACTTCTTTAACTCAGGGTTCGCAAGTACGAACCCTGAAACCCTGAAACCCGACAACGGCGTATGGGGCGCCCAAGTTCAAACCCGGGACAGACGAAGTCTGTGCCACGGGAAAACGCAAGACTCACCCTCACAATTCGAGGATGGGCACCCGCGAATTGCCGAAAGGATGGAACCCCAAACTCGCAAGAGACCGTGCTATAAACTCTGTATGAAAAATTCAACGGGATGGCTGCTGTTCAAGTACGTCGGTCTTGAAATGACCCCGCTATCGAAGCCCTTCAAAACAAAAGAGCAAGCAGAGAAAGAGCGATTGAAATACCCCGAACGTGAACGCAAAGGGATCGGCGTTGGTGTGGTGCGGATGGGAGAATGAGTAGCACAACAATCCACTGGGGACGAATTTTGCTCGGCGGGCTACTCGCGGAAGTAGCTCTGATTCTCGCGATTGTTCCTCTGGGCCTGCGCCTCGGCGAAAATTTCCTGCACTACACTGCTCCGCCCGGGTCTTTCGTCACGTGCTTCCTGGGAGCGCTTTGGGTGTGTCGGCGGATCGAATCCCGTTTCGTTCTGCATGGGATGTTGGTGGGGGTCGTCGCGGCGCTGATCTACGTTGCCTTGACGCGCGCGCAGCCTGAACCTTTTGTATATATTGTGGCCCACGCGCTGAAACTTGCGGGCGGTGCATTCGGCGGCTTTGTCGCCCAACGGCGTCGATCTCCGTCTCCGCCGCAACCGGCGTAGTTGGATTACCGCGGTCGGGAAAAGACGGAGAAATCAAACCCAAGACCCACCCTCACAATTCGAGGATGGGGCACCCGAGTTCAAACCCAAGGAACCCAAGACCCACACGCAAGGACGGCGTGTGGGGCACCAAGTTTAAACCCAGGACACAGACTGAAGTCTGTGCCACAGTCAAAACCCAAGACCCACGCGCAACGACGGCGTGTGGGGTGCCCGCAAACTCATGGAGGTTCCATGCGATTTCTGTCAGTTCTTGCGCTGCTTGCTCTTTGCTTCGTTTGCTCGTCTGGTAGTGCTGATCCAAAGAGCGCCGCTGAGCAACCGGATATCAGCAGGTCTGGCCGCGACTTCCTGGAAATCTGCTCGGGCGTGGATAGTGATCAGAAGGGAGACCCTATTCGCATCCGGAATGACGCGGCCTGTCTGGGCTGGGTTGAAGGCTTCCGAGATGGTTTTACCGTGCACGATGAGTTGCTAAGTGTTCCACGAAGGGACAGGATCGTTTGCATTCCCGTTGGAGTAACCAGCGTTCAAATCGTTCGCGTAATGAAGAAATATATCGCAGACAATCCTGACAAGGCACATCGCGCAACTCGGTTGGTCGCCTCAGTGGCATTGGCAAGCGCGTTCAGCTGCAAGGCGCGGAAGAGTTAGTTGTGCCTCGCCGCGTCTTCGCCAGGCGGCTGTCCCGACAATTTCGCGTATAATCCAGCCAGCTTTGCAGGTCAAAGGAGCCTCGACCATGGCGCTAGAACAGAATGTTCGGCAAATTGGCGATGTCGCGATTCTCGATCTGAGCGGGCGCTTGAGTCTCGGTGAGGCATTAGCGTTCGGTCCAGGGAGTGGTGTGGTGCTTGGCCAAACAATTCGCGAATTGACCAAGAAGGGTCAAAGGAAGATTTTACTGAACCTCGCAGGCGTGACTTACGTCGATAGCTCAGGAGTAGGACAGCTCATGGGTGCGTTGACGAGCGCGCGCAATCAAGGCGGCGATCTCAAGCTGCTAAAGCCGTCGAGCCAAATCCTTAATTTACTGCAGATCACCAAACTGACCGGTGTGTTCGATATCCAGCAGGACGAAGCTGCCGCGATCCAGTCGTTCTCCAAAGAAGGAGCCGGAGCAACGGCGTAATTCGGGGAATCGGAATAAGAGAAAAAAGAGCAGCGGCGTAAAGCGGCTGCTACATGAAGCGAAAAGAGAAATTCAAACCCAAGACCCACCCTCACAATTCGAGGATGGGGCACCCAAGTTCAAACCCAAGAAACCCAAGACCCATACGCAACGACGGCGTATGGGTCACCCGCGTCTACCAGACACAGACTAACTGTGCGAAGTGGCCGCGTGAGTGGACTGTTCAGGTTCGAAATAGGTGCCGCGTTCAAGGTCGGCAATAAGCCCTGCCCGCTTGGGCTGCCATCCCAACTTCTCCTCAGTTAGTTTGCTGGATGCCGGGGAGTCCATGCCAACGAAATGTGCGAGCCAACTAAAGCGGTCGGCGGCCTGCTCGGGCGACTTGCTCACAACCGGCACGCGAAGGCGGCGGCCGATCACGCCAGCGATGTCCTTGAAGGGGATGCCCTCGTCGCCGATGGCGTGGTAGCTAGCTCCTGCGGAACCCTTCTCCAATACAAGCCTATAGAGGTGAGCAGCGTCGAGACGGTGCACGGCGGGCCAGCGGTTGAGGCCGTCGCCGATGTAGGCTGAATCGCCTTTTTCACGCGAGAGCTTGATAAGAGCCGGAACGAAGCCATGGTCGCCGTCTCCATGGACCGATGGAGGAAGGCGCAGCACGGAGACGCGCGCGCCACGCGAGGCCAGCGCCGCTACTGCCAGTTCCGACTTGCGGGGAAAACTGGGATTTGTCGCATCCTGTTCGGTTGCGAGCGGGCCCTGGCGTTGAAGGAGCAGAGTTCCGGAAGTAACGATCAACGGGCGCTCGGAACCGGCGAGCGCATCTCCGAGTGTCTCGATAGCGCGTCTGTCCGTCTCGGCGGCAGGCGCGTAGTTGGAGAAGTCGTGGATGAAGGCGGTGTGGATTACGCCGTCCGCGGCGGCTGCTCCGCTGCGCAAGCTCTCCAGGTCTTTCAGATCACCTCGATGTACCTCCGCGCCAGCGGCAGCAATCGACGCGGCGGCTGAATCCGAGCGAGCCAGGCCGAGCACCTTATGGCCCGCACGAATTAATTCCTCAACGATCGCTGAACCAATAAAACCCGTAGAACCAGTCACGAATACACGCATTGCGATTTCTCCTGTCGTTCACTTGATGATAATTGCCAACATTTTATTCCTAGGCTGAAATTCGACTCTCAGAAAGACTCTCCAACCATTTCTTCGCTCTTCTTCCAGAGGGCTTCGGCATTCTTTGCATCGAGCGCATATCCGCGCACTCCTTCGCTTACGCCAGTGATGGTCACGTGGTCCGGCGCGATATGCCCAACATGGCAGTTCTCACAATATTTGCCGCCAATCTCATCAGCCGGAGCGACGGCGCCGGCCCATACCGAAGTTGCGGCTCCTTGAGGAATGGTCTTCCACTGAAAGGACCCTTTGCCCTCCGCTGTAAGCTGTTTATCCATCTGTTGAATTAAGTTTTGCAGGACGCCCGGGTCCATGTAGCGGTCCAGCTCCGTCTGTATCACTCCGGGGTGCACGGCCGCAGCACGCACGCCACGGTTGCGGTGCCGTTGGTCGAAAGCAACCGCGAAGAGAATATTGGCGGTCTTCGAGCGGCCATAAGCAACCATCGGATCGTAAGGAGTCCGCTCAAAATTCGGATCCTGCAACTCCACGTTGGATATGCGATGACCGGCCGAAGACAGGTTGATCAACCTTCCTCCTGCACGAATCAGTGATGCAATCCGGTTGACCAGAACAAAGTGACCGAGATGGTTGGTGCCGAATTGCGTTTCAAAGCCGTCCAACGTGTCGCCAAACGGAGTGGCCATGACGCCGGCGTTGGCAATGACGACGTCGAAGGGTTCGCCCTTTGCGACTAGTTTGTCGGCGCAGTCGCGCACGCTTTTAAGGCTGCCGAGATCAAGCGCGACCAGCTCGAAACCTCCACCATTGGCTTCAGCGTCTCTTCGTACCTGCGCGGTTGCCGCTTCGGCTTTCTTTAAATTGCGCGCCGCACCCACGACATGGGCGCCATGTGCGGCGAGTGAGCGCGCCGTTTCCACGCCAATCCCCGCGGAAACGCCTGTAATAAAAATTCGCTTGCCGCGCAGATTGATCCCTGACAAAACTTCTTCTGTTGTTGAAGTTGCCCCAAATGCATCCGCCATTTTTTTACTCCCTGTGCTAGCCATACTGCCTCCTTCAAATTCCGTTCTCGCGCAACCGACATTGACGAATCACGGCGATTTCGGTAAAACGGAGAGTGTCTCCGTATACTTGGATAATCGGAGGCGATTCCCGGTTACATGGATTTTTTGCCAATGGCTAAAAAACATTCCCAAGCTGCCGAACGGAAGCCGCGCACCGACGCCCAGCGCAACCGAGAGCGTGTTTTGCAAGTGGCCAAGGCGGCGTTCACGCGGTCGGGTGCGGATGCCAGTTTAGACGACATCGCCAAGCAGGCCGGCGTGGGGCCGGGTACTTTGTACCGGCACTTCCCGACGCGCGATGCGCTGATCGAGGCCGTGTATCACACCGAAGTGGAAAAACTGGCGGCGGCGCAACGGGAACTATCGGCAAAACTGCCTCCGATCGACGCATTGCGGGCATGGATGATGCTTTTCGTTGACTACATTGCCACCAAGCAGATCATCGCACCGGCGCTGAATAGCATCGTCGGCGGTCCTGCAAGGCTGTACGATTCGTCCCGCCCTCAGGTTGCGGGGGCGATCGATGCACTGGTAAAGGCTGCGATGAAGAGCGGGGACTTACGCAAAGACCTCGAATCATTCGATCTGCTTCGCGCGCTGATTGGCGTCTCGCACATAGCCACCGGCCCCGATTGGCAGGAAAGCGCCAGGAGACTAGTGGACATCCTGATCAAAGGTTCGCGGCCAATGAAGTAGAGCGCGGCGACCGGGTGCGGATTCCCGATTCACAAAGGGCCATCTGCGATTCGTATGGAGTCCTCTTATGCGTGCCGAGCAGGTGAAGCGTCTGGTCTACCGAAGCTTGATGGTGGTTCTGCTGGTGTTGCTATTCGTTTCGTTGCTGGCGCACCGGGTGTTTCATCCGGCGCGATGAGACGGCCGCGCACCACAACCGCAGTCATAGTACCGAACAGAGATGCGCTGATTTTGCGGCGGTTTTCTTGACTTGCGCGTGTAGCGACCCAATAATGGATAGACATGAGTACGACCGCTAGAGGTGCAGAGTCGATGTTCCTCGATGTAAAGGAACTGGCAGTCCACAAGCTCAATATCCGGAAGACTTACGCTCCGGGGACGATCGACTACCATACGGCGGAGATCAAGCAAATCGAGCCGCTGGAAGTGGTTGCGACGGCGGAGCTGATTGACTCGCAGATACGGATTACCGGGCAGCTGGAGACGAAAATCGAGCTGCAATGCGCGCGGTGCCTGGAGCCGGTGGTGGAAGAGGTGCAGCGGCCGTTTGATTTGTTTTACAGCCCGATGCCCAAGGTAGCGAAGCCCGAAGAAGAGCGGCTGAAAGATTTGGATGCGGACATTGGCTTTTATAAGGACGACGGGCTGTTTTTGACGGATGTGCTGGTCGAGCAGGTGCTCTTGGCGGTGCCCATGAAGGCCATCTGCCGGAGCGATTGCCGCGGATTGTGCGCGGCGTGCGGAGCGAATTTGAACCACGAAGAGTGCCGGTGCGAGACTCATGCGACGGACCCCCGTTTGGCTCCTCTGGCGCGGTTGAAGCAGGACTGGCTTAAGAAACAGTGAAAATACTGATTTTGCAGTAGTTTTCGTGAGTTTGTGTGTGTTCTTGGTGTAACAGTTGAGATCCTTCGAGCCGACTGAATCAGCTCTCAGGATGACAAATCGCGACCGCAGCGAGCACGACGACAGAGGCGGAGCGAACGGTTCATAAGAAAAATAAAGGAGTAGTACGATGCCGAATCCAAAAAGACGCCATTCGAAGCGGAGAACCAGCACACGGCGGGCGCACGATCACTTGTCGAAGCCGGCGCTGGGGAAGTGTCCGCATTGCCACGAAATGAAGCAGCCGCATCAGGCTTGTCCGCATTGCGGCTACTACAAAGGCAAAGCGGTGAAGGAAGCTTCGGCTTAGATTGCCGCCGTTTTTTGTAGCGGCGGCTTTACGCCGCCGTCCGGCAGCGCGGCGAATTCGCACTTACCTGATCGAGAACGGCAGTAGGCTCCCATGATCACAATTGCCGTGGATGCGATGGGAGGGGACCATGCGCCCCGCCCCGAGGTTGAAGGAAGTGTGCTGGCGGCACGCGAACTGGGGGTGCGGATCGTTCTGGTTGGTCAGCCGCAGGCGATCAAGCCGGAGCTTTCGCGGCACGACCGCAGTGGATTGAAGATTGAGATTTTGCCGGCCAGCGAAGTGATCACCATGGACGATCACCCGGCGCAGGCGTTCCGGCGGAAGAAAGACAGCTCGGTGCACGTGGCGGCGCGGCTGGTGCGCGAAGCCAAGGCCGACGGGTTGGTCAGCGCGGGAAATACCGGCGCGGTGATGACCGTAGCGCGATTTCTGCTGGGGACCCTGGAGTCGGTGGATCGCGTGGCGCTGGCGGCACCGTTTCCGAACGCCAAGGGCGGCGTCAGCGTGATGCTGGATGTTGGCGCAAACGTCGATTCGAAGCCGGAGCATCTGGTGCAGTTCGCGGTGATGGGCGAAATTTACTATCGCGCGACGTTCGGGGCACGCAAGCCTCGCGTTGGCCTGCTTTCCATCGGCGAAGAAGAGAGCAAAGGTAACGAGTTGACGCGCGAAGTGAACGAACGGTTGAAGAACGCGCACATGCAGTACATCGGAAATGTGGAAGGTGGCGATCTTTTTTCCGGCAATGTGGACGTGATTGTATGCGATGGGTTCGTGGGCAACATCGCGCTGAAAATTTGCGAAGGACTGGCCATGGGAATTTTTAGCCTGCTGAAGAAATCGATGAACAGTTCCCCTTGGTCCCAGCTCGGCGCTCTGCTTTCGCAGGGGGCGTTCAAGGGATTGAAGAAGACGATTGATTACACGGAGTACGGCGGCGCGCCGCTGCTTGGAGTGCGGGGCGTCTGCGTGATTGGGCACGGCCGTTCGAACGCGAATGCGATCAAGAATGCGATTCGCGTGGCGGCCGGACTGGCCAAGGCCAACGCGAACGAAAAAATCGAACAGGAGCTGTCGCTGGTCAGCGAGCGAGTGTAAGAGAAAAAGCAGATTCCTTCCGACAGGGTCGGAACCTGCGGTCGCTTCGCTCGGAATGGCAGTTCTTTCAGAGGTATAAAAAAAGAGTATGGGAAAAGTGGCGTTTGTTTTTCCGGGACAGGCTTCGCAATACCCGGGAATGGGAAAAGAGCTGGCGGAGAAATACGCCGTGGCGCGAGCGGTGTTCGATGAAGCGGACGCGGCGCTGGGATTTTCGATTTCGAAAATATGCTTTGAAGGCACGGAAGAAGAATTGAAGCAGACGGCGAATACTCAGCCGGCAATTTTGACCTGCTCGGTGGCGGCGTTTCGCGTTGCGCAGGAAAAAGGTTTGCTGCCGGATTTTGTGGCCGGCCACAGCCTGGGCGAGTATTCGGCGCTGGTGGCGGCGGGTTCGCTGAAATTTGCCGATGCGGTGAAGCTGGTACGGAAGCGCGGGACGTACATGCAGGAAGCGGTTCCAGCGGGCGTGGGTGCGATGGCCGCGATTTTGGGGATTTCACCGGCAGTGGTGGCCGATGCCTGCAAGCGCGCGGCGGAGCATGAAGTGTGCTCGGCGGCGAATCTGAATTCGCCGGACCAGACCGTGATTTCAGGCAATGCTGGCGCGGTGAAACGCGCGGTGGAGATTGCTTCGCAGTTGGGAGCGAAGCGCGCGGTGATGCTGCCGGTGTCGGCGCCGTTCCATTCGGCGTTGATGATGCCGGCGCAGGAAAAGCTGGAAAAAGATTTGGCGGCGACCGAGTTTGCCGATTTGCGCTGGCCGCTGGTGACCAATGTGGACGCGGATACCGAGACCAAGGGCAGCGAAGCGCGCGATGCGCTGGTGCGCCAGGTTTCGATGCCGGTGCGGTGGGAAGAGTCGGTGCGGGTGCTGATCGATGAAGGTGTGAACACGTTTGTGGAGATCGGGCCGGGGCGGGTGTTGTCCGGATTGCTGCGGCAGATTGAGCGGTCGGTGGCGACGCTGAATATTGAGGACGAGAAGAGTCTGGCGGTGACGCTGGAGAAGATTGCGGGAGCGAAGTCAGACGCAGCTTGAGGCGGTTTATGTGGCACAGACTTTAGTCTGTGTCTTCAGTGGCTGCGAGAGGTAGGAAAGGAACACAGACTGAAGTCTGTGCCACGGTAGCGACGGGGAATGTTCAGTTTGAAGGATAAAGTGTCGGTGGTGACGGGAGCGTCGCAGGGAATTGGGCGCGAGACGGCGCTGGCGTTGGCTCAGGCCGGCGCGAAAGTAGTTGTTGCCGCGCGAAATGAAGAGAAGTTGGCGGCGCTGGTGAACGAAATTACTGCGGCGGGCGGCGAAGCTTTTGCGGTGAAGATGGATGTGGCGGACGCGGAGCAAGTGAAGGCGGGATTCAAACAGGTCATCGAGAAATTTGGGCGGCTGGATATTTTGGTGAACAACGCGGCGGTGACACGCGACGGTCTGGCGATGCGCATGAAGAAAGATGACTGGGACGCGGTGCTGCAGACGAATTTGACCGGCGCGCATTTCTGCATTCAACAGGCGCTGCCGACGATGATGAAGGCGCGAGCCGGGCGGATTATCAATATTTCGTCGATCGTGGCGCAGATGGGGAATGCGGGTCAGGCGAACTATGTGGCGGCGAAGGCGGGATTGATCGGGCTGACGAAGGCGATTGCGATTGAGATTGCTTCGCGTGGGATTACGGTGAATGCGGTGGCGCCGGGATTTATTGAGACGCCGATGACCGATGTGCTGCCGGACAAAGTGAAGGAAGAATTGAAGACCAAGATTCCGCTGGGGCGGATAGGTTCGGCGCGGGATGTGGCGGCGGCGATTGTGTTTTTGGCCAGCGATGAGGCGGGATATATTACCGGGCATGTTTTGAACGTGAATGGCGGGATGCATTTGGGATAAATGATTTGAGCCTGATGACGATAACCGACTACAACCAGAATGAGGTCATGGACGCGTTTGAGCGTGGGGACTACAAGTCAGTCCTCCGCGAGGCTTTGTCTCACGCGTCAGCTGGGAATCCAGCGGCCCAGTGCATGATTTCGTTGCTGTACCAGTGTGGGTACGGAGTTGAACGAAATCTGACCATAGCTGAAGAATGGTTGTTGAAGGCCGCCAAACAGAACTACCCACTGGCTTGGAACAATCTGGGCACTCTCTACGCAGTGGGTGGAGAAGGGTTATCGCAGGGGCGGGAGAAGAGTTGGGAGTGTTACACCCGCGCAAAAGAGCTCGGCTTCGATGGTGCCGAACCTTTTCCTCCAGGCGCATCCGAAGTGACGCCAAAGTTGACCTAGGGGTAAGGCGTGCTTAGAATGGGCAGGTTGCCCAAGGTAGCGAAAACGAGTAATTTGGCGTCAGCGTAGAGAAAAGCGACTTTAGCAAGAACAACAAGCGATCCCGGATCGCGGAGGAATGCGAATGGCCAGCGTAGAAGAACGCGTAAAGCAGATTATCGTCGAGCAGCTCGGCGTGGACGAGGCGGAAGTGACGCCGACAGCATCGTTTGTGGACGACCTGGGCGCGGATTCGCTGGACCAGGTGGAACTGGTAATGGCGTTTGAAGAAGCGTTTGGCATCGAAGTGCCGGACGAGGACGCCGAGAAAATGACCACGGTGAAAGACGCGGTCGAGTACATTGATAAGCACGCCAAATCGAAGTAAGCCGGCGCGTTCCGCGCGGCATCTGAATATGAGCATGAATGGAGCAGGGAAGCTGTGACTCGCCGAGTGGTGGTTACGGGCGTTGGGCTGGTCTGCGCGCTGGGCATTGGCACAGACGAAAGCTGGAAGAATCTCGTCGCTGGTGTCAGCGGCATCGGGCCAATTACGCATTTCGATGCTACCGGGTTTGACTGCAAGATTGCCGGCGAAGTGAAGAACTTCGATCCCTTCCAGTGGATTGAAAAAAAAGAATTGAAAAAAATGGGGCGGTTCATCCAGATTGCGCTGGCCGGCGCGGACTTTGCGGTGAAGCACGCGCAATGGAAGCCGGAACAGTCCAACCTGGAAGAAGTGGGCGTCTACGTTTCTTCTGGCATCGGCGGGTTCGACATCATCGAGCGCGAGCATAGCAAGCTGCTGCATGGCGGACCAAACAAGATTTCGCCATTTTTTATTCCGTCGGCGATTGTGAATCTGGCTTCCGGACATATTTCGATTCGTTATGGCGCGAAGGGCCCGAATTCGGCGACGGCGACGGCTTGTTCGGCTTCAGCGCATGCGATTGGCGATTCATTCAAGATTATCGAGCGCGGCGCGGCGGACATGATGATCTGCGGCGGTACTGAAGCGACGATTACGCCGATGGGAGTGGGCGGATTCGCTTCGATGAAGGCTCTCTCGACGCGCAATGACGATCCGGGGACGGCGAGCCGTCCATTTGATGTGGACCGCGACGGATTTATCGTTGGCGAAGGCGCGGGAATTTTGATCTTGGAGTCGCTGGAACACGCGACGCAGCGCAACGCGCCGATTCTGGCGGAAATTGTGGGCTACGGAATGTCCGGCGACGCGTATCACATTACTCAGCCGGTGGAGAATGGCGATGGCGCGTTTCGCGTGATGCGCGCGGCGTTGAAGGACGCGAAACTTTCGCCCGACGATATCAGTTACGTGAACGCGCACGGAACTTCAACGCCGATCGGCGACATTATTGAAACGACGGCGATGAAGCGCCTGTTCGGTGAACGGGCGATCAACAAGAAACTGCCGGTAAGTTCGACCAAATCGATGACTGGCCACCTGCTGGGTGGCGCAGGCGGACTGGAAGCCGGCATCAGCGTGCTGGCGTTGCGTGACCAGATTTTGCCGCCGACCATCAATCAATTTCATAACGATCCGAAATGCGATCTCGATTACGTGCCGAACGTGGCCCGCAAAGCAACGGTGGATTATGCGCTGTCCAACTCGTTCGGCTTTGGCGGCACCAATGCCGCGCTGATTTTTAAACGCTGGGCTGGGAAGTAATTTCAGTTCCTGTTGAGCAAGGAAAATCCCCGTGAAAATAATCGTGTGCATCAAACAGGTGCCAGCAAAAGACGCGCCGCTGGCGATTACCGGAAACTGGATCAAGGAATCGGACATTGGCTTCGAGATGAACGAGCCGGACAGTTTTGCGCTGGAAGAGGCGCTGCGGCTGAAGGAAAAGCACGGTGGCGAAGTGATCGCGCTGTCGATGGGCCCGGAGCGGGTAAAGCAAACCATCAAGGAAGCGCTGGCGAAGGGCGCGGACCGCGCGATTCACATTGCGGATGATCGGTTTTCGCAGCTTGATCCACTGGGTTCAGCAAGTGCGCTGGCGGCCGCGGTGAAAAATGAAAATGCCGATTTGATTTTGACCGGGCTGCAAAGCGATGACCAGGGATTCGGACAGACTGGGGTGCTGCTGGCGGCACTGCTGGACCGGCCGCACGCGACCATTATCATGGCGATCGAAGCCAGCGAAGGACGGTTGAAATTGAAACGCGAGTTGGAGGCCGGCTGGTTTCAGTGGATTGAGTGTCCGCTACCGGCAGTACTCTCGATTCAGTCCGGCATCAACAAAGTGCGCTACGCCACGTTGAAGGGAATCATGGCGGCGAAGAAGAAAGAAATCACGGTGCTGACGCGGGAGTCGCTTGGGGTGAAGAGCGAACCGACACAAAAAGTGGAAAAGATTTATGTGCCGGTGAAGACGAAGAAGACGGAATTTCTGACCGGCACGCCGAAAGAAGTGGCGGCGAAGCTGGTAGAGAAATTGCGGTTTGAAGCGCGGGTGATTTGATCATGAAAATTCTCGTAGTTACCGAACAGCGGCAAGGGAAGTGGAACAATACGAGTTTTGAGACGCTGGCGGCGGCGCAGCAAATCGCGGCGGTTTTGAGCGGTACAGTGAGCGCGGCGGTGGTCGGCAAGGGGTTGGATGCGTTTGCTGGGGAGCTTGCGGCGAAAAATGTTGCGGAAGTGCTGCAGGTTGAACATAATCTGCTCGATTCCTATACGGCTGACGGATATTGCGTCGCGTTGAAGCAGGTGATCGAGTCTGCGAAGCCGGAACTGGTTCTTTTTCCACATACCTATCAGGTGCGGGATTTTGCGCCGAAGCTGGCGGCTTCGCTGGGCAAGGGAATGATTGGCGATTGTATTGGCTACCGCAATGATGGTGGCAAGTTAACGTTTGTGCGGCAGATGTTTCAGGGAAAAACTGCGGCGGATGTGACTTTTCTTGGCGCTGGGCCATGGTTTGCTTCGTTTCAATCGGGAGCGTTTCGCGCGGATACGGTTACGGCGGCGGACGGCGGCGCGCGGCCGGTGAACCGCGTGGCGGTTGAATTGAAAGCAGAGCAGATTCGCACCAAGCCACTGGAACTTTTTAAGGAAGCGAAGTCAGCGGTCGACTTGACGCAGGCACCGCTGATTGTGGCGATCGGGCGCGGAATCAAGGCGCCGGAAAATATTCCGCAAGCGGAAGCAGTGGCCAAAGCGATGGGCGCGGAGATTGCGGCTTCGCGGCCAATTTGCGATGAAGGCTGGCTGCCAATGGAACGGCAGATCGGCAGTTCGGGGCAAACGGTTGCGCCGAAATTGTATCTGGCGCTGGGCATCAGCGGCGCGATTCAGCACGTGGTCGGAATGAAGGGCGCACGAACGATTGTGGCCATCAACAAAGATCAAAATGCGCCGATTTTTGAGATCGCGGATTACGGCGTGGTCGGAGATATTTTTGAAATTATGCCCGCGCTCACCGAAGAGTTACAAAAAGCCAAATGAGGGTGGCTTATGTTCAAGCTTTAGGCATATACTGACCCCAGAATGACCGTAGACGACTACAAGATAGTTCTTTACCGCCAGGAAAATGGATCCTGGGTCGCGGAGATTCCAGCCATTCCGGGCTGTTACGCGCTGATGAAAACCCGTGAGGCGGCCTTAGCTGAACTGCCCAATGTCTTCAGCATGATTGAAGAAGAGTTCCGTGGGAAAGGTCATCCGCTGCCTGCGGATGCGACTGAAATTGTAAATGCCTAGCGCCACTGCGCGCGAATTTCAGCACGCCGCGCGTTCACTCGGTTTTGTCCTTACCTGACAGAAGGGAAGCCATGCCCGCTGGATCCACCCAGACGGGCGAGGTGTGACCATACCAATTCATGGTGGCGACGAGATTGGGCCTCCGCTCTTTAATATGATTCTTAAGCAGCTGGGTATTTCCCAGGAAGAGTTCCAAAAGCTGCGCTAGCGGGGCCCGCTTGTGCTTTTGCTAAACTGAGAAGCGATCATGTCCACTCAGCGCGAACAACTGGAAGCGGATGTGCTGATTGTCGGAGCGGGGCCGGCGGGGTTGAGCTGCGCGCTGCATTTGGCGAATCTCATCAAGAAGCACAACGCGGCGGGCGCGAAGCCGGAACTATCCGCTGAAAATATTTATGTGCTGGAGAAGGGGCGCGAAATTGGCGCGCACCAATTGTCCGGCGCCATCATGAATCCGAAAGCGCTGGCGGAGCTGGTACCGGATTTTGAGAAGTCTGCGCCTCTGGATACGCCGGTGACCGATTCCGCGGCGCTGCTGTTTACCCAAGGCTCTTCGTTCCGATTTCCGATTACGCCGCCGCCGTTTCAGAACAAAGGCAACTACGTTGTTTCGCTGAACAAGATTGTGAAGTGGCTGGGCGGATTGGTGGAAGCCACTGGCGTCAATGTGTTCAAGGAATTTGGCGGCGCAGAACTTGTGTACGGGAACGGCGGAGTCGCGGGCGTCATCACCGAAGATAAAGGTCTCGATAAGAATGGCAAGCCGAAAGACAACTACACGCCGGGATACGAACTGCGCGCGAAGGTGACGGTGCTGGCGGAGGGCACGCGCGGGTCGCTCACCAAGAAATTAGTGGCTGAAAAAAAACTCGACAACATTAATCCGCAAAGCTACGGCATTGGCATCAAGGAATTGTGGGACGTGCAGCCGGGGCGGACCGCGCCGGGCTATGTGGCGCACACGCTGGGCTGGCCGGTCTCGACGGACATGTACGGAGGCGGCTGGATTTACGGGCTATCGAACAATCGAGTTTCGATTGGGCTGGTGCTGGCGCTGGAGTATGCCGATCCGCAATTCGATCCGCACGCGGCGTTTCAGAAATGGAAGACCCATCCGTTCGTCAGCAAGATTCTGGACGGCGGAAAGCTGGTGCGCTACGGCGCGAAATCGCTGCCGTATGGCGGGTGGTACGCGATGCCGCGCAACACGGTGGACGGCGCGCTGATCGTCGGAGATTCCGGCAGCTTTCTGGATTCGCAGCGGCTCAAAGGAATTCACCTGGCGATGAAGAGCGGGATGCTGGCCGCGGAAACGATTTTCGAAGCGCTGAAGAGTGGAGATACTTCGACAAAAACGCTGGGCAAATTTCAGGAGCGCGTGGAAAAAAGTTATGTGCGCGACGAACTGTGGAAGGTGCGGAATTTCCACCAATCGTTTCAGCACGGGATGTTGGGCGGATTTATTCATACGGCGTTTCAGCAGATTTCCGGCGGGCGCGGGCTGGTGGATCCGATGCGCGCGGAAGCGGGCTACAAGCATTACAAGAAGTTAGACGGCGCGGCGGCTTCAGCGAAAACAGAAGAGCGATTCAAGGGCGATGGCAAGCTAACTTTCGACCGGTTGACCGACGTCTATCACTCGGGAACCCGGCACAATGAAGATCAGCCGAGCCATCTGCACGTGGCCGATTTCAACATTTGCGCGACGAAGTGCGTGGAAGAGTATGGCAACCCCTGCCAATACTTTTGCCCCGCGGCGGTGTATGAGATGGCGAAGGAACCGAGCGGCGCGCTGAAGCTTAAAGTTAATTTTGCAAATTGCGTGCACTGCAAGACCTGCGACATCGCCGATCCCTACCAGATCATCGATTGGGTAGTGCCGGAAGGCGGCGGCGGACCGAACTACGAAGGGATGTAAGCCCTACCCCCACCCCCCTATATTTTCTGCAAGAGTGCGGAAGTGATTCAAACAATTAGAGTTATCGAAAACGCTCGGCTTCGAAGAGTGCGTAACCGATTGATTCTAAAGAGCCGTGAAATGTCGAAAAAAACGGCGGAAAACGAAGAGTGCGCAAAGCCTTGAAAAGCAAAAGGTTACGTTGGAAAGATAGGTGGTTGTCGGCGCCAGGGAATTGCATGCCATGCTGGGGGCATGGATTTACCTATCAGGGAGTATACCAGAGTATACCAAGCAGTCAAGAAGAAAATTGATGGCGGCAGGCCGAAATGCGGGGAGTTGCTGGGAAAACTAAGGGAGCAGGCCGAAAACGTCGAGTTCGCCGGGGATGGTGGTTGAAGAGGCGGAGCCTCCGGTAT
>Ga0210402_10002096_pt1 | contig 19761 bp, 16 predicted proteins | sample IncBWC7MmetaG_FD_161055 | JGI IMG/M metagenome (GOLD analysis project Ga0210402, IMG submission 161055) | Forest soil microbial communities from Barre Woods Harvard Forest LTER site, Petersham, Massachusetts, United States - Inc-BW-C-7-M | ecosystem: Environmental > Terrestrial > Soil >... | reverse complement strand
TCAATTTGGACAGCATCTGAGGGGGTCGATCTCACTTTCCCGTCAAAATGACTCGTACGCTCAGGGGAACCAGCGCTTTCTCAACCTAATTTGGACAGCTGTGGGCTGTGCCACATTGGTCACTTGCCTGTCAGACACCGAGCTACGAACTCACGTTTCCCCTCAATTTGACCAGAATCCCCGCTTCCGCCTCGGCGTGAAGATTCCGCGCGCGATCCCATGCAACGTCGGCGCGTTGCATGAGCGCGGCGCGGCGGGAAGCGTCGATTAGTCCAGCCAGGTTGATGCAGACATTCTGATAGGCCCCCGCTGCCGCCGCCCGTCCCATCTGCGCGCCGACGCCGGCGTCTGAGAGCGAGGCCTGCAATCCTATGCGGCCGATTTCGATGCACAGCTCGATGACCTCGGAACACGACTCGAGGACGCCGAGGGGGACTTCGGTGGCTGCGACGGTAGCCTCAGTGATCGCGGCGTCGTGGGAGTCCGACTTCGGCATCCGCATGGCGTCGAGGAGTTGATCGAAGGCTGCGGTATCGGCGTCGACGGCGGCCAGGAACTGGTCCTTTAACGTCTGCGCGCGGACGGCGATGCGGTCGAGGTCCGTCTGCTTCGATTCGAAGCCTTTGCGCGTGTGCGAGAGCACCGCCACCATCGCCGCCAGCCCCGCTGCCATCGATGCCGCCAGCGCGGAGACCGAGCCGCCGCCGGGAGCGGGGGAGTCGCTCGACAGCTCATCGACGAAATCGTTCACTCGCATCGACGCCAGACGAGCGGGCGAGGCCAGCCGATATTCGATAACCCGCTCGCGCGGATCGAACGGTTTCAGCTCCGACAGGCCGAGGGTGCGGATCGCGGCGTGGAGGAGTGCGGCTTCCGGCACACCGGTCGGGCGTCCCATGCGTGACAGGTAATGTCGTCCGGCCACGAGCAGCACATCGCGCGGGACCAATCCGACGATCTCCGAGCCGGTCACGCGCAGCCCGCGCTCGCGTGCCCGCTCCTCGCACGTATCGAAAGCCACATGCAGCGGCGTGACGTCGAGATCGGTCAGGTTGATCGACACCTGCGCGCAGCCGAATTCGGGGATGACCCAGCCGACGGCTTTGACCGACTTGAGCAGGCCCGGCTCCCATACCGGCTCGCCCTTGGCGTCGACGATCGGGTTCCCTTCCTCGTCGCGTTTCATCCGCCCGCGCTCGCGGACGTCGAAGGCGACGCGCGTGGCCAGTCGTTTGTCCAGGGTATTGAGGTTGACGTTGTAGGCGACGAGGAACTTGCGCGCGCCGATGATGATGGCGCCGGATTTTGGAACGAACTCGACCGGCCCGAAGTCGGGCACCCAGCGCGGATCGGCCAGCTTGCGCGCGCAGCCTTCGTACTCCCCCTCGCGCACGTCGGCGAGATTGCGGCGATGCGGTGCATTGGCGGCGGATTCGTAAAGGTAGACCGGGATGCGCAGCTCGCGGCCGACGCGCTCGCCGAGGCGGCGGGCCAAGTCGACGCAGTCATCCATCGTCATGCCGGAGACAGGGATGAACGGCACGACGTCGACGGCACCGATGCGCGGGTGCGCGCCGCGATGCGTGGTCATGTCGATGAGGTCGAGGCCCTTTTTAACGAGTTGATACGCCCCTTCGAGCACGGCCTCGGGATCGCCGACGAAGGTGATGACGGTGCGGTTCGTCTCCGCGCCGGGATCGACGTTCAGCAGTGTGACACCGGCCACGCTTCCGGCCGCCGCGGCAACGGCGTCATAGATCTCCGGGCGACGCCCCTCGGAAATGTTCGGGACACATTCGACGAGTTTCATACGGGGGGAAGGCTATCGCACACGGAGCGCTGGCGTCTCGCGAATGTTGAATGTTGAATGTTCAATGTCGAGTGTTGAATGACGGGGTTTGGGCACATTCAACATTGAATTGAACATTGAACATTCAACATTCGCGGGACGTCAGCGCTCCTCTTCGCGCTTCGCTATGTCTCTTCGCCGCTTTCCCGCACCGAAAGCCAACTGCCTAAGTAGCCGGCGAGCATGCCGCCGGCGAGGAGGGCCAGGAGTTTCTGCCAGCGAAGGAAGCCGTTGAAGAGGAAGCCCCATAGCAGCGAATTCTGCGGGGCGAGGAAATGTCGGCCGGCTAGAAAGGCGGCGAAGAGCAGCGCCACCGCCAGCGCGGCGCCAATGAAGCCCTGCAGGATCCCTTCGATCAGAAACGGGCCGCGGATCATCCGCTCCGTGGCGCCGACGAGGCGCATGATGTCGATCTCTTCGCGATAGAGCAGCATCGTCAGGCGGATCACGTTGGCGATGGTGAAGGCGGCGGCGACGGCCAGCAATCCGCCGGCGACGAGACCGGCAAGGTTCACGAGGTTGATTAGCTTTTTTAGCTTTTCCACCCACTCCCAGTCGAACTGAACCTCCTCGACGCCATTCAGACCACGCAGCTCGGCCGCCTGCTTGGCGAAAGCGGGCGACTGCGCCAGGCCCGGCGTCACCTCGCACTCGTATGACGCCGGAAAGGGATTCTCGTCGAGTTGGCCGACGACGTCGGAGAGGTTGGCGAAGTACTGGCGAAACCGCGCCAGCGCCACCTCTTTGGATACGAAGCGGCGCGCGTCGAAGTCGTGATGCGCGGCCAGCCAGGCGTCGGCGGCGGCGATCTGCTGCGGCGTAGCGTCGCTGTTCAGATAGATGTTGACGCGCGACGTCCCACCTGCCTGCGCCACCGCGCGCCCGAGGTTTTCGGCAACGAGGAGAAACGCTCCGACGATGAATAAGGAGATGGCGATCATGGCCACGGCCACAAAACTGGTGCGCTTCGACACCCACATCCGCCGCATCGCTTCGCGGAAGAAATAGGCGAGCGTGTTCTTGGGCAGCGACTCGTCGTGCAGCGGCATTGCTTTCAGCCGCCGATCCCGAAGATCGACTCGGCGCGCGCCGCGCGCTGCGGCACGGCCACCTTCTCGTCGGTGATGCGGCCGTGATCGAGCGTGATGACGCGCCGTCCGCTCTGCTCGATCAGTTCGCGGTCGTGCGTGGCAATCAATACCGTCGATCCGCGCAGGTTGGCCTCGGCGAAGATCTGCACGATCTCCTGCGTCAGATCGGGGTCGAGATTGCCGGTCGGCTCGTCGGCGACGATGACCAGCGGATCGTTGATCAGCGCCCGGGCGATGGCGATGCGCTGCTGTTCGCCGCCGGAGAGCTGCAACGGATACGAGTTCAGCTTGTGGTGCAGGCTCACCGCGCGCAAGGCGGCATACGCGCGCTTCTTGTGCTCGCGCGCCGGCAACCCCAGGACCGTGAGGATGAAGGAGAGATTCTCGAAGACCGTCATCCGCTCGATGAGCTTGAAGTCCTGAAACACCATCCCGATCTCACGGCGGAAAAACGGGAGCTGCGATCGTTTCATCGCCTTGAGGTTTCGCCCGTTGACGACGACCTGCCCCTCGGTCGGCTGCATTTGCCGCAGGATCAGCTTCAGAAGCGTCGACTTCCCCGCCCCGCTGGCACCGGTGAGGAAGACGAACTCCCCCTTGTCGATGTGGAATGTGACGTCATGAAGCGCCGTCGAGTAGGCATCGAAGCGCTTGGTGACGTGGTAGAAGTGGATCACTGATCCTGCATTTTATCCTGACGGCGTCTGAGCGCAGCGAAGAGCCGCCGTCAGGATCTCCGGTGGTGCTCGGATTGACGTTGGTCCGGCGCTTCGCGCGTTGTCGGTTATCGGTTGTCGGTTGGGAATCCTGACGGTGAAATGTGCCCGTCAGGATAGAGTTGGTGTTGTATTTCCGGTGGTGCTCGGATCGACGTTCAATCGGCGCCACCGGAGATCCTGACGACGAGCTGCGCTCGCCGCAGGATGGAGTTGGTTACCACCATGCGCCTCACCCTCATCTGCCTCGGCGGCGCGATCGGCACCGGCGCCCGTTATCTGACCTCGCTCTGGGCCGCGAGCGCGTTCGGCGTTGCCTTCCCTGCCGGGACATTCATCGTGAACATCGCCGGTTCGTTTCTCCTCGCCTTCATCATGCAGACGTCGGCGACGACGGAGCTGATCTCGTCCGATGTGCGCCTCATGCTCACCACCGGTGTGATGGGCGGGTTCACGACCTATTCGACGTTCAACTACGAGACCACGAACTATTTCCGCGCCGGTGCCTGGGGCCTCGGCATGGTGAACGCGGGAGCGACGTTTTTCGGCTGTCTGGCCGCGGGCCTGGCCGGGCTGGCGCTGGCGCGGCTAATCGTTGGTCGGTAAGGGGAGGTAACAATGCGCACGTTGACGGGCGAACAGGTGATGGTGCGGATTTTCTTCGGCGAGTCGGACCAGTGGAAGCATCAGCCGCTCGAGGTCGCGCTGATCGAGCGGTTGCGCCGCGAAGGCTTCGCCGGCGCTACCGCCTTCCGCGGCTCCGCCGGCTTCGGCGCCAACAGCGTCATCCACACAACGCACCTCCTCGATCTCTCCTCCGATCTCCCGGTCGTCGTCGAAGTCGTCGACTCCGAGGAGCACATCGATCGATTGATCCCCATCCTCGACGAGATGATCGACGACGGGCTGGTGACGATGGAGAAGGTGCGTGTGCTCCGGTATCGGGCCGCGAAGCAATAACGGTCGGAGAGCGGGCGTCCGCGCCCGCTCCCGACGGCCTGTTGCGCACGCCAGTCTTGGACTGTAAGAGATGGAGGTTAGTGGCTGGCGGCCCGGCGTCGACCAGCCATCATGACCGTAGCAGTCGCTGACTGATCAGCGCCGCACGCGTTCCACGCTTCGACCCAGTACGACGTTGTCGTCGTCAGCGGCGGTGTCGTGAAATAGCGGTCCTGCCCCGAGGCCACAAGTTGCGTCCGGTCTGGTGCGACGCCGCGGTACCAATTGAACTGAAGATTCGCGCCGTCCGCGTCGACGGAGAGCGTGGTCCGTTGCCCGCTGCTGATCGAGACGCTTCCCGGCGGCCTCGTAATGTTGGGTCCCGACTGCACAGCGACCATCGTCATACCGCTCACGACGCAGCTTCCGCTGGTCATGTTTACTGACAACGTCACGTTCCCCGCACCATTCGCGACGTATTCGATGCTGGGGGTTCCATTGCCGCTGACGATCGAGCCATTCGCGACCGACCAACTGTACGCCGCCCCGGTGATTCCCTCGACGGACGCCATGTTCAGAGTATTGGAACAGGTACTGGGCGACGTGGAGATCTCTGCCTCACCACTACCGGTGATTGCGACCACATGACTGGTGCTTTCGACATGGCAGCCCGAGCCGGCCATGTCCGCGGTAAGGTTGATCCAAAGCCCGCCGGAGGATGCTTCGGGAGCCGGATCGACATCCGCTGACGGCGATCCCTGGCCGCGTACGACTGTTCCGTTTGCCACTCGCCATACGATGTTCGTGAACGGCGATGAATCGGTGAGCGAGACGTGCACGGTCCCACAACCCGTTTCCGGGACCACGATCCGCGGCTCGGAGGCTGGATAGGTGGTGATTTCTGTCTGGGCCGATATCATGCAGCGTTGGGCATTCTGAACGGTCAGGATATAGGTCCCCGCTCCGACCTTCGTCTGATCGGCGCCGTCCAGCAACCAAAAAACTGAACCGACGCGCGTCCAGCTGTAGGTCACGTCCGGTTGATTGCATGTGGCGTGCAGTGATGAGGTGAATTCGTTCGGGCAGACAGGGCCGCCGTTGCTGACGGTGACGATCATCGACGGGCACTCTACGGAGGTTGCACGCCCCCCCTCCAACGTCGTCGCCGCGCGCGCCGCCGGACTCAGAAGAGCGACGATCGCACAGGCTCGAAGGAGGCTCAGGATGCGCCGGGAACGACCCTGGCCGGGTACGGTCTGCACGATCCGATAATCCGCTCTTCCGATCTGTGACGCAAGCTCATGGGGCTCGCCACGAGGGCCGATCCGAAAGTCGCGGTGCGATGATTGGAATCTGGAGGTCCGACGGGATGGCGGAAACGAGTTTAGTGTGGCGTAGCATCATGCGAGAGGGTGTCGGCGGCGGATATCGTTGGCACTCCGATTCGTCCACCACGCGACCAGGGCGGTCCGGTCCGGCGACGCTCTCCAGGTTCACGGCGCCGGTCGACGCCGTACGTCGACCGTGTACGTCGCGACCTCCTCTTGTGCGTTGCCGCGAAGGCCGTACGCGATCACCTGGTACGTTCCGGGCGGAAGCACGCGCGACGGGATCTCGACGTTGAAGCTGTAGCTGCTCGTGGCGCGCAGCGGATCGCTCGACCAGACGCGCGTGTGCGAGTCGCCGCGGACCAGCTCGAGGCGATACGTTTCGTAGTCGGTCGGGCCGATGAGCGACACGACGAACAGGACTGAATCCCCGGTGGGCGTGACCGCGGATGGCTGTTCCGCCAGGCCACGGCGGCCGTCGGGCGTGAGGATGGCCGCCTCCGGCAGGACGTGTGGCCGCAGCAGTTCCGTGTGCGTTTGCCACAGCATTGCGCCGAAGACGATGGCCACGGCCGCGGCGATGGCGGCAACGCCACGCCAGAACTGCAGCACGCGTGCGTTCGATCTGCTGACGGGGCGGTTGACAGCGCGAAAGGCGTTCCATTGGCGGTCGATGACGTCGTCGGGGAGCGCCTCATCGTCGGGCGGAAACGGGGTGGCGTACGCGCGGGCGAGATCGGGATAGGCAATGAGCAGTTGCTGCACGCGTTCGGCGTGTTCCTTCGACAGCTCGCCGCGCTCGTACGCGAGGAGCTCGTCGACAGTCGGCGGCTCGCCGAGTTTCGCTCGGTCGTCGGCGATCAACGAGTCGCGGACGGAGTTCCAGTCGGGTTGGTTCATCATGATTTTTCTCCCAGTTGCTCGCGAAGGGTTCTCTTCGCGTCGCGCAGCCGCGATTTCACGGCATCGATGGTGATGCCGAGGATTTTGGCGATCTCGTCGTATTGCAGGTCTTCGATCCAAAGGCGAAGACACTCGCGCTGGCCGGGCGGCAGCGAGGCGACCGCGTCGCGCACTTGCTTCCACCGCGCCTCTTCGGTCTGGCGCTCGGCATAGTCCGGCTGCGCCGGTGCGGCCGGTTCCGCAAAGATCAAATCCGGATCGTCGATGTTCACCATCGGCGCGCCGCGCTTCTGTGTCTGCCGCGCGCGCACCCGGTTGAGGAGGATGGTCCGTGCGATCGTCGCCAGAAAAGGCCACGGGTCGTCGTTGCGAATTTGATCCATCCGTTCATAGAGCCGCTTGAATGTGTCTTGTGAGAGGTCGTGCGCTTCGTCGTCCGCGATGCTGTTCGCGCGGAAGTAGCGCCACACGCGCGCGTAGCGCTTCCGGTAGATGGCCTCGAAGCGTTCGTCGTAGGGACCGCCGCCGTCTACAATCATGACCAACCGCTCTTACCTGTCATTTCGCATGGTCCACTCATGGTGAAAGCCCTCACTGCTGCCTCGGTTGCTCTGCTGCTTGTTGGCGCTTGCCATCGTGAAGACACCGAGTCTGGCGGCAAGTGGGGGCGAACGGTCGAGCCGCGGTTGACGACGACGCGCTCGTGGCATTCGTGCACGGGGCAATTATCGCCCGGCCATGTCGTCATCGATGCACGATGCGAAGCCGCGCAGGTACTCGCTGGTGGTTGCGATGACGTGATCTCTACGCGCGAGGAAGCCGATCTCATGCTGGTGTGGCGCCCGCAATGCACGAACGCGGCAATCGCGCGGCTGGAGACCTTTGCGCGCGCGGACGCCGCGGCGATGAGCGATCTGGCCGGCGCCTACTACGTGCGCGCGCAACGGAATGACAATCCCGCGGACATGTTGCGCGCATTCGATGCCGCGCAACACGCCGTGGCGGCGACGCCGCGGCCGCTCGGTGCGGAATTCAATCGAGCGCTGATTCTCGAGGCGTTGTCGCTCAATGCCGAAGCCATCAACGCATGGCAGCGCGCGGCGGAAACGGAGAAGGGCCAATGGGCCGAGGAGGCCCGGGCCCATCGGTCAGCGCTCGCGCACAAAATGGCGCAAAACGGCGAGCAGCAGTGGGCAGAGGTGCGTACCGGCATTGATAGGGCGCTCGACAGGAAAGACATTGGCGAGGCGCGGCGTCTCATTGCGGCCTTTCCGGCAACCGCGCAGCGGTACTTTGAAGACGAGGTGCTCGTGCAATGGGCGAAGGCGCCGTCGCCGCCGCGGCTGGCGCGTGTCACGACGTTCGCCGAGGCGCTGTCGCAATTCTTTCACGATCGATATTTCGCCGATGTCGCGGCCGCGATTGCGAATACGCACTTTCCGGATCGTTTGCGAGAGGCTCACCTCCAATTTGCGGAAGCGCGCGTGGCGGGGCATTCGATCGAGTTTTCCTCTGCCGCACCGCTCTACGAGCGGGCGGCGCGGCTTCTCCGGGAAGCGGGTAGTCCTCAATACCTCCTCGCCCGCATCGACCATGCCGGCCAGAGCGCTTTGGCGAGCGGCGGATATGACGCGGCCAGCAAAGAGCTCGATGCCGTCGCGGTTGACGCTGGTCAGCGACACTACCCAAGCGTCATTGCGCGCGTCAACCTGAGCAGGCTCAACACCGATCAATTTCTCAGTCGCTACACGGATTTGTTTGCCGCCTATGAAGCGGCAATGGCGGCGTATGACCGAATCGGCGACTGGGAGGACCGTGCCGCGGCCGCTGCGCGCGCCATCGCCGCAATGTCGGTGGTGGGACTCAAAGAGGCGGCATGGCGGGAGGCGTTCGTGTCGCTGCGCGATGCGCCGCGGCTCGTGAGCTTGAACACGCAACACCTCCTTGTCGGGCCTGCTGCAGCCGCCGCGCTCGCCCTCGATCATCCCGAGGCGGCACTTTTTTATCAGAATACCCTCGTCGAGAGCGCACGCAGGCATCCGATGAGCGTTTATCTCGTCAGCGCCCTCGACCACGTTGCCTGGATCGAGCTCTCGCTCCAGCGCTATGGCGACGCGCAGCGCCATGTCGACGAAGCCGCGCGCATCAATGAGACGAATTCCGACCCCGCTCTCCGGCGCGCATTGGAGGCGCGGCTCGCCCAAGTGCAGGGGGCGGCGGCACTACGTGTCGACCCAAGCCAGGCAGTGGTCTCGCTCACGGAGGCGATCAACGCCGCGAAGAAGCCGGAGTTCGCGACGTTTCTCGCCGTGCTGTTCGCCGAGCGCGCCGAGGCATTCGCGCGCATGGGGAAAATGGCCGAGGCGGAGGGCGACAGGCGCGAGGCGTTGAACCGATTACATAGCGAAGAAGCGCCTTTGTTACGCGACCGTAAACCGGGAGAGGCGGACGACTTCTGGAATTTCTATTTCTCGCGCTTCGAGGAAACGTACGACCTGCTGATCCGGCAGTTGATCGGCGAGAGGCGCGGCGATGAGGCGTTCCGGTATGCAGAGCGCGCTCGCGCCTTCGAGCCGCTCGACCTCGTCCGCAATCTGCCGGCCGCGCCTAAGGCATTTCGCGAGCTTGCAGCGCGACCGGAAACGCTCGACGTCGCCAGGCTGCGTGCGGTTCTGCCGCCCGGAACCTTCCTCATCGAATATCGGGTCTTCGACGACAAGACATACGCCTGGATTCTCGGCCGCGACGTCTTCGTCGGCCAGTGGCTGACGGCGCGCCGGAGCGACGTGAAACGCTGGACCTCCGCACTACAGGACGCGGCTGGCAGGAAGGACTCGGCCGCGTTCGAGGCCGGCCTCTTCGCGCCGTATGACGGGCTGCTGAGGACGCCGTTGGATTTCGTCAATCGCGTCCGGGGCGATGCCGCCGCAGACATCGTCGTCGTGCCGGACCGGGAGCTTCGCGGATTGCCATTTGCCGCGTTGCGCAATCCGGATACGAAGCGCTATGCCCTTGAAGATCACGTGTTCTCGATGTCCGGCAGCGCGCTCTTGTACGTATTCGCCGTCCTGCGCGACCGCGACCTCGCCGCCCACGATGCCTCCGCTCTTCTCATCGCCGACCCCTCCTTCGATTCGAATACCGCACTGACTCAGGGATTGCGGCGGCTCCCGTTCGCGCGCCGGGAAATCGGCAGGATCCGCTCGCTGTATCCCCGGCCGGAAGTCCTGATGGACGACGAGGCAACACCGCGGCAATTCCTGCGGCTGGCGAGCGCCAGCGCCATCGTGCACATTGCTGCCCACGGAGTGGTCAACGGCGACGCACCGTCTCAGTCGTTCCTTTTATTGAATGGCATCCTTAATGCCGAGATGCTCATGAAGGAACTGCATACCGACAAGACGCGCCTGGTGGTCCTAGGCGCGTGCAGCAGCGCAGGAGGGCTGCCGGTCGGCGCGGAAGGCATTGCCCCCCTCGTCCGTCCGATCATCGGCGCGGGAGTTCCCGGTGTCATTGGCGCGCTGTGGGACATCGACGACGCCACAGCAGCCGATCTTCTCGTGTCTTTTCATCGTCACTATCGACTGGGCAACGATGCGGCGGCGGCGCTCCGGGACGCGCAACTCGAGATGCTCCGAAGCGAGAACCCCGGCCCGAAGCCGGCGCGATTCTGGGCGCCGTTCCAAGCCATCGGCTACGCCTCTTCGCCCTTCGCAGCGATAGGAGACATGAAAAAGGAGAAACCACCTTGACGAGCTTCATTCTCAAGATTCTATTCAGCGGTCTCATGGTCTTCACCCCCAGCCAGGACGGCAAAGAAATGACCGTCCTCCTCCTCGCTGCCGATCACAGTCATCACCTCTCGGACGGCAGCGCACTGCAGCGGCACAAACCACTCCTCATCGCTCGCGCCGGTTCTTGCAGCGGCGACTGCCCGGCCCGCGACGGCGACGTCGCGCAGTTCGTCTACGCCGATCAGCCGCTGTCGACGGCCCAGGACTCGCTCGAAGCGGCGGTCAGCGGCGGCGGTGCATGGGCGCTTTCCGGCTCCGACATTTCCTTCACGAAGGCGAGCAGCAGCGACCCCGATCTGCCGGCCCTCTCCGTCACGTTGAACGCGCGCACGTCCAGCAACGGCCAGTTGTCGCTGATCCCGTCGACGTCCAGTGAGCGGGAAGACATCAGTTGGATCGCCGATCTCAAGCAGGTCTGCGGGTCCGGCTGCACGTTGGACTCCTCGGTGCTGGCATCACAGCCGCCGTCGACCGTGGTCGCGCGTCTTCATTTACGCAGCGGGAATGTGTTCACCTACTCCGTCACGCGGATCGGCGCGAACGTGACACCGGTTCATTTCGGGCGGCTCGACGGCTCCGGCAGCGCGTCGCCGTATTCGCAGGCGATCGCCTCGTGGGTCGGCGCCGAGATCCAGGTCTCCGGCAGCGGCATCGAGATCACCGAGAGCAAATTCAACGGCGACCCCGGCCGGTCGATGACACTCACGCCCGACACGAATAACTCGATGGAGATCGCCGTGCTCAATCTCCCGCCGTTCGTGCCGCCGGCGTCGGGGCTGAATGATGCCCCGCAGGTCGGCAAACACTTCGAGGCGTACTACGACCTGTTGCAGGACCCGCCGGCGAAGGAGACGCGCCTCGTCCCGTTCGCCGGCGCGGCCGTCGGCGCGCCGTCGTACCCGGAGGTCGGCTGGTCGGATGTCCATTCACAGTCGGCGGTCTGGTCGCCGCTGTTGAACGGTCTGCGGCTGGACATCGGACGCTCGGCGTATGAGCGCGTTCTCTGCCCTCCCGGTTACCTCGAGCCGTAACTCCCGCAACGGTTCGCCGCACGCGCGGCGAACCGTTTCTTTCATGGAGAACGACATGGACATCGTCAGAAGCGTAGGCCTTGTTGTCTGCCTGATCGCCTGTGCGCCGCGGCAGCAGCCGTCGCCGCGGCAGGAACGCATCGACGCCGCCTCGCTGTTCACCAGGCGCTACGCGGCTTCGCCGCTCGCGAAGTGGAACATCCACGGCATCGCGGCCGGCGCGGACTGCAGTGTCCTCCTCGTCGAGACCTCGATGGTGCTGGACGATTCGCTCACCGAGGCAATTCACTACGGCACCGGCCCGTATTCCGTGGTCGACGGGGGCGTGCAGCACTTCGCCCGCGCGCGTGCCTTTCGCGGCGTGGCCTACCGCGACCGCACCGGTCACGTCCGGACGTATGGGGATCTCATGCAAGCCGAGGCGGAGGATCTGCAGCCGTGCCGTTGAAGATCGCTTTCGTTCTGATGATGTTCGCGGCGACCACGGCCGCGGCGCCGCACCGGCTCGCGCTCCTCATCGGCATCGACGACTACTCGGCGTCGCGGCTTGCGGCGATCCGCGCCGCCGCCCCCGACCGCGACTGGCCGAATCTGGCCGGCGCGGTGAACGACACCGCCGCGATGCGCGAGCTCCTCGTGCTGCTGCACGGCTTCGACACGCGCGACATCGTCACGCTCAACGACCAGTCGGCCACGCGGAGCGCGATGCTCTCGGCCGCGAACCGGCTGGCCGCCGAGGCGGCCAAGGACGACGTCATCTTCTTCTACTTCTCCGGTCATGGCTCACAGGTGAAGAACTCGCGGTCCGACGAGCCGGACAAACTCGACGAGTCGATCGTCCCGGCGGACTCACGACGCGGCGCGGACGACATCCGCGACAAAGAGCTCCGGCGTATCTTCAATGCCATCCTCGACCGCGGAGCGCGCCTCACCGTCATGATCGACGCCTGCCACAGCGGCTCCGCCGCGCGCGGGCTCCTCACGCTCGCCCGGCCACGCGGCATCCGCCCCGATCTGCGCGACGTCGCCGACGGCGGCGACTACGGCCCGCGTCCCGAAAACCGCGGCGCGCTCGTCATCAGCGCGTCGCATGACGACGAAGAGGCGAGGGAGGCCCGCGACGAGTGGCAGACGATGCATGGCGCCTTCACCTGGGGATGGATGCGGGCGATGCGCGACGCGGCGCCGGACGAACCGGCCATCGAGACGTTCACCCGGGCGCAGGCGCGGCTGCGGGCGGAGATGCCGTTTCAGAATCCGGTCCTGGCCGGCAATGCCGAACAGCGCCTCACTCCGTTTCTCGGTACAGGCGATGTCCTTCGCACCGCGCACGGGACGCTCGTCGTCGAGCGGGTTCGCAGCGACGGCACGGCCGTGATCTCCGGTGGCTGGGTGCACGGCATCACCGCCGGCAGCGAGTTAGGCGTCGTCGGCGAGCGCTCGCAACCGCCGCTCACCGTCACCGCGCTCCTCGGTCTTGGACGCTGCGAGGCGCGCGTCCCCGCGGCGGCGCACCTTCGCAGTGGAGACCGGCTCGAGCTCACCGGCTGGGCCGCTCCGCCACCGCGTCCTCTCCGCGTTGCCATTCCGCGGCTCTCTGCCGGCGTGAACGACGCCGCTCTCTTCGCACGCCGCGCCGCGGCAATCGCGGCGGAGCACGAGCTCGCGTGGATCACGGATCCGACCGTACGCACGCCGGAGCACCTGCTGCGCCGCGCCGGCGCGCGATGGGAGATCCTCGATGCTGCCGGGCGTGCGAGCTCGTTCGTATCTGACGACGAGGCGTTGCGCGCGCTCGCGCGGCTTCGCCGGGGAACGTCGCTGTTCGTCCAGACTCCCGCGACGGAGATGCTTGCTGCACAGATCGCCGGCCCGGCCGTCATCGAAGTCGTCGATCACGCCGAAGATGCCGACTACGTCCTCGCCGGCCGGTTCGTCCGGAATCACGTCGAATACGCGTGGGTGCGCCCCAACGCGCGGCGCAGCGACCGGCACGCTTCCGGCCTGCCGCTGCGGACCACCTGGATCACTGATGCCGGAGACGATACGGCGCTCGTCCTCCGGCACCGCGCGCTGCGGCTGCACAAGATCGAGGCGTGGAGTCTCCTCGAGTCACCGCCCGAGGGGCGGTGGCCGTATCGCCTGGCATTGCGGCGGGAACGTGATGGACAACTCGTCGCCGACGGAGGCAGCGTCGCCGGCGACGAGGCCTATACGCTCGAGCTACGCGCCGCTTCGCCGGTGGCCAAGCGAACCGCCCGGCGCCACGTCTACGTCTTCACCATCGACAGCTACGGCCAGAGCGTGCTCCTCTTTCCGGTGAGCGGCTCGGTCGAGAATCATTTCCCACTTGCCGGCGCCGTGACGCCGCCGGCGGTGATCCCGCTCGGCGCGAAGTTCGAGGTGGCGCCCCCCTACGGCGTCGACACCTACATCCTTCTGGCGACGGACGAGCCGTTCGCCGATCCGTGGATCCTGCAGTGGGATGGCGTCCGCGGTCCGATGCCGGCAATGACCTCGGCACTCGATCGTCTCGTGGCGCTCACCGGCTCGACCGAGCGCGGGACACGCCTCCTCACACCTGCCACGTGGTCGATCGAGCGCATCGTGATCGAGTCGGTCCGCCCGCGCCACAAACATGCCGCATCGGTGTCTTTGCCTCATGTGACCTCCGCGCGATAGCGGCCGGCCGCGGGCACGGCGGCCAGCCGCCCGCCGCGGCGGAGGTCGCATTCATGCGTTTGGCGGAGGGGTGAATGGGTTTCTATCTGCGTAAGAGCATCGCGGTCGGGCCGTTCCGCTTTAACCTCTCCGGCTCCGGCGTAGGGATTTCGGTCGGCGTTCGCGGACTTCGCGTCGGCAGCGGGCCGCGCGGCAACTACGTTCGCATCGGCCGCGGCGCTGTCTATTACCAGCAAACGCTTCATTCGCCGGCCGCTCCGCCCGCTGCTCCACGCGTCCCGCCGTCCCAGTCGCCACCGGTCCCGGACGGAACGCACGCGCCGCTGACGGAAATCGCGTCGGCGAACGCCGCGCAGATCGCCGACTCCTCATCCGAAGAGTTGCTCGCCGAGCTTCGCGAGAAGCGCCGTGCGATGTCGCTCATGCCGTTCGCCATCGCCGGATCGATCCTTCTTCTCCTTCTTCTCGCGGTTGCGCTGCCTGGGTGGGCGTTCCTTCCGCTTGCGATGGCGATGGCGGTCGCCATCGCCGCCGTGCGTCGCCGCGACGTGCTGCGCAAGACGACGGTGATCCTCTACGACCTCGCGTCGGACGTCGAGGAGTCATTCCGAACGTTTGCGCAGTGGGGAGAGGCGCTGGCGTCGTGCCGCCGCACGTGGCATGTTGCAGCCGAGGGACGCGTCTACGATTCGAAATATCATGCTGGGGCGACCTCGCTCCTGCAACGCAACACGACGACAGTGCGCAACTCAGCGCCGCCGTATGTCAGGACCAATGTGCCGGTCCTGAGTATCGCCGCCGGACCCAGAACGCTGTACTTCTTGCCGGATCATCTGCTCGTCTACGACGGATCGAGCATCGGAGCCGTCAGTTACCACAGCGTCGAGCTCGCGGTGGCACGGAAGCGCTTCATCGAAGAGGGCGGCGTGCCGGGCGACGCCACCGTTGTCGATTACACGTGGCGATACGTGAACAAGAGCGGAGGTCCCGACCGCCGCTTCAACAACAACCCCCGCATCCCGATTTGCCTGTATGACGAGCTGCACTTCCGCACGGCGTCGGGCCTCAATGAAGTGCTCCAGCTCTCCCGCAGCGGCGTCGGCGAAGGGTTTGCGGCCGCCATGCGACACCTCGGGACGATCTCTACGTGAGGTAGCTCTAACGACTGTGCGTGACGTCGACGCGGTGCACGCCGTAGTCGATCTGAAAGCGTCCCTTTCATAAGTCGAGAGGGCACCGGACCTGTTTCCCTTCGGGCATGGATCAATGAGCATTCTGCTTCGCACGGTGCGAACCTCATCGCGTCACGATCGCGGGTTCACATTCACGGGGCCACATGGAGATGACCTTCCGGAAGCAACCGGACGGGGGCCTGCATCGGCCCCCGCCTGTCTTCCTGGTTAACTTTGCGTGTTAGCTCAGGCGTGCGCAGTGGTGGCAGAGCGGGCGTCCGCCTGTCCCTCCCGCGAGGTACTTCTTCTCGATGTTGTTGCCCTCGGTGCAGGCGTCGTTGTTGTGGTGAACGGTTTCGCCTGGGCGGGTCGAGTGAAAAGCTGCTACCTTCGTCATTGTCTTCTCCATTCATCTGAGTCATGAATAGCCCGCTGGACAACGAGCCGATTTGGTGGTTAGTGTTCAACTTGCTTCGGACTGCAACTCACGTCCAGATGAGTACCGTGCAAGTCGGGGTTCGGCGTCTCATGAAAGGCTCCTTCGCCGAGTGAAGACACCGGGACGTTCCTTTTTGTGGGGTGACCCCACAAACTTCCTTCGCTCGTGTCATCCTCATTGTGATGATGAGCTGGAAGCGGCTGGCTCTCGGAGTGGTCCTCCTTGGCATCGCGACGGCGACGGTCGTACCGTTCGCCAGGCGCAGCGCCCGCTCCGTGCGACCGGTAACCGAGTCGCCGCGCAGCGCCAGCACGCGGTTCGACCGTGGTCAGTCGGCGGCGCTGTTCGTCGGCGTAAGCCACTTTACGAGCGACTCCGTCGAGATAGTGCCGTACGCCGTCGATGATGCCATCGATCTCGCGTATGTTTTCGCGCTCGATCGGCGAGTCGGTCTCGTGCCGCCGCGTCGAGTTGTGCTCATGCTTTCCGGCCATCCGGTGAAACAGGATTCGCGCGGCCGCCTGCGCGCCTTGCAGGCCGCCGGAGCCGGCGTGCGTTTCCGCGCCGGCGCCGGCGACATCAATGCGGCCCTCCGCGAGCAGGCGGCGCTCGCCGGCCGCGACGGAATGCTCATCGTCTCCGTGGCCACGCACGGTTTCCTGCACGATGGCCGCGACTACATCCTCGGCGCATCGTCGGTCGTCCGCGATCCGGCCACGATGCTCTCCACCGCCGACATGTTCGAAGTGATCGCGTCGTCGGTCGCGCAACGCTCGCTCATCTTCGTCGACGCCTGCCGCGAGCGGATGGTGAGCGGCACGCGCGCGGTGCTGGCAAATACGATGAGTGCGGCGCCGCTCGTGCGGCGTCTGGGCCACACGCGCGGGCAGGCCGTCTTCTATGCCGCGGCAGCCGGGCAATGGGCCTACGACGATGCCGAAGCGCACAACGGCGTGTTCACGAAGGCCGTGATCGACGGCATCCATTGCGGCGCGGCCAAGGTCCGCGGTGACGTGACGGCAGAGACGCTCGCCGGCTACGTCGAGCGGAGTGTACACACCTGGATTCGCGATAATCGCGATCCGAACGTTGGTTCCGCCACGCAGGTCAGCATGGACGGGGAAGCGCGCAACATGGTGCTGGCGCAATGCTGGGGGCCCCTTGCCCCCTCCGGCCCCGTGCGCGTCACCGTCAGCGGGACGAGCATTCACGCATTCTCAGACAAGAACGAACTGCTCTGGCAGCGGGGCGTCGGCGCCGTGGTGATGCATGCCGAAGCCGTGGATCTCGACGCCGGCGGTATCCGCGAAGTCGTCTTCGACACGCCCGTCGCGATCACGGCCCTCGATGCCGGCGGCAAGCTCCTCTGGTCCGCTCCCGAAGCGATGAGGGTTACGGCGTTCATCACCTACGATCTGTTCCGGCAGCACACGAACGAAGTCGTCGCACTCCTGAACGACGAGCATTCGCCGGCGTCGCGTCTCGTGATCTACGGCCCCGATGGCGCCCGCCTTGGCGCGTTCGACTACAACCGCCACCTCGACCGCGTCACGGTCGGGCGCCCGACCAAACGGCATGCGCCGAAGATCATCGTCACCTCCGGCGACACCCTGCTCGTCTTCGATCCGAAGAAACTCGCCGCCGGAAAGCCCCTCTGGGCCGGCCGTGTCTCGCCGCGCGCCGCCGGCGCGATCGCCTCGCTCGAGATCGTCGATTGCGACGGCGACGGGAAAAGCGACATCGCCCTGACCACTGCCAGCGGAGAGAAGGTCTGCGTCGACTTCACCGGCCACGCCATTCACTCGCATTCGGCCGCGCACTTCGAAAAGGAATTGCCAACCACAGAGGCACTGAGAAAAACTTTCGCCCATCGGAGGGAAAAGTGACGGACACGTTCCTCTAACAGGATGGATCAAGAATGTTGTCTTCACGCGGGCCGTCGGGGATTGCGTATTGACATCATTCAGATTATGCTTATTTTTAGGTCCGTCAACCAACTCAAAACATCAATCTGCCTGCTTCGGCGTCACGCTTTCCGACGAACGTGAGCGAAGAGGCGAATGGGATCATCCATCCCTTGAAAAGGAGCTCGATCGTGGGTCGCATTTCCAGAATCGCTCTCGTGAGCGTCAGCATCCTCGTTCCATCAGCCTGGAACGATCATCAGGAAAGCGGTCGAGCCGCTGCCTGCGAGCAAGGACCGTCATGAACCGTCCATCGTTTCTCAATCAGCTGTCGGCTTTACTGCTCATTGCTCTCCTCTCCGTCGACATCGTGGGACTGCAGGCCCAGTCCCGATGGCACGCTGACCCGAAGACAAATCACATCGGAACCGTGATCGTGGAGCTCCTGGCGGGCACGAACGGCGACTCGAGCATTCAGTTCATCGAGATGGAGGCCCCCTGCGGGGAGAACTCTTGGGGACCTGAAAATTTCGGCGGTGCCAGCAACGCAATGCTGGTCTTCTTCGACGCTCAGGGCAATGAGACCTACCGCTACAAGTTCCCGAACAACCCACCGTGCGGGAACAATGATGCTTTGATCGCAACGCAAGCCTTCGCGAACCTTCCCGGAGCTCCGACGCCGGAATTCATCATCCCTCCGGTCATCTCGCCAGTTTCGGGAAAAGTGTGTTTCAAGGGGAATACGTCAGAGTCCTCCACGGCCTTCGGTAGAAACTTCTGCGTCTCGTACGGAAGCTTCACCGGAAACACGGAGATCAACTCGTCAGACGGCGGACCGACTCAGGCCGCGGGCCCCCCCGCGCCGGCTCTTCAGATCGTAGGCACGACCAGTCTCAATTTCGCCGAGGCCTCTCCGGAGACGAACGCGAACTTCTCGCTGCTGACAGCAACGCCGACGAACCACCTGGGCAACACGTTCACGATGCCGACGGCCACACAGGCGGTGGTTGGTGGGAATCTCTTCAACAAGGAGACCTTCGGCGGAAACGGACGCACGTGCGCCTCTTGCCATGTCTCATCGATCAATCTGGGCCTGACGCCGGCGAACATTCAGAGCCGGTTCGCCACTCTCTCCTCGACGTTCGATCCGCTGTTTCTTGGCGAGACCACCATGAACCTGAACACGCTCGTGGTGACCAGCCCCGTGTCAACGGGGACTCGAGGCAAACGCGACTTCGAAGGGATCATCACGGGCTCGGGCGGCGGCACCGCCAAAGTCCTCAGCAAGCTGATCGCGCAGGGAAGTTCGACCATTCGGTACCTCGTTTACGGGGGACTTTCGCCGGCCCTTGCCGGAACGATCAGCGATACGAACGGCAACTCGGCCACGTTCAGCAGCATTACCGCAGGAACCCTGAACCAGCTCGAGAGTCCGCCGAGAATGCGGACGAGCAACGACACGACGGATTTCCCCCAGGGACGCGGCCTGATCCTCGAGAACATCGACGGGTTTGCGAACCCGGCCGTGTTCCGCAAATCGCCGGTCCTGGACAATGCCAAGCTGACCAGCCCGTTCGGCCTGTCGGGGTTGGTGGGAGGAGCGGCCACACTCGGCGATTTCGCCGCCGGCGCAGTGAACCAGCATTTCCCACGCTCGCTCAATCGCGTCAGCGGCGTCGACTTCCGTGCACCGACGACCGAGGAAAAGGCGGCCATGGACGCCTTCCAGCAGACCAGGAACGTCCCGGCGGATGAAAACTTCGATCTCAATCGCTTCGCCACGACGACGGCACAGATGGCGGGACGTGCGCTCTTCTTCGGAAGCACGAAGTGTTCGAAGTGTCACAACGGGACTGTCCTTGCCCAAACCGATGGATCGATTTCCGGAAAGAGCGGCAACGCCAACTTCAACA
>Ga0210402_10002095_pt1 | contig 19762 bp, 18 predicted proteins | sample IncBWC7MmetaG_FD_161055 | JGI IMG/M metagenome (GOLD analysis project Ga0210402, IMG submission 161055) | Forest soil microbial communities from Barre Woods Harvard Forest LTER site, Petersham, Massachusetts, United States - Inc-BW-C-7-M | ecosystem: Environmental > Terrestrial > Soil >... | reverse complement strand
ATGCCGTGAAGCGTCAGCACGGGTTCTTCGCCGGCAACGCCCGGATCGCCGTGCTGCCAGCCGCGACGGGTGCCGAACTCGGCGCCTTCCTCAAGGCGAACGTCGTGGCCGGGTCCCATCTTCTGACCGACGGGTTTGCCGACTATCGCGGCGGCGACGCTGGCCTCGACGAGCATTTGAAGCACACGCCGGTGGTCCAGGGCGAAGAAGCCAATGCCGGCGAGTTCTTCCCGATCATCCATAACCTGTTCAGCAACATCAAAGCCTGGCTCGTCGGCACTCATCACGGCGTCAGTGCCAAGCACCTGCCGCGCTATCTTCGGGAATGGTCCTACCGGTTCAACCGCCGCAACTTGCCCGACCGGTTGGACGGCTATCTCATTCGGCGCGCCGTCGAATGCGCCACCATCACCTACGATCAGCTCAAGACCGGCACCCTGCTCGGCGGCGCCAACCGTGTCCGGCGACTTCCCGCGACGGTTGCGCAGCCTGCACTGGCTGGATAGGGAGAACGCCTGGAACGATGTGCAGTTCTCCACGCGGCCTGCGGTGGGCTGAGAGTTTGCGTTTCCTCATGAGCGTTACCGCGCTTCTCTCCCGGTTAGTGCGAACCACCGAGCGGCTGTCAATCGCGGTCCCACGTATCGAAATTGGAGCAAAGAAGGGTCGCGAGACTAGCGTTGGCAGCGCGGTAGCGCTCTGACAGCTGGCGCCGTAAGACCTCGGGGAGAGGCTCTGGCGGCGGCGGTCCCGCGCTGTTGACAAGTTCCAGGTCGCGCGCCAATCCCGGCATCTCACTTACTCCCAAGAAGCGATGGAAAGCCACCGCGACGCACTCGGGGCAAGTCGTCACATCCTCATGACGCAGTATCAAAATCTGCTCCCGAGGGAAGCGATTGTAGAATCGGACCAGGTGTTCGGCATAGAGCCCGCGAGAAAAATAGGCGTTAGGGCGAGCATAGCGAAAGTTGGGCGCCAGATCCCGCTCGCGTTGCTCTTCGAGCGCCAACGCTCGTTCAAAAGTCTCAGTCTCCAGCCCGTTCTTCCGCGACCACAAATAGTTGGAATAGGCACGGTCGACAGGGTTGCGAAGCAGGAAGATCATTTTGACCCGAGGCAGTACGCGAGAAATGCGCTCAGCCACTTCGGGCGACTCCAGATAGTTGGCGCTCTTTTCGCCGAGCACCCGGCCGGCGGGGAGCGGGTCGAACCATCTTGTCGAATAGTAATCGACGCCCCGTTGCCACAGCTCGTCGACCAGGAAGAATTTAGGCTCCGGCACCATCGGCTCGGCCGTCGCGATCTCCGGATGACGCCGAGCAAGCACGTAGAGCCAAGTCGTGCCCGAGCGCGGCGCTCCGGCGATGATGAAGTCGGGGAGACGATGAAGGGGTTCAGGCATGGATCGTTCGTCGATCCTCGTCACGTTGCCGGTCGCGGCGCCCCAATCGTCGGCGGCGGTATCCGCTGCGATAAAATAAAGCGGCCTCCGGGTCGATTCCACGTAGATGCGCAGCAGATACTCGCAGATCGTGCCCAGTATCATGAAAACTATTCCAAAAAAGAGGGACAGAATAACCATTATTGTACTCCAACCCGGTAAGGGATTATAAAATATTGCATTGAGTAAAAAGTAAAATGCGGCTATGAACCCGATCATAGAAAAGAAAGCACCAAGTAATGTCACAGCTCTAGGGATCGTGCTGGAGAACCCGATTAATCCATCGTACATGGATTTGATCATGCGGCCGACCGACCACGCCGACCGTCCGGCTGTACGGCGTTGACGGTCGTATTCCACCACCGCCTGCCGGAATCCCGTCCAAGCCACCAGACCGAAAATCAGCCGGTTCGCCTCGCGCATCTGGCACACACACTCGACCACTTTTCGGTCCATCAACAGAAAGCCGCCTGTGGCGAATTTTGATCCTTTAGGCATGGCGAAACGCCGGAGAAGCGCCTCGAAGGCCTTGCTTGTGAGAACTCGCCAGCGTGAGTCCTCGCGCATCCGGCGCCGCCCGAACACCACATCGGCGCCTTCGCGCCAAGCCTCGACGAAAGAGAGGATGGCCTCCGGTGGGTCCTGAAGATCAGCTGAAAGGATGACTACCGCATCGGCATCGCAAAGATCGAGCCCGGCGGTTTCCGCCGTGTGCGCTCCGAAGTTCCGAGAGAGACGCAGACCACGAAACCGTGGGGATGCACGACACTGCTGCTGGATCAGTTCCCAGGTTCTATCGGTGCTCCCGTCATCGACTAGTAGAAAACGGTATTCGACGTCCCGCCGAGATAAGAGGACGCGCTCCACCGTTTCAACATAGATGTCGAAGCATTTTTCCTCGTTATATAAAGATGTAAGGATTTGAACTGTTGGACTAACCATAAATTTTGTTCTTGGAGAAGCCATGATCGCAGAGTAATTACTTTACAGCAATTACGACATGGCACCGGGAACAGCAACCGGTGTGCGCTAGACTGATCAAAAGATGATGCACGGCGGCGAGGTGTGTATCGCTTTCGGGTCCCAGCTTGTCCGATTTGGATAAGAAGCTCAGCAAAAGGGAAAAGGCAGAAATCCCACCCGTTTGGATGATGTCAAAGCCTTGAGCCAAGACGATGGCATTCAACTTCGCTTTAGAAAAGCACCTCGTACGAACTCCTGTCTTGTCTTCTCCATCCCACATCTCACCGCTGCGCACCGTTTCCAGCATTGCGCCGACGCCACCATAGTATAGGAGCCGCGTGAGCAACGCCCCTTCATAACTCCGATCAGCCAGAAGCAAACGTGCTCTCGGCCGCATCACGCGATGACATTGAGCCAACCCCTGCTCATAATCGTCGTTCAGATAATATAATGATTCAATCGCCTGAACCCGATCCGCTGTATTATCGGCGAGCGGCAGCGTTCTCGCGTCGCATTCGATTAGCACGAGACGCTCAAGCCACTTCGGATTCTCTGCCAAAATTCGATTCCGAAACCGAGATAATGCTGCGGCTGTCGAATCGACGACAACCACCCGCTTAAAGCCCCATTGCAACCAGGGAAGAGCATTTCGACCGTCGCCGCCGCCGACATCCACCAATAATATGTCACGATCGTCAGGCGCAAATTCGCGCAAATAGTGATGATACACTGGTGTATCGAGCGCCGTCATCGCGTATCGGACGGCAGAGCGTTCGTGAAAATGTGCACCACCGATGCCGCGGTAGTACTCCATCGACGGGTCTTGGATTGGTATTTTGAAGCGTAGGATCCCTTGACCGATCCGGCCAATCGGCTGGTCGGGTGCCCAAAGAACGCTGCCCTCGCATCGCAATGGCCCGCCGCCGGGGCTAGCCAGTACCTCCCATGCCCATTTTGGTACCTGTTCAAGCCTCCTGGACCCGTTATGCACTTTTCCCGACATCGGGGTTGCTGCTCAGTTCTGCCAACGCCAGCGATCACGACAGAAGGGTCTGGCCCCTAGGCTCTCCTTGAAGCTTACAACCCCTCGATTAAAATGAGCGCTCGATGCGCTCGGACCCAGGTCAACGTAGCGGAAGCCGCGTCTCGCCAAGACATCGATAGCGGTAGCGAAGAGAACAGTGACCCCGTGAAACTCACGATAAGAAGCACGGTCGCAGATATAAAACGCATTGCATATGTTGCGGTTAAGAACGAACAACAGTACACTGGCAATCGTCGTCTCTTCTAGCTTCGCTGACCAGATTCGTAAACGAGCGGTTAAGCAGTGGAACAGGCTTTCTATTTCTTCAGGATTATGGGTAGGTAGCGCGTCTAATCTTGCATAGGTTTCATCGCGGAGTTGAAGAAATTCTTCGAGCCCTTCGAGACCGGTCTCGGTGACGACAACTCCTTTTTTCCTGCATGCTCGGACATAGGAACGCTGACTTTGCCGGAACAGGTGCGGGTAATGGTCGCCCTTCTCGCGGTCGAGCGGTATCAGTAAGGGCATCGATCGGTCAACAAGCTGAAAGCCCTTCACGTGCAGGGCAAACTCCATCATTTGATCCGGTTCGTCATTATAAACCGGCGGGGGTAGGGTAATTTCGACTCCTCGCCATCCCTCGGATTTCGAGTAGGCCTGCAACGCCTCGACCAAATGCAGACAGGCCTCTGCAGGGATCGAACTTCTCATTGCCGGCCCGCCGACCGATGCACCCGCCGGGGAACAGAAGAGTCCGTCCGCCGATAGGGCTCCGGGTATGACAGCCTCGATGCGGGTTCCGCGCAACGCTACCAGATGACGAAAATCATACTTGCCCGGCGGATGGTAAGAGAGGAAGTCGAGGTCGTGGAAAAGCGTTGCGTTGTTAGAGTCCGCGAGCAGCGCCTTCCATGCGATAGCATCTTCGGGACCATAACGACGAATGACCCATTTGTTCACATCGGCTTTCTCACCTCCAGCGAAGTCGAGATCTCCATTGTTCGTTCACTTCGCCCAGCGTAGCGGTCGGAATCTTTTGCGATGCAAGGTGCTCGAACAAATCGATCACCATGGAACGAATGCCACGCCCCGCGAACCTCGCGTCCAGCAGCCTTCCCGGATCATGATAGAAGGCTTTGGAAATCATATAGTGCTGATCGGATACGGCATTCAAATACAACATGTTTGGATGCAAGTTGATGATCTTGAGCCCCGGCCGCTCGAGGTGTAATCGGCCAATGTCGAACCCGGTGGCACCTGTCTTGAGCTCGAAATGATCGGCGAAATAAATCGGCAGTTCCAGGACGTCGTATTCCTTCCATATCGGCTGCAAGCCGGGAGTCAGCGGCAGCTGGTAGCTGCTGTCGTATGCGAGGCCGAATTCCCGGTACAGCGGGATCATCAGCGAATCGTAGAACAGGCTATGACTGCGCGCGCCCTTTGCTTCCGGCGCGAAGTCCAACGTGGTGCGCAGCACGTGGCGATAGAGCTCCTCCTCGTCGATCTCCGCCATTGCTGCCGGACCGATCCTGGCGCGGAGCTCCCTCAATGTGGTTCCGTAGCGCCGATAATTGGGGTGAAGGCCGCGCTCATGCGGTCCGACATCGACGCCGGCATGGGTACAGAAGAACGTCGCTCGCACGCCATGCATGTCGAATAAATCGCGAACATCTTGAAGCACCGCGGGATGCGCCCACTCGACGTCCACCGTAAAGCAGATCGTTCCCGGATCACCCGCCATCGCGAGACCCCATCGCGATATCGCCCATCCCGGGAAGCAGCGCAATCGCGGCTGCGATGCCGCCCACCAGCGGCGTCGTCAGTCCGAACATCACGGAAGTCGCCGCCACTGCCGCCGGATCGGCGTGGACCAGGCTGAAGGCGGCGACCAAAGCTCCCTCGCGCACACCCCACCCGCCCAGCGAAATCGGCAGCGCCGAAACCAGCAGCACCGGCGGCACCAGAACAAGGCAGTCCAACGCTCGCAGATCGGCGCCGATCGCGGAGCCGATGATATAGATCAGCAACACGGCCAAAAGGCTCGAGCCGATACCGAGCGCCATCGCCACGAGGCCGATCTTCCCCGAACGCAAGGTAATCCGCAGGTCGCCCACTACAGTGGCGAGGTGGCGCCCGAGCCAAGGGAGGCCATAAGTCAGCGAATAAGCCAAGAAGAGCGCGACCGCCGTCATTATCCCCAATGCGCAAATCGCCAGCGTCAGAAAGGGCGTGACGCTGCCGATCATTTCGGCAATGACCGGGACGGTCGGGACGACCAGCAGAGCGAGGGCGGCACAGCCGAGCAGTCGGTCGCAAATGACCGACCGTGCCGCGGCGGCCGCCCCCGTCGATCGGGAAAGCAGCACGGTCCGCGCCACATCTCCCCCCACCGATGACGGCAGCACCTGGCCGATGAGGAAACTATGGCCGAGGAGAAGCGCAAGGGGGCCGAACCCGACGGCCTTGCCGCCCAGAATATGGATGACGAGCTGCCAGCGCCACACCAGGACGGCGAACTGCGCCATGACAACCAGGCCCGCCACGCCGAGAGCCAGCGGCGCGGCGCGGCCGATCAGATCAACGACCGCGCCCAGGTCGATAGAATGGAGTACCACCCAAAACGCCAGCGCAGTCACCGCCCAGCGCGCCGCGAAGATCAATTTGCCGCGCGGCAGGCCGGGCAACCACCAGGCGCGCCGCGCCGTTACCGCAAAGGGAACCGGGGGGAGCGCACTGAGCATCCGATCAGGCCCTCGCCGGCTCCGTCGTGACGAGGTCGAGCGCGTTCAGCACCCGAGCCTGCTGCTCCGGCGTGAGTTCCGGGTGCATCGGCAGCTGCACAGTCGCGGCCGCCGTGCTCTCGGTCAATGGCAGGGAGGGCGCATCCCGCCGATAGGGCGGCTCCAAATGAGAGGCCATGACGCCGCGGCGCGTCGGGACCCCCATTTCGAAGAGTCGGTCCATGACGGCGTTGCGCGACAAGCCGGCGTGCTCGCGCAGCCTTACCTGATAGCTCTGCCAATTGTGAGTCAGCCCGGGCGGGACATGCGGGGCAATAAGCGCGGGCTGCCCGGAAAGATAGGTGCCGTAACGCGCGGCGACGGCGTGCCGCCGTTCCAGGATATAGTCCAGCCGATCCAGCTGGGCGAGGCCGATGGCCGCCTGAATATCGGTGATGCGATGGTTGTAGCCGATCTCGGGGTAGCTCTCGAACCGCGTCGGCGGCCCGCCGTGACGGGCATAGTCGGACAGCGACATGCCCTGATGGCGCAATCGCCGCAGGCGCTCGGCCAGTTCCGTATCGTCGGTGGTGATCATGCCGCCCTCGGCGGTAGTGACGACTTTGCGCGCATGCAGGCTGAAAACGGTCACATCGGCCAGCGCCCCCACCGGTCGGCCCTTGTTGACGCTGCCAAAGGCGCAGGCGGCATCATCCAGCACCCGCAGCCCGTGCCGGCGGGCCAAAGCGGCGATCGCGTCGATGTCGCACGGCAGCCCGAGCTGATCGACCGGCATGATCACCCGGGTGCGCCCGGTGATCCGGTGGGCGGCGTCGGCGGGATCGATGTTATAGGTGCCCGGGTCGATTTCGGCGAAGACCGGCGTTGCGCCGACATGACGCACGACGTTGACCGAGGCGATAAAGGTCAGCGACGGGACGATCACCTCGTCGCCGGGCCCGATACCCCACGCATGCAACACCAGAAAGGCGCCGGTCGTCCAACTCGACACCCCGATGGCGTGATTGGCGCCGCACAGCTTCGCAAAACGCCGCTCGAATTCGGCCAGGCGCGGCCCGCCCACCACCCAGCCGCTGCGCACCACCGCCGCGGCGGCCTCCGCTTCGGCCTCGCCAAAGCAAGGGCGGCTGAACGCGATCGGTTCGTTCACCCTTATGTCTCCGCGGCCTCCGGCATCCGCAGCTCATCGCCAGGATCTGCCGGGAGGCGCCAGTTGCGTATGTCATCCTCCAGAAGCGCCGCAGGATCGGGATGGGCCACGCGGAACCAGTCGATATACTGCCGCAGGCCCTCTTCGAGGTTCACCTCGGCGGCAAAACCGAGAGTTTCGCGCGCGAGGCGGGTATCCGCCTGCAGCGCCCGAACGTCGCCGGGGCGCGGCTCGATGAACCTTGGCGCGAGGCCGGGCCGTCCGCACAGTCGGGCGATCGCTTCCGCCAGCTGCCGCACCGTAACCATCTCGCCGTACGCAATATTGACGACGCGGCCAACAAGCGCATCGCACCCCGCGGCGAGCGCGATGCCGCGGACGGTCTCGGTCACATAGGTGAAGTCCCGGCCGTTTTCGCCCGTGCCAAAGATCACCGGCGGCAGCCCGTTCAGCACCCGGATCACAAAGCGAGGGATCACCTCGGCCAAATCACCGCTCGTGTGCTCGCGCGGACCGTAGGTGTTGAACGGCCGGACGACGATCGTCGGCAACCCGTAGGTCTGCCAATAGGCTTTCGCATAATGTTCACCGGCGAGCTTGGCGGCGCCGTAAACCGTGGCCGGCTCGCATACGGTCGTGGTTTCGACAAGGGGATCGCACCCGCAATTGCCATAGACCTCCGATGATGAACAATAGATGAATCGCCTCACTCGCCGGTGCCGGGCCACTTCGAGGACGTTCAGGGTTCCGGTGGCGTTGACCTCATGATTGTGCAACGGCTCCCCCAGCGAGCGGCGCACGCACTGCACGGCGAGATGGAAGACGACGTCGCTTCCCGCCATCGCCGCCTCGATCGGCCGCGGGTCGAGGATCGAGCCTTGCGCGATCCGTACGTCGCCCCGGCTCTGCGCCTCGCTCAGATTGGCGCGCCTGCCGGTCGAGAAGTCGTCGAGAACGGTGACCGCCCAGTTTTCGGCCACGAGATGGTCGACCAGGTGGCTGCCGATGAACCCTGCCCCGCCGGTAACCAGGCAGCGGCGCGTCATTCGGCGGCTTGCCGCAGCGAGGTAGTGGTCCGCAGGCTGGCGTCGAGCGAGGATTGCGCCCGCTCGAGCATGTCGATGATCCGCAATCCCTTGCGGCCGTCCATGATCGAGCGTTCCCGGCCGGCGATCACCTTGCCGAAATGGGCCACCACTTCGGCCAACGGCTCGCAATCCGACACGCGCGGCGCGTAGATGTCGCCGATCCGGTAGCTCGGCATGATATGGCTGCGCTGCTCTTCCTTTTGGAACGAGATGCCGCTGTCGTAGATCTTGAGCTTTTCCTCGCGGTTCAGATCGTCCCAGACCGCCATCCGTTTGCTTCCGCCGATGGCGATCCGGCGAACCTTGACCGGCGACATCCAGCTCAGGTTGAAATGGGCGATCGTGTTGGAAGCGAAATGGACCGTGACATAGGCGATGTCGGGCAAGCGAGGGTTGACGTGGCAATATCCCGTCGCCTCGACGTGGAGCGGATCCTCGTCGAACAGATAGTCCATGATCGAGAAATCATGCGGCCCCAGATCCCATAATACGTTTAGGTCCGGCTGGAACAGGCCGAGATTGACCCTGAGGGAGTCATAGTAGGAAACCGCGCCGAGCGAGCCGTCCCGATGCAACTGGCGCAGCTTCCCGACCGCGCCGTGGAAGAGATATGTGTGGTCGACCATCAAGGTGACGCCATTGTGTTCCGCCAGCGCCACCAGCTCCCGGGCCTCTGCCACGCTGGCGCACATGGGTTTTTCGACCAGGACATGCTTGCCGCGGGCGAGAGTGCGGCGCGCCAGAGAAAAATGGGTCGCGGCGGGCGTGGCGATCGCCACCGCCTCGACCTCGGGGTCGTCGATCACCTCCGTCCCATCCTCACACAAGCGGATCGTCGTGCTCGTTCGACGAACCCTGTCCCGCGCCCTTTCCCGGATGTCGGACACGGCTACGACCTCGAACCGCGGATCGCTCGAAAAAGTCCGCAGCAGGTTTCGGCCCCAATAGCCGTGACCACAGAGTCCGACCTTGATAACCCGCAACGTTCTGCCTTTTTATCTCGGTTCCGACCCGCAGAACGGCCCGGCCTTCCCGCGATGCTGGTTGAAAGCACTCTACGGAGCCAACGAGCAAGCACTATTAGATGGAAAATCGGATGTTTTTTAATTAGTATGCAGGACTATCGTGTTCACGATTAACTAATAGCTATGGCGGTTATTTCAAAGTTAGGCTTGTGAGATCCGAAATCTTTTCGGTCAAGAGCAGCGCGAATTCCGGTCGGGACGGTTCACCTGCCCGGTGTAGGGGCAGACGCTCGCGCGCATTTCTGGAGATTGAGAATCGGATCTTCGCTGAGCGGCGCATCAGATTTTATGGCCTTGGGGTGGCCGCAGCCTATGTATTTTGAAGCACGCGCCCCACAGCGGCCGAGCGAGAATGATCGAGAACCCGCAACCCGCCTGGTTGCCGTTGCTGCTGTTGGCAGTTCCGGGGATTGCCTTTGCCGCATACGCCCTAAACAATGTTATCTTCTCGGAGGACCGCCCGCTTTGCACGATTCCTGCGATCGGTATGGTCCTTGCATTATTGCCCACCCATGTCGTCGCATTGGCGTCCGGCTCACTCAGCATCGGGCTCATAACGGCATGGAGCGTCATCGGGACGGCCGGATATGTCTGGATTCTTCGATACTGGCGGGAAGTTCATTTCGCTATTCTTATCGAACACGCGGGGTTCCAGCGCAAGCTCGGGATAATCGCATTCGCGATCATACCGGTCATCCTGACCACGCTTCTGTTCAATTTTTCCGATGAGATCATACCGAACGGTCATCTAGCGATGATCGCGCATCTGCAAAACGGCACTTATCCGCCTCGATATCTTTATGAGCCGACCCTCCCGCTCCGCTATCATTACGCGTTCGATCTCGCCGCCGCTATCATTACCGGATTGCTGAGGATCCGCGTGGACCAGGCGATCGACCTTCTTACCCTGACGCTTTGGCCGCTGATGTTTTTGCTCCTGTGGCGGGTCGGCGAGCAAGTGGGAGGCAAGGGGGCTGGCCTGTTTGTCGCGGTGGCGGTGTCTTATTCCGCAGGATGGAGCAGCCTGTACTGCGTATTCTGTAATGCGTTCATTCCGTTTTATTTCCAACACCCTTGGGGAATCGCAGTACCGGTTTTTTGTTTGGCGGTATTGCAGCACGCCACCCCCCTGCAAGTTAAAAACCGTCCACTGCGCCTGGCGGCTCTGGCCTGTACGCTGGTGCTGCTCTCGCTGTCAGAAATTGTTCTGTTCGCAACGACTATCGCCGCGTTGGGGATAGCTGAAATCTGGAATTTCGTGCGATACCGCGAGCGCTCAGCGGTAGCGGTTCTAGTGGTCCTTGGCACCGCCGCGATAGGCGCGAAGCTAATCGGTGGCTTTCTGGTCTCTGCTCCCTACCCCTCAGCCGGCGGACTTTTTGGCACGCCATTTACCTTGCGTGATTACTTGAGCCTCGATGCCCTCGGGGGCCAAGCACGAGAAAATCTCAGGCTCTATGGCCTAATCGCGGTTCCGGGGACCATCGGCCTGTTCCGCGCTCGCCGAGAAAAATTGCTTCTGATATCTCTTGCGATCATTGGGTTTGTTGTCTACAATATTATGCAGTACGAGTATACATGGGACATAATAAAATTTGCGACCCTCAGCTCTATCCCATTAGACATTGGCGTCGGCCTTTTCGTATTCGGTTTGGCGCGGTGGGCGGATAATACGCTTCGAAAACTGATTAGTGGTGCGCTTATCTTTGCCCTTTTGTGTAAAGCGGTGTTCTTTCACTTCGCTGCTACGGCGTTGTACGATCCCGAACTCAGAAGCCCGTTCCAAATGATCAGGCCCTATTTCTCGCGGGCGTACCCGGCTGATGCGGATGATGTTTCGGCGGTAAACTATCTGCGCACCCATATGGGTCCTTCGGAGATCGTTTACCGCGCAAAGGAGAAATCGTTACCTTATGCAATTTGGGGCGGCCTGCCGACCCAGAGCTCGGTGTTAAATGCTGACGAACGGAGGGACAACGATCCATACGGATTGGGAACACAGAAATTTGCGGCCAGGGAGGACCTCGACAGGATTACGCAAGATTGGTTTGATCGGCTTGCGGCGCAGCAGGTCACCTGGCTTGTGACGGACGCAGACGATCTCGGGATCAACGCAACCTTGGCGTCGGCGGAGGGACGGTGCCGGGCTGTACTCGCTGCGCAATACGATAATCTACAGGTGTTTCGTCTCAAATCCTGCGGCGCGGCCGGATGGCGGCAGCCCGAGGATTGAACAACCGGCACATACCATTTCGCATCGCGCCAATACCTCACCGAAAAATGCCAAGTCTTTCCCCTATACCCTCTGATGGAAGCAGATTGCTCCAGATCGAAGACTGGATTTTCACCGGGCGGCGCATTCGACTCTACGGGACCGGGGTGGCCGTAGCCTATGCGCTTTCTCTGGCGTGGCGGCTGGTCCACGGGCAATGGCTTTTTCTACCCGACGGTAGGCTGAGGTGTGTCGACTTTGGATGGATGTGGCTGAGCGCCAAGTTCGCCGTTTCGGGTGATTCTGCCCAAATTTTCGATTATCCAACATTTTCTGCCGCGCAGGTTGCACTGTTTGGCCCCGACAACTGTCCTTTCATTACTCCATATGTATATCCCCCGACCTACCTGTTTGTGACCTACTTCCTTGGCTTCATGCCTTACTTAACCGCTTTTGGGGCATGGATCCTGGCGACTCTCTTCCTTTACGGAACAGCCGTATACACCATAATTCCGCGCCGAGCGGCGGTGATCACCGCGATGTCTCCCTTTTGCGTGGCTGTAAATGCCGACTTCGGGCACAACGGATTTATCACCGCTGCGCTGATCGGCTTTTCGCTCGCGTTTTTAGAGCGGCGCCCGTGGCTCTCCGGGGTATTCTTGGGCCTCCTCAGCTACAAACCGCATATCGGCGTGCTGTTCCCGCTCGCGCTTCTGGCTTCCCGGCATTGGCGAGCCCTCGCGAGCGCGACGGTGGCGACCGCGATCTTCGGCATCGGGGCGGCGTTCGCCTTTGGTTTCGAAGGCTGGGCGTCCTTTTTTCACACGCTCCTCACCCGCCAATCAACGTTGAGCCCGGACTCTGCAGTTCCACTCGCCCTCCATTCAGTTTTTGGTTTGCTTCGTTGGGTGGAGACGAGCGGGCCGGTTTCATGGGGTGGGCATCTCATCGTTGCCGCTATGGTTGCGCTGACGGTTTGGATCGTTTGGGCCAAGCCCATCCCATTTTCGTTAAAGGCAGCGGTTCTTTGCATCGGATCCGCGATGGTACCGCCCTACATCCTCTTTTACGATCTATGCATTCTCACCATCGCCGTCGCGTTTCTCGTCCGCGATGGGATGTCGCGCGGGTTTCTCGCCGGCGAGCGTAGCGTAATTCTCGTTTGTTTCGCCGCTCTTTTCTTTGTCCAGGTGCCAATCGGCCCCGTTGTCTGTGTTGCCCTCCTACTGCTCGCCACTCGACGGATCGTCGCAAGTCGCAGGCTTGATCAAACGGTTGCGCCTACGGCGACTAAAATTTTCGAGATGACTACAGCGGTCGGCGATTGACCCGAGCAGAGGAAAGGATTGCGACGGTGCCGGTACGGCCCCTGCGAAGAAAATAAGGCCAAATAGGAAGGGGCGAGTGCCCGAAGCATTGGAAAGCCACGTTGCCGCCTCGTCCGTAACCGGCAGCCGCCGGTGGCAGTCATGTCTCGCGTTTTTGCGTGACGCTCGATGGCTGACGCGAGGCCGCGTATTCGGGTACTCGACGGCTCTGATCGCCGGCACGGTCGCGGTGATGACATGGACGCTGAGCGGACATGGGGTGGCCGATCCCATGGGCCGGCCTGTCGGCACTGATTTCCTTAGGCTTTGGGCTGCGTCCTATGCCCTGCTCCACGACCAAGCGCGCGCGATATATGACCCTGCCGCGTTCTTCGCGCTGGAACGGGCTGTCACTCAACCCGCAACGCCGGATTTTTACCCCTGGAATTATCCGCCTGCCTCCCTTCTGATCGTTTACCCGCTGGCACTGCTGCCGTATCTGGGATCGCTCGCGGTTTGGACTGCGGCCGGGTTCACCGGGTATTTGGCGGCATTATGGCGCATCTTTCCGAAGCCGCTGACGCTCTGGGTCGGTCTCGCTTTCCCAGCCGTGTTTTGGACCGTGACACATGGCCAGAACTCCTTCTTGACGACGAGCCTGTTTTGTTGGGGATTGCTGTTTCTGCCGCGGCGGCCGGTCCTGGCCGGCGTCTTGCTCGGTGGTCTCATATGCAAGCCGCATCTCGGATTGCTGGTACCCATCGCCCTCGTTGCCGGGCGGCATTGGCGGGCGGTTCTCGCAGCGGCATTGACAGTTCTCGTATCCGCAGCAATCTCGGCCGCCCTCTTCGATACCGACCTCTGGACCGATTTCCTCGCCAGCACCACTTCGACCCGAGGCATGCTCGAGAACGGCATGAACTTGGGCCACTACTACAAGATGCAATCGGTTTTCGCCGCAGCGCGGCTCCTCGGATCTTCACTGCCGGTAGCCTATAGCATGCAGGCGATTGTCGCGCTGTGCGCCGCGGCAGCGGTAGCGTGGGTTTGGTGGCGGCCAACAGGCGCCGCGGATATGAGGAACGCCGTCCTCATGGCAGCGACGCCGCTCTCGACTGCGTTCATTTTCGATTATGACCTGATGCTGCTTGCGCCGGCGATCGCCTGGCTCGCGCGAAAAAGCATTACGGACGGTGCCCTGCCGTACGAGCGGACCACGCTCGTAGCAGCCTTCCTGGCGCCGTTCGTCTCGCGCGTCGTGGGTATGCACACCCACCTGCTCCTCGCACCGATCTTTATCACTGCTCTCGTCGCCGTGCTCATTCGACGGATTCGACCGCTCTAAATGTATAGAATGGCGGAAGCACTGGATAGATTGACGAGGTTCGAAGCTTGGTTGTTTACCGAGCGGCGAATTCGGTTCTACGGATTGGGGGTGCTTGTCGCTTACGTTATTGGTTTGGCCGTAAAATCCTTTTGGCATATTTGGCTTTTTCAGGAAAACGGCAAGCCGTTATGCACCGATTTTGGCACGCTGTGGGTCACCGGGATCTTTGCGGGGTCGAACGATCCCGCGGGCATGTACGACGATTCGGCGTGGGCAGCTGCCTGGAAAAGTCTAACCGGTCTCGATGGCTGCCTCCTCGCACAGGGCCCTTACAGCTATCCGCAAAACCTCTATCCTCCGCTTCTGCTGTTCTTTACATATCCTCTCGGCTTCATGCCTTACGCTGCAGCATTCGCCACGTGGACAGTCGCGACACTGCTGCTCTATCTCGTGGCGATTTATCTGATCGTGCCTCGCCCGATTGCTATTTTGGCGGCGCTTTCACCATTCCCTGTGTTCTTCAATTTCTTTCTCGGACAGAACGGATTCCTGCTCGCAGGGTTGATCGGATTGTCCCTGGTTTTGATGGAGCGACGGCCGCGATTATCCGGGATTCTCCTTGGCTTGCTCACCTTTAAGCCGCAATTCGGCATTCTTTTCCCGTTTGCGCTCCTGGCCTCACGCAAATGGCGCGTGATCGGCAGCGCGATCGCGACGAGCGTGGTGCTGATCATCACATCCGCCTTTGTTTTTGGTTATCAAGGATGGTCCTCCTTCATCCACACGCTGGTAAATCGTGGGCCAAATCTGGGTATGCGGTTGGAATCGGTGTATGGTTTTCTTTGGTCGGCCGGAGTCGGCCCGTCAATCGCGTGGACAATGCATCTGGCGGTTGCTGGTGCTGTGACGGTGGTCGTGTGGTGGTTATGGGCGAGACCGCTCCCTCAGACCCTGAAAGCCGCTGGCCTTTGCAGCACGGCCGCATTGGCGACGCCGTATGTGCATGGCCACGATCTATGCATCATGGCGGTAGCCGTCGCCTTCTTGGTCACGGACGGCCTCGAGCGTGGGTTTCTGCCCGGCGACCGCTTGATCATGCTCTTCTCCTGGATCGTGCTGTTCCTGGGCTTTCGCGATTTCACAAGCGGATGGATTCCATGCTTGGCCCTTCTTGCTCTCGTTGTGCGGCGATCGCGTTATCGAACTTCGTCGCTTCAATCGACTCGTGAGGATCGCTCGCGACTGCGAATTTTATTATAGATGGATTTATAGACAAATTCATGCTAGGGAAAGATGAGATAAATAACGGCCCCAACGGGAGCCACGGACCCCTTTTTTACCCAAGACCCCCACGCCTGCTCGGTGTCTTTGCGGCTTGGCGGTTGCGAGCGTATAGCGGTGCTGTTGCCGTAATCTACGCTTTCGTGTTCAACCGGCTCTATCACTTCGGGGGTTGGGTAATCAGCAATTCGGGAGCGCCGATTTACAGCGACTTCTCGACCGCTTGGGTTGTTGGAGTTCAGGCGCTGCAAGGGGAAGTCGCCCACCTGTATGATCCCGCTGAATTCCTGAAGATCCAGACCGCAATACTCGGAGCGCAGAATTTCTTTTACCCGAATTGGTGTTATCCGCCCACCTTCTCCCTGATCATGGCGCCGTTTGCCCTGTTGCCCTATTTTTGGTCTTTCGTTGCCTGGACTTCTTTAACTCTGCTTGGCTGCATCGTCGTTGTGTATCTGATCGTTAGGCGATCGCCGGCGATCCCTCTGGTACTGGCATCGCCATTCACGCTGTGGAATATTCTGGCGGGGCAAAACGGGTTCTTGACAGCCTCGCTGCTCGGCGGATCGCTCTTGTTTCTCGAGCGCCAGCCGGTCCTGGCAGGCGTCTTTATCGGCCTTCTTACGTACAAGCCGCAATTCGGGATCCTGTTCCCGCTGGCCCTTGCCGCCGCCAAACAATGGCGCGCGGTGGCGAGCGCCGTTGCGACGGCCGCGCTGTTTGCCGGTGCCTCTGTCGCCGCGTTCGGTGTTTCCGCCTGGGAGGCATTTCCGAGGGGGTTTTTCCAACAATTCGGCGTAGTCTTCGACGCCGAAGGCCTACCCGACTCCGCAGCGACTTGGGGGTATCTCCAGACGGTTTACGGGTTGATCCGTTATCTCCACGGCGGTGCTGCGCTGGCATGGCTCGGCCAAGGCATAATCGCATTATGTGCTGCGATTATCGTGTGGTTTGTCTGGCGTTCGCCGGCGCGGTACGCATTGAAGGCGGCGATATTGTCGGGTTTGGCGCTGCTCGCCTCACCCTACGCGTTCGCTTATGATTTGGCCGCAATCGCGATTCCGGTCGCCTTTCTCGCAAGAGACCAGATGCTTTGCGGGATGCTGAGGGGTGAGCAAACTATCCTGCTGGGGCTGTTTAGTGCAGTTTTGACTCTCCTCGTGGTTTTTAGAGACCCACCCGACGGCATCCCATTCGGCAGCCTCCCGGGGATCGGCCCGGCGGTGCTGATCGTGCTGTTAAGCATCATCTTGCGCCGAATCCTTATGTCCGCCGGCCGGAGGAAGTTGTCGCCGCTCAATTGGCGATTTCTATATTTGCGACCGGGTAAAGCCTGGGAATTTTTTAAAATTTTCTGAGACGACTCTCCTACCCAATGATTGATTCATCGACAGGTAGAAAGCGGTCGTGGAAAAGCGGCGTGGGATCCTGTCATTGGCCCCATATCGAAGGATCTCCTGATGCGTAAGTTAATCAATCGCTTCCGCCGTGACGACGAGGGCGCGGCCCTGGTCGAATATGGTATGCTTGTCGGCCTGATCGCGGTGATCTGCGTCGTCGCCGTTACGACCCTCGGTACCGAAGTCAGCACGGCGTTCAGCAAAATCGCTGCCGCCCTGTCCGCCGTTTAACGAAGGCTGCGCGGTCGGATGCGAGCTACCAGCGTTCGACCCCGCATTCTTCATTGTTCCCATTGAGCGGCGGAGGGCGTTGGCAAGCAATTGGCGCACCGTCGCTCACCCTGCTCCACAAGGAAAATTAGATGCGTAATGTCATCCAACGCTTCCGCCGTGACGACGAGGGCGCGGCTCTGGTCGAATACGGCATGCTTGTGGGCTTGATCGCGGTGATCTGCGTTGTGGCCGTTACGACTCTCGGCACCGAGGTCAGTACCGCGTTTTCCGTTATCGCCGCGGCGTTAAGCGCCATCTAACGAAACCGGGACGCCGCGTGCTCGCAGCGGGCCTGCCTGCGTTCCGCTGCGCGGTCCCCATTCGCTGGAAGCGGCAGAGAACTTTGGAAGGAAGGTTTAGATGCGCAGATTGATCGCCCGCCTCCGCCAACATGAGGAGGGCGCGGCCCTTGTCGAATATGGTATGCTAATCGGCTTGATCGCTGTGGTCTGTCTTGTGGCCGTTACAACCCTCGGTACAGAAATCAGCGCCGCGTTCAGCAAATATGCCGTTGGTTTGGCCAATATCTGACACCTAACCAATCGCCACCAGTCCGATGGAGGAGATGACATTGCAGTTAATCGTTCTTTTGCTCGGGCTCGGCATCTTCGCCTTCGTGGCTTATGGTGATATCCGGACTCGTCGCATTCCGAACGAGCTGATCGTAGCGATCCTCGCGCTTGCCGCCTTTCGCATTGCGATCGAGGGCGACCCGCGCGCCGGCCTCTATACGCTCGCGGCGGCTGCCGCGCTGTTTGTCGCGACGTTTCTGCTCTTCTGGCGCGGCCTTCTCGGCGGCGGCGATGTCAAGCTGATCGGGGCGACTGCGCTTCTCATCGGCTATCACAGTTTTTTCGAGTTTCTGTTCGTGATGAGCGTATCCGGTGCGCTGGTCGCTGTCGCCATTCTCGCACGCAACCGGCTCGGGCCGCGGCGGGCGGCGACGCCGGCCCTCGAAGAGCAGGAAGCCCAGGCGCGGCTGACCGTGCCTTATGGGGTCGCGATCGCCGCGGCCGGTATAGTCGTCCTCCTCGTGCAATATTTTCCGTCCAGGTGAGCCGCGATGCGCGCCAAAACCATCCTGACCGTGCTGTTTCTGATCTCGCTGGCGGTTGCCGTCGTTGTGATCCTACGCGCGATGCCGACGCAGGGCGACGCCAACGCCAATACGCCGAAAGAGGAAATCCTTGTGGCCACGGTGCCTCTGGCAGCCGGCACATTGCTGCGCGCCCAGGACGTGACATGGCAGTTGGTCGCCCGACCGGTCGAGCCGGGGGAGATCGTACGCCCGGCCGAGGGTGCCCGTCAGGCCAAGCCCGAAATCGACGAGGAGGCGCGGGCGGTGGTTTATGGCGCCGCAATGCGCCCGGCGCACGACACCGCCGCCGGCGAGCCGATCCGGCGTGGCAACATCGTTAGGCCGGGCGACCGCGATTTCCTGCAGGTCGTGCTGACCCCCGGATCGCGGGCCATCTCTATTCCCGTCGCCACTAGCGGGGCGAGCACCGGCCTGTTGTTCCCCGGCGATCGCGTCGACGTGATCTTGACCCAGAACTTCAAGGGCGAGGGCACCACGATTACCCGCCGCTCGGTCAGCGAGACGGTGGTCGAGAATCTCCGCGTGCTCGCAATAGACGCGCTGGATGCCAAGGCGGGCGGCAGTTTCGGTCGGACCGTGAGTCTCGAGGTGACACCCGAGCAGGCCGAGAAAATCAACGTCGCGACCGAGCTCGGCAAATTGTCGCTGACCCTGCGCAGCGTTAGCGGCCCGGACGGCCTCGTTGCCGCCTCGACGGCTGGGCCTGGTCGGGCGACCGGTGTCAAGCCAACTTGGGCGGGCGACGTCTCGCCGGCCCTCGGCGGGGCGATGCCGGAGAAACCGATCATCGTCCAGCAGCCCCCGGTCGACGTGGTTCGTGGTTCCAAGCGGGAGGCGGTAAAAACGGAATGAAGAGCGAGCAGCCTCTTACCCCGCATCGGCCGATCGCAGAAAGAACCAGATCATGAGGAGCGTCCTCGAAGCTCCGGCGCCGATCGAGAGAACGGCGCCGGGCAAGCTGCCAATGGGGCGGCCGCCGTTTCTCGCCTTCGTCGCCGACGCCGAGACCGACAAAGTGCTGCACGAGTGTGTGACGCAGCTCGCTCTGGGGCCGGGCGCGATCATGCGCGGCGGCATTGTCAAGGCCATCGAGCATCTTGGTCAGCATCGCTCACCCAACATCCTGATTGTCGACGTCAGCGGCATCGACCTGCCGGTCTCAAAGATCAACGAGCTCGCCGATGTCTGCGAGCCGGGCGTGGCGGTGGTTGCGATCGGTAACCGCAACGAGATTGGTCTCTATCGCGATCTGCTGCATGCCGGGGTCACCGAGTACGTCGTCAAGCCGGTCAACCAGCAGCTGCTGGCGAAGGCGCTGAACAGCGGCCGGGCCCACACCGGCGAAGCGAGCCCGATCCAAAGAAAGCTCGGAACCCTGGTCGCCTTTGTCGGGGCGCGCGGCGGCGTCGGCACGACGACACTCGCGGTCAA
>Ga0210402_10002093_pt1 | contig 19765 bp, 17 predicted proteins | sample IncBWC7MmetaG_FD_161055 | JGI IMG/M metagenome (GOLD analysis project Ga0210402, IMG submission 161055) | Forest soil microbial communities from Barre Woods Harvard Forest LTER site, Petersham, Massachusetts, United States - Inc-BW-C-7-M | ecosystem: Environmental > Terrestrial > Soil >... | reverse complement strand
GGGTGGTGCATCCATACCCGGAGCAGCGCTTTGCCGCTACCCATCCAAGGTAAGAGCCGTATGCGCTAACCGCGCCCGTACGGATCCGCGCGGGGGGTGCGAGGCAACTCGCATCCCTACCGCGACGTTAAGCTGCCGCGGATTGCTAATCCGCCCGCGCGATGGGGCAGCGAGCGAGCCCATGTTGACGGCTTTCCCGCAACGTGCGACAAGGCGGTTTGCCACTCCGCCGCAGGTCGACAACCGGTTGCCAACCTGGTTGACAACCGCCCCACGTAAGCGCCGAATGTGAAATTTGACTCCAGTCACCCGCAAGTGATATGTGTAAGAGTCTTCACTGAGGGAAACGATGGCTGATGAGCAAACGCCTGGGGGCTCGGAAACGCCTCCTGCCGAAGGGGGCAAGCCCGCCGCACCACCGGCAAAACCAGCCGTTCCTCCGGAAAAACCACCCGCTCCGGCCAAGCCAGTCGCTGCCGCCGCGGGTCCTGCCGCGCCAGCCAAACCGCCCGCAGCCAAGCCCCCCGCAACCATGGCGTCCACGGTGTGGGATAGCAATCTGTCCCGCGAATTGAAGGAAAGGTTCGGCGACCGGATCGGCGAATTATCCACCTATCTGGGGCAGAATTTCATCGTCGCCAAGCCCGAGGCGGCAATCTCGGTTCTGGAGTATCTGAAGCTCGAAGCCGATTTCGACTACCTGGTGGACATCACGGCGGTGGATTGGCCGAAGCGGGCCGAGCGGTTCGACCTGGTCTACATTGTCTATAGTTTCGCGCGGAATGAGCGGGTGCGGGTGAAGACCTATATCGCCGATGGCTACAAGCCGGAGACGGCGGTGGATGTCCACCTGACGTCCAACTGGCTGGAGCGCGAAGTGTTCGATATGTTCGGCATCGAGTTTGCGGGTCATCCGGACATGAAGCGCATCCTGCTGCCGGAGGAATGGCAGGGGCATCCGTTGCGCAAGGACTACGGGATTATTCAGCAGGACCAGAAATGGGTCCAGGAAAACCTGGGTATTGAAAGCGGCCAGTGAACCAGTGAAGCAGGTATGCCGGACCAAACTTTTCTAGATACCACGGAATTAGTTCTCAACATGGGCCCGCAGCACCCGTCCACGCACGGCGTGCTGCGCGTGATTCTGAAGTTGGATGGCGAGAAGGTGCTGGGCACGGAGTGCATCATCGGCTATCTGCATCGCGGCGTGGAGAAGATCGCGGAGAACCGGACGTACGTGCAGTTCAATCCGTATGTGGACCGGATGGACTATGTGGCAGCGGTTTCGAATGGCTTGGGTTATTGCCTGGCCGTGGAGAAGATGCTGAACGTGGAGGCGCCGCCGCGGGCGCAGGCGGTGCGCGTCATCCTCACGGAGTTGAACCGGATTGCCAGCCACCTGCTTTGGCTGGGGACGCACGCGCTGGATATCGGCGCCATCACGCCGGTGTTCTACTGCCTTCGCGAGCGCGAAGAAGCGCTGAAAATTTTCGAGCAGTACTGCGGCGCGCGGCTGACCACGCACGCGTTCCGGATCGGCGGGTTGCTGTACGAGACCTATGACGGCTTCGAGCGGGAGATCAACCAGTTCTGCGACATGTTCCTGCCGAAGGTGGACGAATACGAAGAGCTGCTCACCAACAACCGGATCTGGATTGGGCGTCTGAAGGATGTCGGCATCCTGAGCGCCGATGAATGCAAGGAGTACGGCGTGACCGGGCCGGTGCTGCGCGCGGCGGGCGTGAAGTGGGACCTGCGCAAGGCGCAGCCGTATTCGGGCTACGAGAAGTACGATTTCGAAATTCCCACGCGCCAGAACGGCGACACCTATGACCGGTACGTGGTGCGTATGGAAGAGATGCGGCAATCGGTGCGCATTATGCGGCAGGCGGTGGCGGCAATCCCCGCGGGCCCCATCATGGGCAAGGTGGGGAAGGTGATCAAGCCGCCGGTGGGCGAGGCGTACGTTTCGATTGAGGCGCCGAAGGGCGAGTTAGGCTATTACGTGGTGAGCGACGGTTCGACGCAGCCGTACCGGGTGCGCGTGCGACCGCCCTCGTTCGTGAATCTGCAGGCGCTCGACCGGATGATCCGCGGTGGGTTGGTGGCGGACGTGGTGGCGGTGATCGGTACGCTGGATATTGTGTTGGGAGAGGTGGACCGGTAGTGGCTCTTCACCCGGAAGAATTGAATGGTTAACCTATGATTCGGCTTCTTAAGAAAATCTTTCTGGTGGATCTGTTCCAGGGCTTGTGGGTTACGTTCCGGAATCAGCATCCCAAGTACATCTATACGGAGCAGTATCCCGCGGAGCGGCCCAAGGTGGCGGAGCGGTATCGCGGAGCGCCGCGGCTGAATATCAATCCGGACAATGGGGAGACGCTTTGCATTTCCTGCAATCTGTGCGCGCTGGCCTGCCCGGAGAACCTGATTGTGGTTACCAGCATGCGCAACGAAGAAACCAAGCGCAAGGACCTTACAACCTTTACTTATGACACCTCCCGCTGCATGTTCTGCGGGTTGTGCGAAGACGCCTGCCCGGTGGACGCGCTGGAGCTGACCCAGGATTTCGAAATGGCCACGTACACCCGCGACGGTCAGGTCTGGGACCGGCAGACGCTGGAAGAAGGGCCCAAACCAACTCAATACAAATGCTGACCGATACCATTCTGTTCTACATTTTTGCAGTGATGGTGCTGGTGGGCGGCATAATGACCATCACCCGGCGTAACGCCATTCACAGCGCCCTCTCGCTGATCACCTCCCTGCTCGGTGTGGCGGGCCTGTACCTGTTGCAGCAGGCCGAGTTCCTGTTCGCGGTGCAGATTGTGTTGTATGTGGGCGGCATCATGGTGCTGTTCCTGTTTGTGATCATGCTGGTAAATCTGGACCAGGCGGCGAAACAACGGCAGTTCAACCGGCAGTGGCTGGTAGCGCTGGCGGCGGTGGCGGTGGTGGCCGTGGAGATCGGCTACTTCATGTACCGCGGCGGCGCCAGCATCCACATCGCCGATGTGCCCCTGCCCGGAGCGCCCGCCGGCGTGGGCAATACGGAGATGATCGCCGACTCGCTGTTCGGCGAATATCTGCTGCCATTCGAGGTTGCATCCATCCTGCTGCTGGTGGCGGTAGTGGGATCGGTGGTGATGGCCAAGAAGCGTATATAAGAAGATGCCGATAACTACTATAAGAAGATGCCAATAACCACGGTTCATTACCTGGCCCTGAGCGCGGCGCTGCTGCTGATCGGAACCATAGGCGTGCTGACGCGGCGCAATATCGTGATCATCCTGATGTCCATTGAGCTGATTTTGAACGCGGTGAACATCAACCTGATCGCGTTTTCGCATGTCTGGGGAAATGTCCGCGGACAGATCTTCGCCATCTTCGTGATCGTGGATGCGGTGGCCGAAGCGGCGGTGGGGTTGGGCATTCTGATCGCGCTGTTCCGCAACAAAGAGACCGTGCTGGCGGATGAAATCGACTTGCTGAAGTGGTAGGAGAGCCGTGAATTTCCTGGATCAAATCTGGCTGATTCCTTTGTTTCCGCTGCTGGGAGCGGCGTTGATGTTTTTCTTCGGCAAGCGCCTGGATCCGCAGCCCAAGTCCGATGTGGCCGTGGCTCCGGGTGTAGAGCCTATATATGATGAGCACCACGGGCACTCTCATGCGCAGGGGCACTCGCACGATCACGGCCACACGCATGACCACGGCCACACGCACGACCACGAACATGGAGACAGCCCTGGGCACGATCACGATCATGAACACGATGCCTACGGGCACCATCACTCCCCGTTAAGATTCCTCATCAAGTTGATTTGTCCGGGGATGATTCTGCTTTCGTTCATCTTTTCGGTGGGCGCAGTCTGGCAGCTATCGCAACAGACACAGCGGGTGCATGAGTTGATCCAGTTTACGTGGATCGCGGGATTGCCGTTCCACATGGCCAGCGGGCAAATGGCTACGTTCACCGTGGATTGGGGATTTCTGCTGGATCCGCTGAGCTCCGTGATGATCCTGGTGGTCACGGGAATCGGATTTCTGATTCACGTCTACGCCACGGGGTACATGGACCACGACAACGGCTACTACCGCTTCTTCGGCTATTTCAATCTGTTCATATTCTTCATGCTGATGCTGGTGCTGGCGAACAACTACGCGCTGCTGTTTGTGGGCTGGGAAGGCGTGGGGTTGTGCAGCTACCTGCTGATCGGCTTCTACTTCCAGAAGAAGTCGGCGGGCGATGCCGGAAAGAAGGCCTTCATCGTGAACCGCGTGGGCGATGCCGGCTTCGTGCTGGGCATGTTGCTCATGTTATCGGTGCTGGGAACGGTGCGGTTCACCGATGTGAATGCCGTGCTGCACAGCGGGCGGTTCACGGCGGAGGTGGCGGGCTTCGGCACGCTGTCTGTCATGTCGCTGCTGATGTTCTTTGGCGCTACCGGGAAATCGGCGCAGTTCCCGCTGTATGTCTGGCTGCCCGACGCCATGGAAGGCCCCACGCCGGTCTCCGCTTTGATTCATGCGGCCACCATGGTGACGGCGGGCGTGTACATGGTGGCGCGTTCGGCGGCGCTGTTCCAGTTGACGCCCAGCACGTCGGGTGTAGTAGCCACGGTGGGCGCCTTCACGGCGATCCTGGCGGCCTCCATCGCACTGGTGCAAAACGATATCAAACGCGTGCTGGCGTACTCCACGGTGAGCCAGCTCGGGTACATGTTCCTGGCGGCCGGCGTGGGCGCTTATTGGGTGGCGGTGTTCCACTTGTTCACGCACGCCTTCTTTAAGGCCCTGCTCTTCCTGTGTTCCGGTTCCGTGATCCACTCCCTGGGCGGCGAGCAGGACATGCGCCACATGGGCGATTTGAAAAACAAGATTCCAATCACGCATTGGACCATGTTCGTGGGGTCAGTCGCGATCGCGGGCATCCCAGGTCTGGCGGGGTTCTTTTCCAAGGACGAGATTCTGTGGCAGGCGTACAGTTCGCCGCTGGGGGGACCGGTGTTGTATGCGGTGGGGCTCACCACGGCCGCGATGACAGCATTCTACATGTGGCGGCTGATGAACCTGACATTCTACGGCAAGTCGCGCGTGAAGCCGGAGGTGGCGGCGCACATTCACGAATCGCCGGCGTCCATGACCGTGCCGTTGACGCTGCTGGCCATCGGCAGCGTGCTGGCGGGCTGGCTGGGCACGCCGAAGTCGTGGAGCCTGCCGGAGTTTTTCCGGGGTTTCGAGACCTGGCTGGAGCCGGTTTTCGCCACGCCGGCGATGGAGACGGCCAAAGAGATTAAGCAGGAAACTCCCATGGAGTTGATCCTGATGCTGACCTCGATCGGGATCGCGGTGGCGGGAATCATCCTGGCCCGCTACCTGTACCACCACCGGCCGGAGATCCCGGAGCGTTTCCAAGCCCGGTGGAAACGGGCGCACACGGTTCTATACAACAAGTGGTATCTGGACGAGATCTACGACTACCTGTTCGTGGAAGGCCTTTGCAAGCGCGGCGGTCTGCTGATGGGCGCGTTCGACCGCAACGTAGTGGACGGCGGGGTCAATGCCGCCGGCTGGCTGACGCGCTTCACCGCCACGGTTTCGATGTGGTGGGACACCTGGATCATCGATGGCGCCGTGCGCTTCGGGTCTTTCTTCGTGAAGATGCTTTCCTACCCGGTCTGCATCCTGCAAACGGGCCGCGTGCAGGCGTACGCCTTCTTTGTGGTGATCGGCGCGTTGGTGTTCTTCGGCTATTACGCGGTGCGATAACCCTATGGACCAGCACTTACTGAGCATTATTCTGTTGACGCCCCTGGCGGGCCTGGCGGTCCTGCTGTTCATTCCGGGCACACGCAAAGATCTGATCCGCGTGTGGGCGAACCTGGTGGGCTTCGCCGGGTTTCTGATTTCCTTGCCACTGATCAAGAACTTTCAGGCCGGAAAACCGGGCTTCCAGTTGGAAGAGAAAGCCGACTGGATTCCGGCACTGGGCGCGCACTATCACATCGGCGTCGATGGCATCAGCATGTTGCTGATCATGCTGACCACGCTGATGGGATGCATTGCGATGGTGTGCTCCTGGAGCGCCATTCAGGACCGCGTGAAGGAATACTACGCCATGTTCATGCTGCTGCAGACGGGCATGATCGGCGTCTTCCTTTCGCTGGATTTCTTCCTCTTTTACGTTTTTTGGGAACTGGTGCTGGTGCCGATGTATTTCATCATCGGGGTCTGGGGAGGGCCGCGGAAGCTTTACGCGGCAATCAAGTTTTTCATGTACACCCTGGCCGGGTCGGTGCTGATGCTGCTGGGCATTCTAACGCTGTACTTCCAGCACTTCCACCAGTTCGGCTTTTACACTTTTGAGATTGCGGAGTTGATGAAGCTGAGCCTGCCGCTGGGGCTGCAGCAGTGGGTCTTCTGGGCCTTCTTCATCGGATTCGCCATCAAGGTGCCGATGTTCCCGTTCCATACCTGGCTGCCGGACGCGCATGTGGAGGCGCCCACGGCGGGGTCTGTGATTCTGGCGGCGGTGCTGCTGAAAATGGGAACTTACGGGTTCCTGAGGTTCTCACTGCCGCTGCTGCCGCAGGCGTCGATGGACCAGACCATCGTGCGGATTCTGGCGGTGCTTTCGATCGTCGGCATCATTTACGGCGCGCTGGTAAGCCTGATGCAGGCGGATTGGAAGAAGCTGGTGGCGTATTCTTCGGTGAGCCACCTGGGTTTCTGCACGCTGGGTATTTTCTCCATGAACCCGAACGGCATTGCGGGCTCGGTGCTGCAACAGATCAATCACGGCATTTCCACCGGCATGCTCTTCATGGTGATCGGCGTCATCTATGAGCGGCGGCACACGCGCGAGATCAAGGAATACGGCGGGCTGGCGCACGTGATGCCGAAGTTCGCGATTATTTTCGCCATCGCCATGCTGAGTTCGGCAGGGCTGCCGCTGCTGAACGGGTTCATTGGCGAATTCACGATTTTGCAGGGCGCGTTTGAAGCCAACCGAATCTGGGCGGCCTTTGCGGTGACGGGCGTGATTCTGGGGGCGGCTTATCTTTTGTGGCTGTATCAGCGGACAATGCTGGGCCAGGTGACCAACGGAAAAAACCTGACTATTCCCGATATGAATTTCCGCGAGGTGGCGATGTTCGTGCCGCTGATTGCCTGGGCGGTCTGGATTGGGGTCTATCCCAAGCCGTATTTTGAGATTCTGCGGCAGCCTGTGGCGGAGATTGTGGAACGCGTGCGGCCGGGATATTTCGCGGGGAGCCAACTGGGCCAACTGGGCCAGGGGCCGGGGGCCAACCAACGGTGGCCGGTGGCCGGTGGCCGGAGGCCGGTGGTTAGTAGCCAGTTAGCCACCGCCCAACGTCCAGCGGCAACTGCAGGCTCGAGTGCTCTTGCCCAGGCGACCTACCTACAGCCGATTCCCGCCCTTGCGGCCTCAAGTCACCAGCCACCGGCCACTGGCCACCGGCCACCGGCCACTGGCATCCAGCCACCGGCCACCGGCCACCGGCCACCGGCCACTGACATCCGGCATCCGGCATCCACTTCCCTCCCCGGAGGTGCCCGATGAACATGGGCCATTTTTACACCGGCACCGACCACTTCACAATTGTCCCCGCCGTAATGCTGGCGCTGTTTGGTTGTTCGGTACTGCTGTTCGATTTTGGGCTTTTTCCGGACCCGCGCCAGCGTAAATGGCTGCTGATTTTTGTAGTGCTGGCGGAGATATTCACCGGTTTCGGGCTGTACAAACAGTCGGCGTGGCTGGCCAGCCAGGGGGTGCCGGAAGTCATAGGCTTTCAGGGTTCGGTTACGGTGGATGGCTTCGGCATCTTCTTCAACTGGATCTTCCTCATCGCCGCGCTGGTGGTGGCGTTCGGGTCCTACAAGTACCTGGAAATTGCCGGCGAGCATCACGGCGAATACTACGGGCTGATCCTGTTCGCGCAGTGCGGCATGTATTTCCTGGCCGCCGGAAGCGACCTGGTCACTTTGTTCATCGGCTTGGAACTGATGGCCCTGTGCTTCTATGTGATGGTCGGCTTTCTGCGCACGGAAAAGCGCTCCAATGAGGCCGCCATGAAGTATCTGCTGCTCGGCGCCTTCTCCACGGGTTTCCTGGCTTATGGTTTCTCCATTCTGTACGGCATCGCCGGTTCCACTAAGTTGAGCGACATCACCGCCGCCATCTCGCAGCGGCCGGCATGGGATCCCGTGGTCTTCCTGGCGATGGCGACCACGGCCATCGGGCTGCTGTTTAAGATCTCGGCCGCGCCGTTCCATATGTGGGCGCCGGACGCTTACGAAGGCGCGCCGACCACGGTGACGGCGTATCTCTCGGTGGCATCGAAGGCGGCATCGATCGCGTTTCTGCTGCGGATGTTCGCCGGGCAGGGGCCGTTTGGGTCGCCATCGTCGCGGGAAGTCTGGGAGCCGATGATGGCCGCCGTGGCGGTGCTGACGCTGACGCTGGGCAATCTCGCCGCCATCAACCAGACCAACATCAAGCGGCTGCTGGCTTACAGTTCCATCTCGCACGCCGGGTACATGCTGCTGGGTCTGGTGGCCGGCAATGAAACCGGGCTGAAGGGCATCGCGGTTTACGTGATGGTGTACACCTTCATGAACCTGGGGGCGTTCCTGGTGATTGTGGCGCTGCGGCGGCAGAACATCATCGGTGAGGATCTGGACGATATCGCCGGGCTGATGCAGCGCAGCCCGGGGTACGCCATCCTGATGCTGATCTTCCTGCTTTCGCTGGCCGGCATTCCGCCCACCGCCGGCTTCCTGGGCAAGTATTATATCTTCCTGGCGCTGTTGCAGACCAGGCACTACGGGCTGGCGGTGGTAGCCACCCTGTATGTCGCGGTGGCCATCTACTACTACTTCAAGATTGTGCGCAGTATGTTCGTGCGCGAGCCGGCCGAAAAGACCGCGATGGCCACCACGTTCGGGTTGCGCGTGGCGTTGGCGGTGACCGGAGTGTTGACGCTGCTCATCGGCATCTACCCGGAGCCGTTCCTGCAATTGGCCCAGACTTCGCTGTTCCGCTAAGGACCCTATGTTGGAGACGATTCTTTCCAATCCACTGTTCACCCCGATCCTGTTGACCATCGTCATCATTGCCGCCTTCCCGCTGGTGGCCGGCTATATCGTACTGGTGGAGCGCAAGGTGCTGGCGGATTTCCAGGTGCGCCTGGGTCCCATGCGCGTGGGGCCGCACGGATTGCTGCAGCCGATCGCCGATGCGCTGAAGCTGCTGTTGAAGGAAGACATCATCCCAACCGATGCCGATAAGGCCATTTTCTGGTTCGCACCCTGCGTTTCCACCATCACGGCGCTTCTTGGTTTTGTAGTGCTGCCGTTTACCAACACGATTTACGTGGCCGACGTAAATGTGGGGCTGCTGGTGATTTCGGCGACCTCGGCGGTGGGAATTCTGGGGATCATCCTGGGCGGCTGGTCTTCCAACAGCCACTACTCGCTGCTGGGCGCGCTGCGCAGCGCGGCCCAACTGGTAAGTTACGAAGTGGCGCTGGCATTCGGCCTGCTTTCGGGCGTGATGATGGCCGGCACTCTGAGCATGAAGCAAATTGTGCTGGAACAGCAGGCCCGCGGAATCTGGTTCATGTTCGGCAATTACGGTTTCATGATTGTGCCGTTCGTGGTCTACATCGTCGCGGCGACGGCCGAAACCAACCGTGCGCCCTTCGATTTGCCGGAGGCCGAATCGGAACTGGTGGCCGGCTTCCACACCGAATACAGCGGGTTCCGCTGGGCGCTTTACTTTCTGGCCGAATACGCCAATATTTTCGTGGTCTCGTCGGTGGCCGTGACCCTCTTCTGGGGCGGCTGGCTGCGGCCGTTTCCCAGCGTGCCATGGCTGGCGGCGCCGCTCAACTACGGGACGCCCATCTTGTTGTTCGCGGGCTCGGGCCTGGCGACACTGACGCTGGTGAAGAAGCTGAAAGACCCGATTCAACAGAAGGTGCTGGTTCTGGTGGCGATTCTGCTGGTGCTGGTGGGCCTGATCTTCGCGGTCCCGGCGGTCAACGCGCCGTCGATCGGCCTGTTCTGGTTCCTGGTAAAGGTGTCGCTGATTGTCTACCTGATGATCTGGTTCCGCGGCACGTTCCCACGGTACCGCTACGATCAGCTCATGAACATCGGGTGGAAGGTGATGATCCCGTTGGGCATGGCCGCGGTGCTGGTGAACGCCGCGCTGGGTATGATCGGGATGAAGCAGGGATAGGCGGGTCGGTTTCCGGGTTGGCGGTCACCCGAAGCCCTGCGCAGCCGGAACCGAACCCTACGTAGCGCTTCACCTCCAAACTGTGTATAATTAGCTGTCAGGGTACACATCGATGCGGACGAACATTGTGATTGACGATAAACTGATGGGGGACACGCTTCGCGCCACGGGCCTGAGGACCAAGCGCGAGGCCGTTGAAGAAGCGCTGCGGACCTTACTGCGTCTGAATAGACAGGCGGAGATCCGGCGGCTGCGCGGCAAACTGGACTGGCAGGGCGATCTCAACGCGATGAGGAGCGACCATTGATTCTGGTCGATTCCAGCGTGTGGATCGACTACTTCAAAGGGACGGTCACGGCGCAGACCGAGAAACTCGACAGGCTGCTTGGCGACGAGCTTCTGGCCATCGGCGACCTGATTCTGACGGAGGTCCTGCAAGGCTTCGCCGCCGAGCGGGACTTCAACCAAGCCAGGAAAATGCTGACTTCGTTGATGGTAGTGGATTTGGGCGGACAGGAAATCGCGATTCAAGCGGCTAGAAATTTCCGGGCGTTGCGCACCCTCGGCGTGACCGTTCGCAAGACCATCGATACGGTGATCGCTACCCGATGCATCGAGAGCGGGTATGACTTGCTGCACAATGACAGGGATTTCGATCCGTTCGCCAGGCACCTCGGCCTGCGCGTAGTGGTCTGACAATCCGGCTGCCGGAGTCCGATATGGGTTGCGGACGAGTCGCGACCCTATCTCTATCCACGGCGGCTGGGGGGTCCGCCCTCCCGAAGTTCGCTCCGTGCCGCTATGGAAGAGTGGCTGGCCACACGACCGGAACTCCTTGTCCTGTCAAGGATGCTGCATTCGTTATACCAGGAATGGATCGCGCAAGGGGTCGGTTAGAACAAAGGGCGCGCCGCGCTTGGCAGATCCGGCATGACGCAAGAATCGAACGCTCAATGATGGAGAACGGTACCGAAATTGAGGACTTGAGGGAACGCGACCTCCGCATTTACGGGACACGGGACGGCCCCACCTTCGATCAGCTGGCGCCAAGAGAATCTTGATCGCGGATTCCCGATAGATAGAGCTTATGAACGGATTATCAGCGGTGCCCAGACTGCAAATCGCGAGGTGAACAAGCTCTTCGACGTGAAGGGGCCGTCATCGTAATAGCTTGTCGGGATCGAGAAACGGGTGGGTTTCGGCCGTTCATAGGGCAGCGTCGAATCGCCTATGATGAAGGGAAGAGAAACATGAAGCAACTATTCACGGACACGAATATGCCTCTTCATGCCCTGATCGGGGACTGATTGCGCGCCGACGTCAGGTGGTCGAGGACGAATGCCCCAGAGGCACAGTGGTGTTCCCAAGTAGGGCCGAAGATTTGGACGGTTCGCGTCAATGATTTTCCTGAAGAGCATTTGTATACCCTCTTCGTAAATGGTGAGGCCCTCGGTAACTTTGATGACTGGCCGAGCCAATGGTTCAGAGATGAGGACCGGCGGGATGCGCGGGATGGGGCGGGGATAGCCTGACGCGTGGTAGACGATGCGGCCGTATTCCAAGGCGCGCTGTGCGGTACCCGTTTCCCAATTCTTCCAGGGCCAAGGTCGCTGGTTTAGCGGCGATCCGGCAGTGCCGCCAGCAATCCCGTCACGTTGGCCACGGCGAAACTGATTCCCTTCAAATTGCGCTCCGGCGGGATGCGCGGGATGGGCCGCGGATAGCCTGACGCGTAGTAAACCATACGGCCGTCTTCCAGGCGCCCGGTGCGGTACTCGTGGCGCGGGCAATCCCAATCCAGCATCACCGGCAGAGCGCCCGGCAGGCTGCCGGGGAGCCAGCGCACTCCCTGGTCTTCGTAGGCGGCCACCAGCCTGATTCCGGCGGCGGTGACGCGGTCCACGGCGGCTTGCAACAAGGCTGCATGCGCGGTGTTTTGCGTCCCCAGGCTCAGATTGATCAGGTCCATGCGCTGCGCAATGCACCAATCGATCCCCTGGAGCAGGGACTCGACCCGGGTTGCCAGTGTGTCATGGAAAACCTTGACGGCGTAAATCGCGGCCTCCGGGGCCTTCTCGCGAATCACGGCGGCGACTGCCGTGCCGTGGCCTATGCGATCCACGTAATCGGGCTCCTCGCGGCCATCGCGGGTCACTGCGATTCCGCCGGCCACGCCGTTCACGTGGGGATGCGAGGCGTGTACGCCGCTATCGATGATACCCACCTTAACGGGACCGTTCACGGCACCCGTCACCCGGCGGCCGTCCGGGCAAACAATTTCGCGAAACTCCCCTGCCTGGCCTGCAACTCCGCGGGCGTGCCGGATTCCGCGATGGCGGCGCCGTCCAGCACCAGGACTCGATCGGCCTGCCTCGCCAGTTCCAGCCGGTGGGTGATCAGGATGGTGGTGCGGCCGCGCATGACGGCTTCGTAGCCGGCGATGACGTTTTGCTCGGACACCGGGTCAAGCGACGCCGTGGGCTCATCCAACACCAGCACCGCCGGGCTTGCCAGGAAGGCCCGCGCCAATGCAATTCGCTGCCGCTCGCCAGCCGATAGCGCCATGCCGCGCTCCCCCACCTGGGTTTCGTATTGCTGCGGCAAGCCGGCGATGAACTCCGCGATCCCGGCGGCCCGCGCGGCCTCTTCCAGGTCGCGCTGTGTGGCATCGGTCCGGGCGTAGCGGAGGTTTTCGGCAATGCTGGCGTGGAAGACGAACGGTTCCTGATCGACCAGCACCACGTGGCGGCGCAGGTCGCCCAGGCGAACCTGGCGCAAGTCATAACCATCCAGACGCACCACGCCCGAATCGGGATCGAAGAGGCGCAGCAGCAGGTCGGCGATGGTGGATTTTCCGCTGCCGCTCGGCCCCACCACGGCCAGCGTCTCGCCGGCGCGCACCCGGAAGCTGACGCCATTTAGCACCGGCCCCGTGCGATCGAAGGCGAAACTGACGGCTTCGAAACTGACGTCGCCGCGCACATCGGGCAGCGGCTTGGCGTCCGCTGCTTCCACCACTTCGGGCACAGTGCCGAAGATCTGGTCCACGCGCGCCAGCGAAACGCGCGCCGTGGCGAGGCTGGTGTAGAGGCCCATCAGCGCCTGGATGGGCGGAAACAACCGCGTCTGGTACGCCAGAAACGCCACGAAAGCGCCCATGGTAAGCGCGCCGTGAATCACCTGGTAGCCGCCATAGAGAAACACCAGCAGGGTGCTGCCCGAGAGGATGAGACCCGGCAATCCGCCCGCCAGATAGCTCAGAAGCTGCATGGACATGAGGGCGCGGATGAAGGCGTCATTCTTTTCGGTGAAGCGGCCGGCCTCGCGTTCCTGCGCGTTGCACGTGACCACCAGTTTCACGCCCTGCAGGGTCTCGATGAGGAAGTTGCCGATGTTGGCGCTGGCCTGGCGCAGTGTGGCCACCTTGCCTTCCAGGCGGCTGCGATAGTGGCTCAGCGCCCACACGCTGGCCGGCAGCAGGGCGATGCTCAGCAGAAACAGCCGCGCATCCAGCCAGAGCAGCATGACCGTGCTGCCCGCCAGAAAAAGAACGTTGCCCACCCACGCCAGCGCGGTTTCGGCGGCGATCCGTTGGATCTCGCCGATATCGTTGTTGATGCGGCTCATGATCTCGCCCATACGCGTCTGGGCGTAGAACCGGGGCGAGAGTTGCTGCAGGTGCCGGTACAAGGCCAGCCGCATGTCGAAGAGGATTTCGGCCGAGACGCGCGTGTAGCGCAGACCGCTCACCATGTTGAGTACGAAGCCCGCCAGTGTGAGGGCAAGGAACTTTGCCATGATCCCGAGCAGCGCGTGCCAGTCGCGCCCCAGCAGCGCGCGGTTGACGAGATCTTTTGCAAGATAGGGCAGCGCCAGCGAAAGCGCCGTGCTGACCAGGCTGAGCGCCAGCACCAGGCTGAGCCGGCGCCAGTAGGGAATGGCGTAACGGAAGAGCGTGCTTCCAACTCCTGTCCCCTCACCTGTTCCCTTGCGTGTTCCCTTACCCGGCGGGCGGCTACTTGCCGGGCATGACATAGAGGCCCGTGGTCATATCCGCGTCCAGCGTGATGGTGCGGAGATACTGGTAGTTCGACGCGTCATACAAGGCGATGGTGTTGCCGGCGCCGCAAAGATAAAGCAGCTTGCCGTTGGTGCTTACCTTGAGCTGCATGCGCGGACGGCCGGGAAATTCGAGCTTCGACCCCAGCTTGCGGTGCTCCAGGTCGAACGACCAGAACTCGTATTTTCCGATTTCCTGGTGCAGTCCGTAGGCCCACTTCCGGCCCGGCGCCAGGGAGAAACTCACGCCGCTGGAAGGGCCAAGCGGGTAGAAATCGACGCTCTTTTGCGACAGGTTCACGCGCGCAATTCCCATGATGCGCCGGTTCTGCACCGCATCCTGAATGTTGAAGATGCTGGTGGAGTAGCCCGGCTCTTCGTTGAGGTCGTTGGGAAAGCCGAAGTTGAACCGCCCCAGCCCGTCTTCGAGCGGCCGGGAAAGTTCCCACTTGTCCACCTGTTTGAAATCGGTGGTGTCGTAAACCAGAATGTCGTCGCCGAAGAAGTAGAGAAACTTGCCGTCGGGCGAAAAGCGCAGGCCCACACCCTCGCGCTCTTCGCCCTGGGGCCAGGGAACGGTGCGCATCACCTTGTGATCCTTCAAATCGTATTGCAGCAGCGTGGGCGGGCCGATTTCGAAGCGGTCCACCTGCTTGGTGGCCGTCTTCACCATCAGGATCATGAAGCGGTTCAGCGGGTCGGCATCGTAGCCGAAGATGCGCATCTTCTTGTTGCCTTCGCTGAGCCGGAAGTTATCGATCACTTTGCGGGCGGCGATATCGACGATCTCGATATCTTCGTAAGCGATGCTGTGCACGTAAAACCGTTTGCGGTCTTCGGAAAGCTCCAGGCCGGTGGGGGTGCCGGTTTTGCATTCGATGGCGCCGGTGACTTTCTCGGTAGCTTCATCCAGGATGTAAATCTTGTTGGGGCGGCCGCCTACGTAGATGGTGCCGTTGCCGCCGGTGATCTTGTCGGCGCCCCAGGTACAGACGGCGGCGCAGAGGGCGGCGCAGAGCAGCAGGCCCGGAAGCCTCATGGAAACACCAGGTCGATCTTCCGCCAATCCTTCTGCGCCGAGGCGCACTTGGCGGTCCAGTTGGGCGCGTGGTTCAACTGGTCGGGCACCTGCGCGGGCCAGAAGCAGCCGGCGTGGCAATCGAAAAGGTCGCGCTCCACGGGCGTGCAGAGGCCGGCGGTGCCGCCGCTGCGGTCGGCCTCCCATCCGGGCGAGAAGACCAGCGTACAGCCCAGCGGAATGTGCGCCGCGGGCGGTTGCTGGGGCGGCCCCTGCTGCAAGGCCACCACGTCTTCCGCCGCGCCGCCGGTAGAGCCGCGGGCTGCGTCCACCTGTCGTTCCATCCGGCCGGCCTTGCGGTTAATTGACCTGAGATGTTTCATGTTCCACCTTGTCGTCAAATTGTTCCAGGTATCGCGGATTGCGCACCGCCAGTTCTCCGTAAATCTTCAGACAGGTATCCGTCCACCCGCGAATCCACTCGCAGTAATGCAGGTTGGGGTGGGCGGTTTCGCCGTAACGCGTGTAGGCTTCGTGATAGCATCCGCCCGAACAGAGCGGGCGCGCCCAGCACTGGCTGCAATCGGTCTTGTCGTCGATGTGGTGCTTTTCCAGAAAGCCGATCTGCACCAGCTTGTCGATGCCGTCGCGCACGGTTCCCAGCTTGTGCGCGTCGGAGCCGGCGAAACGGTGACACAGCGCCACGTCGCCATCGGTAGAGACGCCCATCAGCCCCAGCCCGGCGCCGCAGGGGTAAGGCTTGCTGACTCCCTTGTGGATCTCCTCCAGGGTGTCTTTCACATTGGAAAAACCGTGGTGCCGGTTTTCCAGCGCGGCTTCCAGAAAGTCGGCCGCCAGCGCCTGAAACTGTTCCAGCATGTGATCGAAGCCTTCTTCGACGATGGCGTACTTCCGGTTGGGCGCGGTAGTGACGGGGGCGAACCCGACTTCCGCGAACCCGATCTCTTCGGTGAGGTGCCGGAAGATTTTGCGGACATCCAGATCGTGCGAAGTCAGCGTGACGCGCGCGCCGATGGGCCGCGTGCGGTGGCGGCGCAGCAGTTCGGCAATCTTGGGAGCCACAATTTCGTAGCTGCCGCTGCCGTTGTGGAAGACGCGGAACTGGTCCTGCACTTCCTTGGGGCCGTCGATGGAAATGGTCACGCCCACGCGGTTTTCGGCCAGGAATTCAATCACATCGGGCCGCAGCAGCGTGGCATTGGTGGTGAGGCTGAAATCCACTTCCTTGCCGGTTTCGGCGCCGCGGCGGCGCGCGTACTGAATGGTCGATTTCAGCACCGGCAGATTCATCAGGGTTTCACCGCCGAAGAACGTCAGATGGGCCATGCGATTGTCGCCCGACTCGCGCAGCATGAACTCCACGCTCTGGCGGGCGGTCTCTTCGGTCATGAACTTCGCTTTCTGGCCGTTTTCCGTGTCGACGATCTTGTCCTCACCATACTCGTAGCAGTACGTGCAGCTCAAATTGCACTGGTTGGTCACGTTGAGGACCATGGTGGTAAGCGGGAAATTCTCCGGCGGCAACTGCTTCGCCACCGGCGCCTCGGGCACGCCCACCACTCCAATGGCGCGGATGCGCACCAGTTCGGACAGCGTCTCTTCCAACTCCGCCACCGGGAACCGCCCGCTCAATTCCGCGCTCAATTCCCTGATCAGGCCGGTGGCCGTCGCATCGCCATGCCGCAGCCGGGCGAGAATCGCGGCGGCCGCATCGTCCAATTCAAAGATAGCCGCGCTGGGCACCAGGTACACGAAGTCCCTGCCGGATGCGGTGAACGCGTGGAACTCGCGGAGTGAGATGGCACGCTCGTCACCGGCCACAGGCCACCGGCCACCGGCCACCGTTTTCAAGCCACCGGCATCCGTCACTGAGCTACCTCCGGCTGGTCGAACTTCACATATAAAGGAACCGTGACCAGCAGGAAGGCGCGGGCGCGCAGCACCTTGCCGTCCGGCAACCTATAAGTGGCCACCACCCAGACATCGCCCACATTGTTGGCGTTCCGCGGGCGCTTGGGGTTGGGCCCATCCAGGTTCGGAGTGAAGAGGCCGTGGTCGTCCAGAGTGCCGACATAGTCCTTGTCGTTGTCGTCGAAAGTAGCGGTGTACTCTTCGACGCTCCAGGTGACCTCGACCGGACCCAGGTTCAAGTCGTCTTTAGTGTCGGGCTTGCCATCGGCGCCGTTGTGGAAGGCCACAGCTTCGAATTGTTGAAGCTGCTTGGGGAAGTTAGCGCCGCCCACCCGCGCCATGCCGGCCTGAGGCCGCACTTTGATGGCGTCGATCTTGTCGTACACCACGGCCGCGGCTTCCGAAACCGCGCCTGCCACCCCGACATCGCGCGGCCCGACAGCGGCATCCTTCGCCACGTCCACTTCCACCTGGATTTGGTCCGGAGCGGCGCTCACCACGCGCTTCACGGAAATGCCGTTGCCAAAATCGAGGGCGGATGCGGTTAGCCCGCCCGGAAAATTGGCGCCAAAAATATGCACGGTGCGGGCGCCCCCAGCCTGCAAAGCCGAGCGGTCCAGACCGAGCACCACCGGGTCGTTGCCGAGCTTGACCAACTTCACGTCCACCCCGGTCTCTTCGTAGGCGCCGGTGAACCAGCGGCCGGTAAGTTCGCGCTGGGTTCGGTCGAGAAACATCACTTCGCGCAGGCCATCTTTGTCGGCGGGGCCCTCGTTGGAGCGGCCGCGCCATTGGAAACCGGTGTAAATCAGCGCCTTCCCCTGGCGTGTCACCGTCTTACCGCTCTTGACTTCCACGTACCTGGTCTCGGTCTGGAATTCATCCGGGTTGCCAGCCGGCCGAATGGTCATTTCGCCGTAGAACTGCCCCCGGCCCGGCTGGTAACCAGAAAAAGCCCAGCGGCCCTCCAGCTTCGGCACCCGCATGTTGGCCGACCACGCGGACCATTCGGGCGTCTTTAGCGCCAGCCCCTCGGTCAACTTAGGCAGCACAACTTCCATGGGGTGGCGATTGTCGGGAGGCCGCCCGTCGGGTCCCGGCGTCGTTTGCGGCGGACCCATGCGGCGGAAAGCCTGAAAATCGGAGAGCGGATAATAGCCCCGATGCATGGCGATCAGCAGTTCCCACTCGCCCTTGCTGCGGCGCTGCGAAATCACCCGGCCCAGCGAGTGACAGTTGGAGCAAACCCGGTCCACGTCTTTATCCGAGTAATGGTAATCGATGGACCGCCTCTCCGCTTCGAAGGCCGCCGCGCGCGCCTCTTCGGGCGCCAGGCCGAGATTCGTCGAGAGGTATTTCAGTACCTCGCGGGCTTCGGCCGGTTCAATCTGCAGACCATTGAGGCCGATCATCCGCTTGATGGTGAACTCCCAACCTTCGGGCGTGGTGCGCCGCCAGGAGATACGAGTCATGCGTTGCTTTTCGTCTGCCTTGTGACAGGGCGAGCAGGCCTTGCGCACGGCATCGCTCGCGATCGGAATACCCGAATCGATTTCTTCCTTCTCCTTTTCGGACGGTTCCTTGGCCGCGGCTGGCGCACCGGGTGTTGCCGCGGTTGTTGCCGCGGATGTCGTCGCGGGTGACTGCTGAGCCAGGAGGGATAGGGAGAATACGGCTGTCGAAAGCACGACCCCAATGAGCATCCTCATTGGGAGTAATTATAGTCCACGCTAAGGCTGATCCGTTAAGACTTTTTCGGCAATCAGCGTCGCCAGTGCCGCCAGGAAGTTGGGCAAAGCAACCGGGGGGCAGGTCCGGTTATAGGCTTCGAAAACGTCCGGCACCTGCGAGTGGTGCCCGGCAATCTGGGATAGCCGAACCAGGTTTACCGTGCCGAGCATGGCATCGCGGAGAACGATCTGGTTGCCTTCGATGGCGGCTTGCGCTTTCAGCGGCAGGCCGCTCTGGCGCAGGCGTATGGAGGGCTGGCGCTTCAACGCCTCCCACGCCACGCGTGCGGCATCCCGCGGCGGCGGAACCGTATTCGCCGCTGAACCGGGAAGGCCGGCCCGGTCTTCCCAGAACGGATGGTCACCACCGTTGTGAAACCCTTTGCTCAACCCTTTACTAAACCAGGATGCGGAGAGCTTCTGCCAATCGTCGTAGACCTCGCGCTCCCGATCCTCGTAAAAGCGCAAGGCCGTATCTTGCATGGCAGGGTTCCGTAAACAGGTGTTCGCCACCACGGCGCCTACCCAGCCCGACACCATAGCTTTCTTGACGCCGAAAGACGAAAGCGGGTCAATGATGGACCCGGCATCTCCGGCCAGCAGGAATCCAGGCCCGCAAAACTGGGTGGAAGTGTAGCAGGAGGCGGGGCGGCCCCAGACTGGTGAAGACCGAAACGGTGCCCCATCAAGGAGCGATTGGCCGAAGATCCGCCGGAAAGCGAGGGTTTTGGCCAGTTCGGCATGATACCGGGCGGCCAG
>Ga0210402_10002092_pt1 | contig 19766 bp, 16 predicted proteins | sample IncBWC7MmetaG_FD_161055 | JGI IMG/M metagenome (GOLD analysis project Ga0210402, IMG submission 161055) | Forest soil microbial communities from Barre Woods Harvard Forest LTER site, Petersham, Massachusetts, United States - Inc-BW-C-7-M | ecosystem: Environmental > Terrestrial > Soil >... | reverse complement strand
CAAGGTTAAAGAAATCAAGCAGAAGCGCGCGGAGCAGCCGGAAAAAACTGCTTCCTGACGCAATACGCCAAAGCAATATTCCCGGAGCCCCGACAATGATGTTTGGCGGCGATGGTGACGGCTGTGTAGTCGGTATTCTCCGGGACGAGCACCACGGTCTGGTCGTAGAGCCTCAAGCGCGAAATCGTCAATCCCTGATCCTTGTGCCACGCGATGACAATTTTCCCGTCCAGGCTGTTCATGTCGATTTGCGAGGAGTCAACGGCGACGACATAGCCGTCCTGGATCATGGGGGACATGGAATCGCCGCGCACCCTCAAACAACTGGTGTAGGCGGGATTCGGGCACCAGTCCTTCGGCGCGGCCATCATGCTTTCAATCGGCGCATCGCTCAGCAAGTGGAGGTGGTCGCCCTTCTCTCCGTGCGAAGCCGCCACCACTTTTAGAAGGGGCAAGGCGACAAGCTGGATTCTTTCCTGTGGCTGCTTTGGACCGGTGCCGGCGCTGACGATTTCAAAATTCTGCAATTTGGACACGCGGATGCTTCGTTCGAGGGTGGGCAAGACTCGCAACACGTATTCGCTGCGGAGGCCCGCGCGTTCCCAGAAATACCAACAGTTGGAGTCGCGCGCTAGATTCGCAAGTCCGACGTAGCCGTGCGAAGGCGGCTCCTGCGCGCCGCGTTCCCAGCGGGAGACGGCCATCGCAGAAAATCCGAGACGCGAGCCAAACTCCGCCTGGTTCTACTTCAGGCTTTCGCGCAAGGAAAGGATGGCTTTTGCCCAGGAAGGCTTGCCGGACGACGGTGGTTTCCGGAGCATGGTGGATCTCATTTCAAAAGAAAACTGTACGCTAGCGTACGCTTGGACGCAACAGTATGAAGGGTTTGCGCAGATTAACTATTGAGCTAGTCCTGTACGTTCTAATGGAGTAATGTGAAGTAGTTGGCTCGGACTTTTTGTTTTTCCGCCCAGTTCGAGTCAGCTTTCCCACCAGACTCGGTGAATTTCGCCAAGGAGCGCGGTGGCCAAGCTCGTCCCGCCAAGTAACGGAATTCTGCAAGAATTGCCCCGTAAAGAATTCAAGAGGATCTTCCTAAAATTGGAGCTGGTGCCTTTGCCGCTGCACGCGGTTTTGAAGGAGGCCGCGAAGCCGATCGCCTATTGCTATTTCCTGGGTTCCGGGCTGGCGTCCATCCTAATGGTTGGGGAGCGGCAAGATTGGGAAGTCGGACTGACCGGTGCGGGAGGCTTTGTGGGCTTGCCGCTGCTGGCAGGTTTGAGAAGCAGCGCGAACCGGGTGATCATGCAGGTGGCCGGGAGCGCGTTTCGAATCAGCGCGTGGAACATGACAGCGACGTTGGCGGACTGTCCGGTGCTGCGGAAGAGACTGGGGCAATTTGGACAAGAGGTGGCGTTGCAATCGGCGCAAATCGCAGCGTGCAACCGGCTGCACAACGCCAACCAACGGCTGGCTAGATGGCTGCTGATGAGCCAGGACCGGCTGGGCGGCGACCAGGTGCACCTGACCCAGGAATTTCTGGCGCACATGCTGGGAATGCGGCGGGCGAGCGTGACTGTCGCGCTAGGATATCTGCAGAAAGCCGGACATATCGCCTACTTCCGTGGCGCCGTTAAGATTAGGAACCGGTCGGGGTTGGAGGCTGCCACTTGCGAATACTATGGCTCCATCACCCAGCAACAAAAGCAGTGGAAGAAGGAATCCAGATGACGTGTACGACGGGGGGAAACCGGCCCCCTCTGTTAGCTTCGCGCGCCCAGCCTTGTCAATCCATTGAACCCTGCCCGGTCACTCGAAACCGCTAAAAACCCGCATTAACTGACCCCTTTGGTATACTGGAGCATGCCGTCGCCTGCCAATATCCCGTTGAACTTTAACAGGGACAGGACCCAGAGGCAGCTTAACGCCCGCCTGGAAGAGCTGCTGGAAAAGCTGCGCACCAACCGGCCTTCGGAAGACCCCTGGCCGGTGCGGCGGGCGTTTGAAATAGCCTCCGAGCGCCACCATGACCAGTTTCGTGCTTCGGGCGATCCATACACCTCTCATCTTCTGGAAGTAGCCCACATTCTTGCCGATATCCGCATGGATGCAACCACGCTGGCGGCGGCGCTGCTGCACGACGTGATCGAAGACACGGAGTTTCCTGTTTCGCGGCTGGAAGAGCGGTTCGGCGGCGAGGTGGCGCAACTCGTCGAGGGCGTTACCAAAATCAGCCGGCTGAACATGATGGCGCCGGAAGCGCGGCAGGCGGAAAACGTCCGCAAGATGTTGCTCGCGATGGTGCAGGACGTCCGCGTGGTGATGGTTAAGTTGGCGGACCGGCTGCACAACATGCGCACGCTCGAATTTCTGGAGCCGGCCAAGCAGCACAGAATCGCGCGTGAGACGATGGATATTTACGCGCCGATTGCCCACCGGCTGGGCATGTCCGTCATCAAGGGTGAGTTGGAAGATCTTTCTTTCCGCTACCTGGAACCGGACGCGTACTTTTCGCTGCAGAAGCAGTTGAGCGACAAGGAGCCTTTTCACCAGAGATTCCTTGAGGACGTGCAGAACACCATCCGCACGAAGCTGGTGGAAAACAGCATTCCCGCGGAACTGGAAGCGCGCGTCAAAGGGCTTTATTCGCTGCATCGCAAGATCATCCGGCAGGAGCGCAGCCTGGACCAGATCTACGACTTGCTGGCCATCCGCGTGATTTCCGATTTCGACCGCAACTGTTACGCCGCGCTTGGCGTTGTGCACCACATCTGGCGGCCGGTGCCTGGGCGGTTCAAGGATTACATCGCGATGCCCCGGCCGAACCTGTACCAGTCGCTGCACACGACGGTGATTCATTCTGGGCAGCCGTTTGAAATTCAGATCCGAACCCAGGACATGCACCGCATCGCCGAAGAAGGCGTGGCCGCGCACTGGAAATACAAAGACGGGAAGCCGATGTCTTCTGGCGACGATCAGCGCATCGCCTGGATGCGCCAGTTGATCGAGTGGTCGCAGGAATTGCAGGAGCCGGGCGAGTTTCTTTCGACCCTGAAAGTGGACCTGGCGCCGGTGGAAGTTTATGCGTTCACGCCGAAGGGGCGAGTGCTGGAATTGCCGCGGGGAGCGACGCCGGTAGATTTCGCGTATTCGGTACACACGGAAGTGGGGCACCAGTGCGTGGGAGCGAAAGTGAACGGGCAGATGGTTTCGCTGCGGCATGAAATTGTCAGCGGCGACGTGGTGGAGATCCTCACGCAGAAAGGCCACAAGCCCAGCCGCGACTGGCTGAGCTTCGTAAAATCCTCGCACGCCAAGAGCAAGATCCGGCACTTCATCAATACCCAGGAGCGCGAGGAAGCCACGGAGATGGGGAAGCGGCTGCTGGAAAACGAGTCGCGCAATTTTCCACGGGGCTTGAAGAAGATTTCGAACGAAGATTTGCAGCAGCTGTCCTCGGAATATGGGCTATCGCGGGTGGAGGATCTTTTCGCGGCGGTCGGGTTTGGAAAATATTCGGCGCGGCAGGTGTTGGCTCGCTATTTCGGCGAAACAACGCGCGAGCCGGAAAAAACCGCGGAAGACGCCAAGCCCACACTGGTGAAGACCGTCAAGCGGATGCTGGGCATGGGCGAAGCGCCGCTGATCGTGAAAGGTCACGACGACCTGTTGGTATTCCGGGCGAAGTGCTGCAACCCGATTCCCGGTGACGACATCATCGGCTACGTCACCCGCGGGCGCGGAGTGGCGGTACACACGCGCACGTGCCCAAACGTGCAGAATCTTCTCTACCAGACGGAGCGCCGCATCGCCGTGGCGTGGGGCGGCGAAAGCACGGCGACCTTCCCGGTTGAGCTTCTGGTGCGCGCAAAGGACCGCGCCGGCCTGCTGGCCGAAATAACCGCCGTGATCAGTGATGCCGGCTCCAACATCCGGATGCTGGAAAGCCGGCCGGACCGCCAGAACGCGCGCGTGGAAGCCAGCCTGGAGATTGTGGACAAGCGGCAACTAGAGACCATCCTCTCCAATATCCGGCGCATCAACGGCGTTTACGGAGTGGAGCGCATCTACCAGGTCTGAGCCGCTTTTTATTCCCCTGTCCAATTGTCCAGTATGGGCCAGAGCACACGGCCACCGCTGGCGCGTTGTAACGCATACACTGGAAACATGCGGAAATCGTTCCTGCCCATCTGCTTGTTGGTCGTTGGCCTTGCCGGATGCAAGACGCAGCCAAAGATCGACTACACCGCCCTGGACCAGTCGGGGATGTGGTCCACCAACCTTGCGCAGATCAAGAAGATGAATGTTTCGGGCGCTGAAGTTGCGGAACTGACGAAACTGAAGCGCGCCGGCGCCAGTGATGACTTGTGCCTTTCGCTGTTGAAAGCGGCGCGCGCACACAATCACGAATTCTCGAGTGGCGATTCGGTGATCGAGTTGTCCAGCGCGGGTTACAGCGACGCGCAAATTCTGGAAATGGCGCAGGCGGACAAGCTGGATTCGCTCAGTGCCGACGCGGTGATGCTGAAGCTGATCGGTCTTTCCAATTCGACGGTGCAGATCGTTATCCAGCGCCGCGAGCAGGGGTTGCCGACCCTGACCAGCGCGCAGATCGGCCGGTTGAAAAATATCGGCGAGTCTGAAAAAAAGATTCTCGATGTGATTTACCAGGGCATGTCTGATCAACAGGCCGAGGCTTACGTAGCCAGGCTGGAATCCGCCCGCAACCATTCGCACACGGAATTCGTCCGCAACCGCGGGCGGCGTCCCCGCTAGTTTTCCCGATTGGTCCTTCCGTCTGTTATCCTGCTTTGCGTATTTCAGGAGAGCCACAAATGAAGGATGTCGTACTCACTCCCCGCGGCCCCAAACCCATCGGTCCGTACTCCCAGGCCATCAAGACGAACGGATTTATTTTCGTTTCCGGCCAGATTGCGCTGGACCCGAAGACCGGAGAATTTGCCGGGACCGACGTGAGCCAGCAGACCGAGCGCGTCATGGAGAATTTGAAAGCGATTCTGGAGGCCGGAGACGTGCCGCTGGGGCATGTGGTGAAGACTACCGTTTACCTGAAGGACATGAACGATTTCGCAGCGATGAATGAAGTTTACGCGCGCTACTTCACCGTGGCGGCGCCGGCACGTTCGACAGTACAGGCGGCGCGATTGCCGAAGGATGCGCTGGTGGAAATCGACGTGGTTGCGTTTGTCTGATCCGCATCCCTGGAGGCGCTGCCGACCGCGATTTGGAAAAGTGGCGTTGCAAATCGGGATAGGGGGAGCAGTCGCGTGCTCGCCCCTCCCACACCACCGTACAGGCGGGTCCGCATACGGCGGTTCAGTGAGTTGAGCCCTCGCGGGCCGTGAGGTTCGAGTCGTCGTTCGCCACTAGGGCTTCGCCGCTCGCTGCAGGTTTCCGTTTCGGCTTCACCGTCTTCTGAACCTGCAAAACTCAGCCGAAGCTGATTGGCTGGCGCCGTGCCACTCTAGCTGCCGAAAATGCGCGGCGTACAAGAAAAAGGCCATCACGGAGGTGATGGCCTTTTCAATTTCGGTTGGGTTCCGGTGTTAGGGGCGATTCGGGCTTTCGAGGGCTTCGGAGACCGCCAAGCCGGTAACGATCGCGCTGACTCCGACTGCCGTGACCATGAAGTAGTTGCGTCCAGCTTTCAGCGGCGGGCCGTTCATGCCGCGCTTCTTGTCGTCTTTGTGCGCGCCGGCGCCTTCGGGGCCCTGGGCCATGGTGGGCGGCGGGTCGAGGAGCACGCGATACGCGGAGCCGTCCGCGATCACTTCGGTTTCGCCGTCAACGGTAACAGTTAACGGGCCGCGCTTGCTGACGACCAATAGTTCTTTTTCGTTCAGGTAAGTAACCTGGCCAATTGTCGGCGCGTCGGATTGCGCGCGGATAACGGCCTTGGATGCGAAGAGGGAGAATGCCCTGGCATTGCCGGTTGAAAATGTTGCGGTGCCGCGGATCAGTTTTGCGGAGGGCGCGCCTTCGGAGTCGTCCACCGTTGCCATGCTGGCGTTCTGGAGCAGCAATCGGGCCGCGCCGGCACGAATCTGTACGCTGCCTGAGGGCTCGGTTGACAGGCGATCGCCGCTGTAAATCGTGGTGCCGACTTCGGCGGCGGATTCGCCGACGCGAGCCTTTTCCGCAGTGACGACGGTGCCCAGTGAATTGGCCGTTTTCGGACCGGCCCATGCGGGCGCGACCGACAGTCCGATAATCATCAAGGTCGCGAGAGATGCGCGCAAACCTCGCATAGAAGCCTCCCTAGGGCCGTGCAGCAAAAGCATACTTCCCCTTCGGAGCCCGCGTCAATCGGTAAACCGCTGCGATGTCTCCCCTTCGCACCAGGAGCGGGGATATAATGCCGGAGAGCAGTACGCGGGGAGGCACCTATGCTAATGCGAGCAGGGAAATGGTTAGCCGTGATTGCCCTGGCACTGGCTGCGACTGCAGCGGCGAGCCCCAAGAAAAAAGAGAAGGTCCGTCTGCCGGACTATGTGTTGAAAGCGCAGACGGTGCTGGTGGTGATCTTTCCGGACTCCGGCGAGCCAATTGAGGACATCACCGCCAACCGGAAGGCGCAGGAGGAAGTCGAGAAGGCATTCATGAAATGGGGGCGGTACCGGCTGGCGCTAGATTCGGATGAGGCGGATCTGGTGGTCGGAGTGAGAAAGGGAACCAGGAAGGTTGCGAATCCTACCATTAACGGGGGACCTGTAGATTCACGGCCGGGGACGATTGAAACCACGGACAATCAGATGCGGATTGGAGTGCAGCAGGGGCATCCGCCCGACGTTTCCGACGCGACGGGGACGCAGCCGAACTCACCGACTGACCGAGTACATCCCGGTATGGAAGCGGGAGCGGCGGAAGATACATTCCGAGTTTTTCAGGGTGGGGTGAAATACCCGTTGGAGAATGCACCCGTATGGCAGCTTACTGCTAAAGATGGATTGAAGCCGCCGGGCGTGACCGCAGTGGAGGAGTTTCGAAAAGCGGTCGAGGAATCGGAGAAAGCGGCGCAGCAGAAGCAACAGGGGCAAAAGAAAAGTCCCTGAGGTGGATCATTCGCCAGATTTTGCCTGGCCGAAAATTAGCCGCTTCCGGAGTAAATACTCCGATTCGATGGCACAACATCAAATTCGCTGCTAGAATGCCTTCACTGTATGGCCGACTGGAAGCAGATCACCGCGCGAATCCGCAGAGCACGTACCGGAAAAGACCCCGCGGCACAACTGACGAATCTGTTCACGAAGACGCGCGACGCAATGGTTGCGTTCGAATTGGCGCGGTACCTGGAATCGGTGGGAAATTCCGCGGATGCGGGCCGCTGGTATGTCACCGCCGCTGAACGGTTTCGCCGCTCCGACTGGAAAACGAAGGCGCAGGAGAGCGCTACGCGGCTTGGGGCCACCGAGCCTGCGGAAATACCTGCCGCAATGACCAAAGCGGCAGAAGAACCGGCCGCAAGCGAAACGACTGAAACGGCTGAGGCCGAACCACCCAGCGAACAAGCTGGAGCGAATGCCGCGCCAACTGAAACTGCGACTGATGCTCAACCCCCTGCCGAGCGGAGGTCCGCCCCTTCCGATCGGGGTTCCCGGCATCGGCGCGGGCGACGCGGCCACGACTCGCACCGCTCTCCCCGTCGGGCTGACCCTTCGAGCTCCGGGAATCGCGAATCACGGCCTCTCGGGCCATCGCGTGGGTACACCCCACCACCGGCTGCCGAAGAAGAAGGTCCTTCTGCTGTGGAACGTCCCTCACGCTTGAGTGGAGAAGATTCCGCGGAGATTTCCGCGCCGAGCCTTCGCGGGCGTTACGGGGACCCCGGATTGGCTTCGCGGCTTTCGCAACTGGAAATGAATTTTCGTCGGCTGCTGGCGTGCGCTCCCACAAAATTGGACGATGCGGATCGCGCTCCGGCGGGACCGGGAGTGTGGGTTCTGACCGACTCTGACCTCACCACGTATTATTACGTCGAAGCCTGCCAGACTTTGCGCGTGGCCATTCCCAATATGGCCCGTGGCGGCACGGCGCGGCGGGGCGGAGAATCCATCAAACCGAAACTTGCCGAGCACTTGGGAATTGCGGAGAGCCGCGTCTCCAAATATCTGGCGGATCATTGCGTTGTCCGCTGGCTGCAGATGGACGAGGGCGCTTCCTACTTCGCACATTTCCTGATCGCGGTTCTGCACCCCAGCCTGAACGAGTAACCGTGCCTGCAAGCCTGTAACCGCGTAAACTTTTGGTACTTGCTTCCTAGCAGTAACCCCCTTTTCTTACCATCAGTTAGCCCCGTTCGCTGGCCTCCTGCGCCGTTTAACCCCCCTTTTTCACCGTTCGCCGTATCCCACTGGCGTGTACCCCTTCCCCGCTTCAAACTATCTATGCTTAAGCACTTAGAGCTCGCGCGGTAACGCGTGGTAGTCTGGAAATGCCTATGGGGGGCAGTTCCATTTAGGCTAGTTTGGGGCCTTCAACCGAAACCCAAGTTTTTTTGCACGACTCTGAAAGAGAGGCTACAGCTGTATGCCCAATACGATTAGCACGCAGATTTTCCGGTCCCTGGACTGGGTAGTTTGCAAGACAGCTGGTATCACCTTCGATACCATTCAATATTTCAACAAGAAGAATCCGAATCCATCGGTCACCCCGCAGTGGTCTGAAAAGCCGCTGCTGAAGTCATGGGAAAAGACCAAGCCGACTCTCGGCTTTCCGCGCCAGACAGATTCGCTCTGCCCGGCCTGCGTGAAGGAAGCGCGCGAATCCATTATCAAGGGTGAAAAAGACTGGCGCGACCTGATGAGCGAAAAGGTCGGCGAAATCAAGGCGCAGATTATCGAGCGCGACGGCCAGGTCTGGATGGTGAAAGACTGCCCGCTGCACGGCCACTACGAAGACATGATGGCCATTGACTCCGACTTCCTGAAGTGGATTGAGAAGCAGTTCCCCGGCCGCGATATTCCGGCGCACAACGATGAGGGCCTGCACAAGCACGGTTCTTCGAACGTTCGCTATGGCCGCGGCTCCGTGCTCACCGTCGACCTGACCAACCGCTGCAACATGATGTGCGATCCCTGCTTCATGGACGCCAACCAGGTTGGGTATGTTCACGAACTGAGCTGGGACGAGATCGTGGAAATTCTGGACAACGCGGTGAAGATCAAGCCGCGCCGGCAGATGTCCGTGCAGTTCTCCGGCGGAGAGCCGACGATGAGCCCGCATTTCTTCGACGCCATCCGGTACGCCCGCAAGGTCGGGTACAACTCGGTTCAGGCAGCGACGAACGGCATCGAGTTCGCCAAGAGCAAGGAATTTGCGAAGAAGGCGTTCGAAGCCGGATTGCGCTACGCCTACCTGCAGTTTGACGGGATCGGCAACGACGCTAACAGCCACCGCCAGATCGGCAACCTGTTCGACGTTAAGCTGCGCGCGATCGAGAACCTGCACGAAGCAGGCATCGAAATCGTGCTGGTCGTCACCATCGTCAACAACGTGAACAACGACCAGGTCGGATCCGTCGTGAAGTTCGCGATGGAAAACCCCAAGAAGATTTCCTTCGTCAGCTTCCAGCCGGTTTCCTTTACCGGCCGCGACGAAGACATTACCCCGGAGCGCCGCCTCCGCCAGCGCTACACCCTTTCGCATCTGGCGAAGGACGTCAGTCACCAGGTTGGCAAAATCCAACCGACCCGCGACTGGTTCCCCATCTCGTTCATCAGCACCTTTGCCGGCTTTGCCGACATGGTGAAGGGCAACGAATCCCAGTGGGGTTCTCTCTCCTGCGGCTGCCACCCGAACTGTGGCGTGGGGACCGCGCTGATGATTAACAAGGAAACCAAGGAATGGGCGCCGGTTCCGCGCTTCCTGGACGCGCAAAGCCTTACGAGAGACGTCACCGCCATTACGGACGCGGCTCGCGGCAAGAGCTTCTCCAACTTCATGATGGCCATGGCGCTTTTGAAGAACTATCACCCGTTCCAGGGGCCGAAGGGCCTGAAGCTTTGGGATCTCTTCAAGAAGTTCGATAAGACCTGGGCGCTGACCAAGGGTGCCACCAGCAAGTACGGCAAGACTTCCCCGGAACGCACCTACGAAGACGCCATGAAGCGCCGCGCGCAAGACCCGTGGAACTTCCTGTTCATCGCCGGCATGTGGTTCCAAGATCTTTTCAACTACGATTTCCGCCGCACCGAAATGTGCATCATTCCCTACGGCACGCAGCAGGGCGAAATCAGCTTCTGCGCGTACAACACCGGTGTTGGATGGCGCAACATCATCGAAAACATGCACAAGAACGCGACGGTGGCCGAGTGGTACAAGAACCACGGGAAGCACGAGATTTACGCCAAGGGCAAGAGCGTCAATCTCGGCTCCTACGAGCACTCGCTGGTCATTGACGCCGATGACGCCGCGCGCGTTCGCCACCTGGAGCACGACATTCCTCTGACCGCCGCCGAAGAGAACCGCATTCGCCGCAAGGCAGCTCTTGAGGCGCAGGCCCGGGTTCGCGCCATTTACGAAGAGCTGGTTCTGAAGAAGCCCCAGATGGCAGTGGTGCAGATCGGCACGGTTTCCGATATCGCCAAGGCCGTTCCGGCGAACTTCACCAACGCGAACAAGCCGATCGGTATCGCTCCGGCCAATGGCAACGGCAAGGAAGCGCCGAAGTCCAAGGAAGCCGCCGCCGAAGCCGTAGCCGGCGACTAAGTTACAAGTCCAGATTTAACCTTCGACAGGCTCCTCGCACCGAGGAGCCTGTTTTCTTTTATAGCCACCCGATCTGGCGTCCCGAGTCGCGTACCTTTCAGACCCAGACATCATCAAAAAGTCAGTTGTTGGCAAGCTCCAAAAAGGATTGACCATGAAACGCAGGAGATTTATCGAGGTGGCTGCGGGTGCCAGTGCGGCTGTTGGCTTTCCGAAGTCTGCCAATGCCGGTTCTGCTGGCAGCGCTGATCCGCCAGTCATGGAATTGCGAGTTGCGCTGACCACCCAGGCCTTTGAGAAATTGTCGGCATTTTATCGCGCAGGGCTCGGGCTAGAACCTTCGCACGTCTGGCCGGAGGATCAAGGGCGCGCGTTGGTCCTCGATTTGGGCCGAGCCACGCTCGAAGTCTTCGACGAAAAACAGGCTCAAACGATCGACCAGATCGAAGTGGGCCGCCGCGTCAGTGGACCGGTTCGCTTCGCTCTTCAGGTTCCCGACCTCAATGCCGCCGTGAAACGTTTGCAAGCTCACGGAGCCACGCTGGTCCATGGTCCCGTCACCGCGCCCTGGGGTGACCAGACAGCGCGTTTCGCGGACCCCGGCGGCATGCAGATCACCCTCTACCAGAAGAAATAGGCGCGAGCGCAACTCCGTGACGTCGGCACACATTTTCAATTAAGATTTTTGCCGGGAGTCTCTTCCATGTGCAGGAACATCAAAACGCTTTACAACTTCGACCCGCCGGTCACCCCGGACGAGGTCCGCGCCGCTTCGCTGCAGTTTGTGCGCAAGATTACCGGTTTTAATAAGCCCTCAAAGGCCAACGAAGCCGCGTTTCTCACCGCTATCGATGAAATCGCTGCCGCATCCATTCGGCTCCTGCAATCCCTCGAAAGCGCCGCCCCTCCGAAAAATCGCGAAGAGGAAGCTGCAAAAGCCCGCGCCCGCGCTGCCGAACGCTTTGGCGACTAACTTAGGCCAGGCAACTTACGGCCCTGGAACTTGGATAAAGCCTATCGCTTCTTTACCCACTATAGCCATGACGACACTCCCAGGCCGGATACCATCCAGGATTTTCTCAAGAAGTTCTGCACGCCGGGCCAGCTTTCACGCACATTCCATACGGATTTGCCGCGAACTTTTGTTGGGGACGGGGAAATAGATTTCGGCGATGGTCTAACTTTCTTGCAGAAAGGGCAACCCCCGCAAATGGATTTCCGGGGGCTAGCGGGATTATCTCCTTTTCCAAGGTGGGTTTTGACTCGCACCTGAAGGGAGCAATTGTCGCCACGTCGTTTGTCTGCGGGGGACTTTGCGGACATTCAAGCCGATTCGTTCTTCGCAAGGGACATGGACGATGGGAAGTCGTAAACAAGTGGACAGTTTGGGTGGCGTAGGCGATTATCGATTGACTCGGATCTTTTGTTATACTTATCAAGTAAAGACTACGTATAAGGGATATCCGCATGCCGATTTATGAATACATCTGCGAAGACTGCAAAGAACACTTTGAGAAGATTGTGATTAACAAGCAGCAGGAAATCTCCTGCCCCAAGTGTTCCAGCAAGAAGGCCACGATTCAGCTTTCCGTCTTTGCCACGGCCGGCTTCGGGGGCTCCTCGGCTCCTTCGGGCGGCTTCTCTGGCGGCGGAGGCGGTTGTTGCGGTGGTGGCTGCGGTTGCCACTAGTCCCACAGTATTCTCAACCTGATGCTCATCGCTCCTTCATCTCTGGTTCTCTTTATGACCGGGGCTATGCTCCTGCTGCTGGTTCCGGGTCCGGCGGTGCTTTACATCACTAGCCGAAGCATTGGTCTGGGTCGGCCCGCGGGGTTGGTTTCGGCTATGGGCATTGCGGTCGGGACATTGGTCCATGTCGCGGCTGCCACGCTGGGCCTTTCGGCTCTGCTGGTCTCTTCCGCGGCGGCTTTCCAGTTTGTAAAATATGCCGGCGCGGCCTACCTAATTTATCTGGGGATTCGGACTTTGCGCAGCGGGGATGCGGCGGTGGTCGATCCTTCGCGCGAGCGGCTGAGCCTGCGGCGCGTTTTTGGCCAGGGAGTTCTGGTCAACCTGCTCAATCCAAAAACCGCGCTTTTCTTTCTCGCGTTTCTGCCGCAGTTTGTTGATCCGGCGCGGGGCCACGCGACATTGCAGATTTTTGAGTTAGGCGTGCTGTTCGCGCTGATGGGTTGGATGAGCGACTCGGTTTGGGCCCTGGTGTCCGGTACGTTCGCGGAGCATATTCGCGGCAACGTGCACTTGCGCAGCACGCAACGCAAGGTTTCGGGCGGCGCGCTGATCGCGCTGGGACTGGCGTCCGCGTTTTCCGGCGCAAAAGCTAAGTGATAATATCGGGCCGGGCCTTAACCCGCCTCGTCAAGCGCCTGCGCTCCTTGCCTTCACCGCGGCTTCGATCTGTTCAAACATCGCCATGCGGTCCCAGTTATCCCAGGTCTCTTGCACTTTGCCGCCGGCGATCCGCGCGATTCCCATCCCTCGCAGCTTGATTTCCGCGCCGGTCGCCTCGATTCCCAGGCCCGGGCCGGTATGCCGCATCGTGGCGCTCCAGCGCACCACGATTTTGTCGCCGGAGCCGAAACAATCGTCCAGCGCGAATTGCATGTCGGGAAAGGCGCTCAGCAATTTCGCGTGAAGCGCCAGAAATCCCTCATGTCCGCGAACATCGCCGCCGGATTCGCTGATTCCGTGCATCACGCAATCAGCGGCGAGAAGCTTTGGCACGGACTCGCCTTTTCTTTGATTCCAGACTTCCTCGAACCACCTCCTCCCCAAAGCCACGTTTTCATCCGACATTTTGCCCTCCACGGGAACGACCGGATTCCGCGGCCGTTACTCTACCAAACAGTACCGTTCCCCGCTATGAGGAGCAGCGCTCTGTTCATAAACGAACAGTTTGCTTCGTGTGCGTATTGCTACAGACACGCAGTGCCCGGGCGCGCAGACTTACTTCGTCAGAAATTCCGTTCGCAAGAGAAATGATAGGTAGAAACATGTGGCGCAGAAATTGTCCAGTTTGCCGGCAACCTTTGGAAAAGAAACTTCCCACTGAAACGGTTTCGTGTACTTGCGGAAAATTCGTCTGGAAGGGCTAAGGGCGGCTTGCTTAAGAGAGAAAGGCCGTGCTCGATGTCCTGGACGGAACGATATGCCCTACCGGTGTGCGCACTATTCCTGCTGCTGCCGCATGTTCTTTTCGCCCAGGGATTGCCGGCCGGCTCCGCCGAATTCGTCCTGCCCGGCAGTACCCCGGTAGAACTCCAATCGGTGCAATTGTTTTCGTCGGCTCACGCCCACAAGGGTGATCGCGTCAGTTTTGTCGTCACAAAGGACGTTGAAGCGGAAGGTTTCACGATAATCGGCGCGGGTGCGCGGGCCGAGGGTTCGGTGATTGGAGTGAAGGGGAGGCGGCCCTTGGGAATGGGCGGCGACGTGATTATCAAACTGGATTCTGTGGAGCTTACAACTGGCGAGAGCGTGGCGCTGGTTGCGCGGAAGGAATTCAAAGGAAGATCGCACACCATCCGAATGGGAGTGGCGATGGCCATCGCTGCGGCAATCTATCTGCCTGCAGCTCCGGTTTTCATATTGTCACGCGGCCGCGACAGCACGGTTCTGAAGGGGACGGAGCTTACGGCTTACACACGGAATGATTCCCTGGTTGAAATCGCGGGCTTGCCGCCTGCACGAGAAAATGTTTCCGGGCTCAGTGAGATGCTCAAGATGTTGCCGCCGCGAGTGACCAACGGAGAGGGGCGCGAGGGCGACATGATCAACCTGATCTTCCAAGCCAGGGAAGAGGATCTGCAAGAGGCATTTGCGCAGGCGGGCTGGTTGAAAGTGGAGAGGTCCAATCGTCTAATCTTTTGGCATCTGCTGTGGCAGCGCCAGCACTACACGAAATTGCCGATGGACAGGCTGTACGTGTTTGGAAGGGCCCAGGATTACTCCTATGCGCTACCGGATCCCCGCTCGATCGTTGCGCGGCGGCATCACCTGCGCATCTGGAAAACGGGCCAGGTCGTGGACGGCGTCCCGCTGTGGGTGGCTGCGGCAACACACGATGTTTCGATTCAGTTTGTAAAGCACAAGTTCCGGCTCTTTCACAGGATTGACCCCAATGTGGACGCCGAGCGCGATTTTATCGCCGGGAATCTTTCGGAAGCGAAACGACTCACCCGCGAGGAATATGTGAACTGCCTGGAGCCGATATCCGGCGCGCAGACTGCCACAGGGCAAGCTTATTACTCCGACAGCCGGATGCTCCTGCTGGAATTGCATCAAGGAGCCACGACCATGGCCGCAGCAACCCAAATCACCGGCAGATTGCCCTAGCGGCATGGCTCGCCATCTTTTGTCCTTTGAGAGAACGATCGGGTTCTCTGGCCGCTAGTCTCCCACTCGGCAACGGCTCCCTAGCTAGGGGCAAAGAATTCGCTGGCGCCGAACAGTTTTCGTTCTCGACTCAAATTCTCGTTGGATCACCAAAAAAACAAGGGCCCCGCCAAAAGGACGGGGCTCTTGTTCCATGCGCAGACTTCGCCTTTCGGCAAAAGTCCCGTGGGTTGTGCTTAGCGCACGACGTTTACGGTCACTTGTGCGGTCTTTTTGGGGACTCCAGCGCTCGTGGCCGTAACCGTGATGTTGTAAGTTCCGGCAATCGCGCTATTTGAATTCGTGCCGCCGCTGCTTCCGCAGCCGGCAACCGCAAGCGCCACTGTGAACAGGCAGAGCATGGCCAGACCTGTTTTCAAGCGGCGGCGCGTGCTGAAGGGGAGAAGCACGAAGCCCAAGGCAAACGTCGAGCTGATAGCCCACAAACGCCCGCTTCCGGCGTGTTGCGCCACCATGTGAGTGGTGCTTATGGTCAACGCGGCATTTGAAGGATGAACGCCGTCGGGACTTACACTGGCCGTGCTGAAGGTGCAAGTTAGGTTCGTTGGCATGTTTGCGCACGACAGCTGGACCGATTGTGCGAATCCGCCGAGCGGAAAGACGCTGACGGTTGCAGTTCCCGATTGGCCGTTTTTGATGGTTAAAGTAGACGGAGCGCCCTGCAGCGAGTAATCCATCATCGTGACGAGCACTGGAGTTGAGCTGGAGTCGGATCCTGTCAGAACCGCGTCGCCGGCATACTTAGCGACAAGGTTGTGCGGGCCCCCGGTAAGCGTGTTGACCGTCAACTGGGCGCTGAGGATGAATGCGCCGCCGCCGTTGTCCACGGGATTGCTGAGCGGCGCTGTACCCAGTACGGTAGCGCCATCCAGGAAGCTGACGAGTTGCCCGGTGGGCTGATGATTCGCAACAGGCGTCATTACGCCGGCGGTCAACGTCACCTGGGTTCCGACCAGTGCCGTAATTGTATCGGCGCTGAGGAATGTGGTGGATGCCGCGTTGGGATAGACGAAAAGAAACGGAAACGTCTTGGTCGCCCCGCTTACGTTGGCATCGCCGCTGTAGTCGATACGCACGATGTGCCGGCAGGCTACACCATTCGGGCATTGTGGGTCCGCTATACCGGCAGTGGTAAACGTCACAGGAAACGAGTACGAGTCGCAGTAGAGGGAGGCAAGAGGTCCGGAGCCCAATGTTGTGGGAGTTCCGGAGGAAAGGTCCGTTGCCGTCATTGTGCCACCGAAGGGCGCACAGTAATTGGTCAACCCGATCTGGCCGGCAAGATTCAGTGGAACATTGGCGACCGGAGTGCCGATGGGGAAAAAGTCGGCGATGAACGACTTGGCCTTGGTCACCGTGAACGAGAAGGGGCTAGTTGTGCTGCCGGCGGAAGTGCTGCTGCTGAAACTGTTGTCGCCGGGATAATTGGCTTGCAGTTGGTGGGTACCCACGGAGAGCCCTGGCGCGAGATAGGAAATTGTGCTCGATTGGCTGATGGGGGCGGTGCCACCGATCAGGACGGTCGATTTTTCGCCGTAGTTCAGCACCATGGGATTCGGAGTCACGCCATCGGGGTAGACCGTTTGCACGGGCTGCCCATCGGCTTGCAACGTGAGCGTGCCGGAGGGATAGCCGTAACCGGAATTTCCAGTGACCACCGCGGCGATCAGCAGAGGTTCATCATAGCTGACTGAGATGGGTGTGGAGACAAGGTAGCCACCCCCGATCACGCCAACAAACGTTTGGCTCGGCTCGGGAGTTATCGTCACTTGAACGGGGCTCGAGGTGCTGGAGTAGTAGGTTGCATCGCCGCTGTAACGAGCGGTTATTCCATACGTGCCGCCCGGAACGGTTCCGGTAAGGATGTTCGAAGTGCTCGGAGAACCGGGAGTGAGAACGCCTGCGCCGGAAGCGGCCGAATCACCGGCTGCCGAAGTTGCCAGCAACGAAACGTCTCCCGTGGGGTGCTTGCATCTCGCGCCAGAACACTGCACGGAAGCATCGAAGGTGAGCGGCGTGCCGTGAACCACTGGGAAAGTCTGCCCCTTGCCAAGTTTCAGAGAGGTGGTTGAGCCCAGGGCGTTGGAGGCTGCCTTCCAGTTGTTCACCAGCGCGTTGGCATCGAACGAACCCAAACCCGTTGCCAGGTCATAGCCCGTTCCGGCGGAGTAGCCGACGGTGAATTGTCCGTTTCCATCGGGAACTTTATTGTCGCCCTTGATGATGTCGTGATAGACGCCGGGAGTGGAGGCCAGGCGGTAGAAAACGAAGTTGGCCACACCTTGCCGCTGTCCATTCATTTTCTGGTTTACGAGGGCCATGATGCCCGCGGCTGCCGGGCTGGATGCGGAGGTTCCTCCGAAATAGTAAAAGAAGTCCTCGCCGAAATTGCAGCCACCGAAGAGGCAAACCAGGTAGCCATCGTGGACGGAGGCGGAAAGCGAAAAGTCGGGGACGTCGCGCATGCCATCGTTTGGAACGCCAAAGGCGGTTTGCCAGTTGGGCTTGGCGTAAATCGTGCTGACGCCGCCGCCACCCGCCAAGAGTATGGGGGAATTGGGATCGTTGGAGCTTTCGTTCCAGACCATTTCTGGGATGTAGCCGAGCGCGGACAACCAGGTGGTTGGATCGCTGGTGCTCGACCAATAGGCGGACGGGCTGCTGGTGTCGTCAAACTGCGTGCCGCCGACGGAGACGTTGTACGGTGTGGAACCAATACCGTTGACCGCAACGCCCGAGGCATACACGCCGCCGCTTGAGGGATCGCAGCCTGCGCCACCGCTGTCTCCGGCGGAAACGAAGGCGGTGATGCCTTCGGCCGCAGCCTGTTGCCAGAGTGAATTGTAGAAGGCGTTCTGCACCGGGCCGAGCGACTGTTCGCAGGAGCCGTAGCTCGTGCTCATCACCGGAGCGAGATTGTGATCCACGATGTAGGCGGCCGAGGCATCGATGCCGTCGGCGAAATTGCTATTCGAAACCACGAATTTGATATGTGCCATCGGAGCGACCGCGCCGGACCAGGTCACGTCCAGCAGGGCCTCGGGCATGTCCTGCTGCGTTTGACCCGGATCGTCGCCGTTCAAGATAATTTCCGGATCGTTCGCGGGCAGGCCCAGGATAGTGCGGAAGTCGCGCACGTTCTGGACGTCAATCTGGCTGCGGCCGACGATGGCAATCGTTTGGCCGGTGCCGTTGATTCCCGCGTCGTAGAGCGGTTGGACATTGTAAATTTTCGCGAAATCCGCGGGCGCCAGGACGTGGTCTCCGGTTGTGAAGGTGAATTGTTTTGTGGTTCGGTTGAAGTGCACCTTGCCGCCCATCACCACTTGTGAGGTACGTGGATCGCTATGCAGGCGCACGACGCCTTTCACGACCGGTTGGAGCGCGGCGGGAATCGAAATGTCGGTCGAATTGGAGATGAAGGCGGTTTCCTTGCCATTGTGGCTGAACTTGTAGGCATGCATCTCCGTCGCGAAGGCGCCTTCAACTTGGGACACCGTGCCGCTGAAGACGATCAAGCGCCGGCTTTGCGAGACTTCATGCACCGTCAGGCCACAGTTCTGCAGCCATCGCTGGACCTGGGTGGCGTCGGCGGCGGCTACGCCAAAACGCTGGCCGAAGTCCGCGGGAGTCAGCCACTGATGGTAGGAAGCAGAAGAGGGGTCATGCAAGTCGTTGACGAGTTGCGCGGCGGCTTGCTCCTGATCGGCGGAAGGAGCCAGCAGCAGAAGCATCCTGCCAAGGTCCTGGCCGCCGGGCAGGCGCCCGGTTTCGACGCTTTTTGCGAGCAAGGGTGAAGTGGTTTTGTTGACGGTCACGCGCTGTTCATTCTGGATCGTCTCGGCAATGCGGGTCTGCGACATGGCGGTCTGTCCGCAGGCCAGAGCGATCAGCAAACTTGTGATTCCCATGCTTCGGTTCAGAAATTTTCCAGAGCCCAAGGTTGTACGCCTCCTGAAAGGTTTGATTTTTACGAGAAATTCGATGGTTGGCCGCAAACAGACTTCCGGAAACGATCTGGGAAAACGGGTTTGACCGGATGTGTTGCTTACGACGGGGGCCCGGAACACAACCCGCTTGTGCCGATATTCAGACAGGCAGGGTCTTTCTTTGGAGCTATTCAAACAGTTTGGAAATGACTAAAGGGAAATAGACAGCTAGGAACTAGTGCATGGGGACGTGCACGGCGGTGAAGCGCGATACCGCGCGCACTTTATTGGCGACAAGGATATCTTGCCAGAACAACAGACTTCGCATTCGACCTGTTGCCTTTGGACTACGAATATCTATTAACTCGATTTAATAAAGGGTAGCACGAGGGTGGGGTTTCTGCCAAACAGTAGAATCCCGTGGCAATCGGAGCAGCGTTGCGCGCCGCCGGGCCGGGGGTGCCTCCGTTTATTACAGTTTCTTAACAGCTGCTCGCCGTCCCAGGGCGCCCTTTGGTGAATAGGGGTGTCTCAAAGTGTACAGACACCCCCCCGAGGCAGTCTCTAGTATGTGTGAACCGCCGTAAATAGTGTAAGCCGTCGCAAGCAAGGAGAAGTCCATTGAAATTTAAGCGCCCATCGTTTTTACTGGCCGCTCTGGTGATTGCCGCTGCACCCATATTTGCGACAAAG
>Ga0210402_10002091_pt1 | contig 19777 bp, 21 predicted proteins | sample IncBWC7MmetaG_FD_161055 | JGI IMG/M metagenome (GOLD analysis project Ga0210402, IMG submission 161055) | Forest soil microbial communities from Barre Woods Harvard Forest LTER site, Petersham, Massachusetts, United States - Inc-BW-C-7-M | ecosystem: Environmental > Terrestrial > Soil >... | reverse complement strand
CACCAGCCGCTTGCCGAATTCGCGCACAACTGCGGCTTTCATCGTTTTCGGCATGGTGGCCTCCCTTCGTTAGTTCGCGGCCGACAACAGCCTGAACTGTATCAAGTGCGCCCTCTCGTCCCACCTGGAGGTCTAGTAGAGCTCGGGCATCAACGACAGTTTGTTGATCTGAATCAATTTGGCTTCCAATTTGGAGCGTTTCGATTGTCGCTGGCGAGCGCAAAGGTCATCGAATGTCGAGGGCAGAACAGCTGTCGTAACCGGTTCGACGAGCGAAACCCAAGTGCGCGAGACAAACAACAAACGCTCGTTGATTGAGTAATGGGGGATTTATGATGCGTAAGGCCCTGTCCATCGCGGCAGCAACGATTTTTGTGTTCGGCTTTATTTGGCAGTTCGGACGATGGCTCTTGAAGTGGTCCGGCTACGGTCTCGGCTTGCGGAGTCTGCCGGGTGGCTACTATGACTTCGTCGAGAGCTTTGCGGCAAAGATCGCAAGCGGAGCCAGTATCGGGTGGATTGCCGGGCCATGGCTGTTGATGAGCATCGGCCTCATGACCCTGATAATTCTTCGTTCGTGGACCACGGAAGAGAACGTCCACGGCGAATAGAGTGCTCACCTTCCAGGGGTTTTCCATTTCGGCAATTCAAGCTGTCGCGATAGCGACGAAGCAATCCAGAATCTTGCCGCGGCCAGAGTCTGGATTGCTTCGCTCCGCTCGCAATGACGACAAAACAAGCTTCCGCAATCTCTCAGCTGATTTGCCCGCGTCCCGGACGACAATCTCCCTCTAAAAGCCGAGGGCGCGCCCCTCACGGGAACGGATGCGGCACCCAGCCCGGGATGGATTCGGCGCGTCCCTCGCGTTTCGCAGCAGCGATGAAGCGTGCCAGCCTCGGATGTCCGAGGAACGGCGCCGACGGAATGCATAGCTGCACCAGTTCCGGCACGAATACCCTGCAGGCAGACAGCCCGTGATCTTCCATTTCCGGCGTCGTCATGTCGAACGCAATCGGTGTCAACGACATCGCAGCACATCGCTGCAAAAGGGCACGGAGGCGCGCGGCGGCATCGCTCGCGTCCGGCATCGGAGGGTAGCGGCGTTCGGACACGGCTTTGTTTCGGAAGAACCACTCCACATATTTCGCGTTCGTGGGTTCGGCGAAGAATCGAAGATTGGTGTCGAAGTCATTGAACGCAGCATCTCGCCCCGGAGCTGGGCTCACGTTGACCAACATCTTGATGAACGGACGGCCCTGCCCTGCTTCCAGCAAGGCCTTACGCGCCGCAGTCCGCACGTCGAGGCCGGCGGCGGCGCTGAGCAGGAAGAAGCACGGACGTCCCGTCCTCTCGACGCAGGTGACGCCGACGACCGGCACGTCTCCGTCCACGGTCAGGTCATGAAACCGGACCTCCAATCCATCGGTCTGCAGGCCCAGGCTTGCTCCAAGCAGATCGGCAGCTTCGATCTCCAGCAGCGGCGGCGCAAGACGCGCATACCAACGGACCATGATCGCATCCCGCTCGATCGACTCGAGCAGTCCGGAAAGCAGGGCGCCGGCCAATGAAGCGCCGGCCGCGCAGCCCGAACTCGTCGGGTAAAAGCAGGGCGAGACCTCATCGCGACCGGGAATATAGCCGAATGAGATCAATCGGCCGGGCATCAGGATCGGAGAGCCATCGATCAGATTGATGCCCTCGATCCAGCCGATCGGAGTATCTTCGTTGAATTCGGCGTAGGGAAAGCCAGGTGCGAGACGCTGCTCGCGGGAGAAAGGCACCAGGGTTTCGAACGGAACGACACGCCGCCCCTCGCTCCGAAGGGCCGCGTATGACGACACGATTCTATCGCCGCCATCAAACGCCAGCGACGCGTATCGCTCGAGAAGTTCCCCCATCGCACGATCGATCGCATCGTCCAGCCTGATGCCGACGCCCCCGGCACGCGCCTCGAAGCCGCCGCCCCGGCCCAAAAGCCTGCCGAGCGACGTCGGCGTCGGAAATACGTGATGCAAGTCGAAATCGTCAGGATCGATCGTCAAGTCGAACAGCGACTTGACCATCCCGAGCTTTCTGCCGACGAACGGCAGCCATCGCCGCGGAATGCTATGCCTCGGGCCTGTACGCATCTCCGGCTAGTCCATGTTGCCGCGTGTCGTCAGCACATGCGAAAAAACGTTGACCCTGGGGGCGCCGGCGCGGGGCGAGCATTCCGTGCATCGCGGCAGGCGAAGCACCGACTCGCGGTGGAAGGTCAGATTAAGGCGGTGCACCACCAGCATGTTATTGAAAGCGAAACTGCGGCCTTCGATCGCGGCAACCAGCTCAAGCGCGAACATGGAAGCGATCAGGGATATCCACGGGCCCGACCCCGGCCCCGTCGACCAGGGCGACGGGAGCCGATGGACTTTGACGCCGGGGTCCATGAACACATGCTGTGACTCCGGCATGCCGGCAAACAGACGCTTGCGAAAGCACTCGAAGCAGGCGGTCTGGCGCGGCACGAATGTCGGCCCCACCCAGCCTTCGTAACCGTCGAAGCAAACCATCGACCAGGGGACGGAGAGTTGCAGGGCCGCTTTGTTGAGATCCGTCATTTCTTCCGGCTCGAAACAATCCTGTGCCGCGACGATCCAGTCATGATTGCCGAGCGCCCGCGTCCATTGCGCGGCATCTTCCGGCCGCGACAGCATCCCTCCGCAGGACGCCTCCTCCACAGCCGGCAGGGCCACGCGTCCTGAAGCATTCGGTCCCGGGATTGCGACTGACGAACTCTCGATCATGGTGATCGGTCCGCACGCCATGCCGGTGAGCAACGATCGTATGGCTTGTCCGAGCACGCCATGACCGACAATGGCTATCCGCGCCTCCGACAAAGCCCTGCCCGGCGCCGAAGCAGCGGACGCAACGTCGGCCACGGGGTGCTCACCGTCGTCCTCAATGATGCCGCTCTGCCGCAATTGCGGAATGACCTCGTCGAGCAATTCGATCTCGGCTGCGTTCCAGGGGCGCGGCCCCTTCCCGTCCGGCGAGAGCAATCGCTCGATGATGCGACCAAGCAGCCCGCGCCGCTCGGGATCGGACACGACGTAAACCGGTCCGCTGGTCGAGCCGGTGCGGAATTGCACCTCATCCGGGCTCAGTGCAAAAACGCCATAGACGTTCTTGAAGCGGATATCGTTTCGCGGCCCCTTGCCGTTAGAGCCCGCCATGGTGCGCTTCTACTTCCTGTTGCCGGGGCGCAGTTCCGACCGCGATCGCCGTGACGACGGCATGATCGACGCCGTCAAGCTCGAGGCACGCATGCACCTCGTCGTCGTAGAAACCGCCGAGCACGACATGCGCAAGTCCGAGAGAAACCGCTGCCAGGTTGAGATTCTGGCAGGCGGCTCCCGCTTCCTGCAGGCAGTATCGGTAACCGCGGGGACCGTATTTGGCGCGGCTGCGCCAGAATTTTGTGGTGACGAAGCAGATGGCTGACGCCCGCTCGAGATCCACCACGAACGGATGTATCGGAAATGCCGCAAAAAGCGCTTTGATGTCGGGAGCCGCCAACCGTTTGACACGCTCCAGGGCGTGCGCTGCGACGTCATAGTGGTAGATGCCAGGCGCAGGCTCTCCTTCCTTCAGCACCGCCACGAACATGTGCGTCGGATGAAGCGCGCCTCCCGACGCAATCGACCGGAACGACACCTCGACGGAGCCATCGTCAGTGGCGAGCACAACCCGCGCGGTTTCGCCGATGGCGGCGTACAGCAGCGCGCCCACTTCGGCCAGCGCCAGCGGACGTTTGCCGAAGGTTCGGCAACTGCGCCTGCTACGAAGCAGTTCGGAGAAGGGACGGTCAGGAATGACAGCCGCTGGCAGATCAATTCGCGGGCGAAGCGGATAATCGCGGTCGTGATGGTGCTGCACGAATTGCATGTATGGCTGCTGAAACAAGGACACGCCATCGACCATATTCAGGTCGGTCCGCCGCAACTTGGTGAGATCGTGGCCGATCTCGACGAGGTCGTCCGCCGCCCCGCGCTCGCGAAACGCGTCGACGAACCCGCTCCGCGGCCTGAAGCTCCTCGGGTCGTCGAGCTCGGAGCACTGAAGGCCGGATATCGCTCCGGTTCGGTCCTTGTCCATTCCTGGATTCCCACGGAGAGCAGGGCGCGCCTTCTCGACACCCGCCGTCCGATTACGGCTGCCGGCCACAGTGATCGACATCCCGCGCGGCCCGTAACTTGGCGCGCAAGCCAAATGCTGGAGCGTGCCAAGCCAGGCGAGATTCACGTGGAAGTGTTCGATAAAGCCCCGCCAGATTCAGCGGTAAGCCGTCGCCTACATCTTTGGCCCTTCGACGGACGTGAGGCTGCTGGTGCAGCAGGAGCAGAAGCCACGGCCCACGCCGGGCGCAACGACCATCTCGTGACTGCTCAATTCCTTGCCGGTGGCGGCGTCGAGAACCTTGACCTGAATGCGCTGAGAACCTGCTGCGGGTTGGTCTGCCATGTTACGCTCCTCGATTGCAGAACTGAAAAAAACTGGTAACGAGCATTCGCTCAATAAATAACAACCTTGGCGTGTATACTATAGTATCATGCCGTATTGCGTTGAGCAATGACTGGTTGTGTTACTGATGCTGTCCAATCGGTAGTGATGTACCGAATGATTGCGTGTCGCCGTTGAGGCGATGTCATCCCTCTTTCACCATCAAAATATTGCGATGTGCTCGGATGCAAAATCAGTTTCTCGGCGCCAACGGTTTTCGCGCCCTTTGATAGCGCGAGCACGACGGACCTCCCAAAAGTTCGACTGATTTTCCCGACGGCCGGCGCATCGGTCCAGGCGAAAGCAAGCGCCACTTCTTGAGGCGCCGCCTCTAGGCCGACTGCAACATTCCGGCTATCATCGTTGCCGCCGGGGATGTCGCAGCCTCCCCGTAAAATGGTGACCCCATGCAAGCGCTGCTCGCTTTCCTGTGGAGCGAGCCATGGATGGGTTCACCTTCGAAATTCCGCTGTTTCTGTTTGCGACCTTTGCCGGCGCCTTTGTCGCCGGGCTTTCCGGATTTGCCTTCGGCCTCGTCGCCGCGTCACTCTGGCTGTACATCCTCACGCCGGTGCAGACAGCGACGCTGATCATAGCCTTCGGCCTTCTCGTCCAGGGCTACTCAGTCTGGAAATTGCGCAAGGCGTTGGACTGGCGAAAGTTGTGGCCCTTCCTCGCCGGCGCCGCGGTCGGCGTTCCCCTCGGCGTCACGCTGCTCACCTGGTCCGATCCACGCAGCCTGCGGCTTGGCATCGGCATCGTGCTGATCGCCTACAGTCTTTACGCATTTTTCCGCCCGGCGCTGAAGCCGGTCGCGGCTGGAGGCCGTGGGGCAGACGCCGCCGCAGGATTCCTCAATGGTGTGCTTGGCGGGCTCACCGGCCTTGCCGGCATTCTCGTCACCATCTGGTGCAACCTGCGCGGCTGGCCGAAAGACGTGCAGCGCACAATCTTCCAGCCGGTTGCGGTCGCGGTCTTCCTGATGAGCGCGGCCTGGCTTGGCGCCAAGGGAACCATCACCGCGGAGACGGCCAAACTCTTTGTGATGGGCTTGCCGTGCGTCGTCGCCGGAACGTGGTTGGGCCTGAAAATGTTTGGAAGGATTGACGAAGCGACGTTCCGGAAGATTGTCCTCGCGCTGCTGTTCGTCTCCGGCGTGACGCTGATGTTCTGAGACCGACGCAACCAAATCCAGCGGGGTCGCGACATGCACGACCTCGTGATGCTGCAACAGCGTTCCTCACGACACCGCCACAATGGTGTCACTTGCCTTGGCGGCGCGGTCGAACTAAAGAAATCGCACGGGGACATAGCAGACTCCCCTTCAGACGGCTCCCGTCCAAGATCTGCGCAACACTCGATTTTTCGAGAGGTTTGCGCATGGACGGTTCGAGACAAGACAATTCCCTCGTCACCACCGCCGGTCGATTCCTCGCCCTGATCATGCCGGCCTTGATCGTGTTCGGTCTCGGCCCGCTCACCGTTGCCGCATCGGCGGCTGACGCGGTCGCGCCCGACAGCAAGACGATCGTGTTCGTGTGCCTGCACGGCTCCGTAAAGAGCCAGGTGGCGGCGGCGCATTTCAACCGGATCGCCAGGGAGCGCGGTCTTCCCTACACCGCAATCTCGCGGGGCATCGAGGTGGACAGCTCGATCCCGACCCGGATCAGGGACAACCTCAATCTCGACGGCCTTGCGCCGCTGGATGACGTGCCGCATCCCCTGATGCCGAGCGAGGCCGCCGACGCGGTCAAGGTGATCGCCTTCGACACCGTGCCCGACGACAAGCGCGGCGTGGCCGAGGTGAATTACTGGTCCGACGTGCCGCCGGCAACCAAGGACTACGCCGCCGCGCGCGATGTCATCGTGCATCACATCGACGACCTCATTCCCGCGCTGGCCGAGCAGCCGCGGCCGCAGGAGACTCTGCGCGGCGTGGTCACCGGCATCGACGAACGCAACGACCTTATCACCTTGCGCCTCGCCAGGGATGCCAGCGCCGACTTCAGGGTCCAGGACGGTCTCCTGTTCAATGCGGTGCGCAACGGCGATCAGGTGGAAATCACCGTGGAGAATATCGAGGGCGCGAAGACGATCGTCGGATTGAAAAGAGAATAGGGTTTGCGCGCCGCGCTTGACGCTGGCGCGAAGACGAAACCGGGGGCGACACAACGAGGAGACTGCAATGACTGTGAACACCGAACGTCGAGACTTCATCAGGGGCGTGGGCGCCGTCGCCGCTTCGACCACGGTGCTGGCGGCAACGCCGGCCCTCGCGCAAGCCAATCAACCGACGGGAGCCAAGGCGATGCCCTACCAGACCAAGCCGATGTCGTTCGACCCGAAATCCATCAGCGGCATCTCGGAAAAGGTGCTCGTCAGCCATTACGAGAACAACTATGTGGGCGCGGTGAAGCGGCTGAACACGATCGGCACGCAGCTGGCCGAACTCGATTTCGCCAAGGCTCCAAACTTCGTCATCAACGGGTTGAAGCGCGAGGAACTGATCGCCTCCAATTCGATGATCCTGCATGAGATCTATTTCGACGGGCTCGGCGGCGGCGGCAGTGCGAAGGGGCCGCTGATCGAGGCCATCGTGCGCGATTTCGGCAGCATGGAGCGGTGGCGCGCCGAATTTTCGGCGATGGGCAAGGCGGAAGGCGGCGGCTCGGGTTGGGTGATCCTGGCCTACTCGCCGCGCGACAAGCGGCTGGTCAACCAATGGGCAGCCGATCATACGACCACGCTCGCCGGCGGCCGTCCGGTGCTGGTGCTCGATATGTATGAGCACGCCTATCACATGGACTACGGCGCAGCCGCCGCGAAATATGTCGACATCTACATGGAAGCCATCAAATGGGACAACGCCGCCAGGCTCTACGAGCAATTTAGCCGGGAGAGCTAGCGATGCCCGTCGCGGCTGCTGGACCGACGACAACGACAAGATTGCGGCGCCGGGTTCGATCCTGCGCCGCTCCGACGAGGTGAAAGAAAAGTGCGGGCAGGATCAATCTTAAACCGACCTGACCACGGAGAAAAAAATGCGCATCGGACTAATCCTCGCCACATCAACCCTGGCCCTTTCACTCACCACAGGCGCGAACGCGCAGAAAATCGACTGGAATATCTTCGCCGAACCCTTCATCTCGCCAGCCCATGCCCAGGACATGGACTGGCAGAAGGTCGACGAGACGCTCGGCCGGAAACCGGCCGTGTCGGGCGACGTGCGCCGCTATGGCTTTCCGCGCTCCGATCTTTCGGTGGCGCTGGACGGTGTGACGATCAAGCCGGCTCTGGCGCTCGGCGGCCGGGTCGCGTTCAAGCCAGCCCATGGCGGCGTCATGGTCATGGGCGATCTTGTCCTGCTGGACTCCGAGATCAACCCGGTGATGGCCAAGATGATCGCGAACGGCCTCGAGATTACGGCCGTGCACAATCATCTGCTGCGGGCGACCCCCGCGACCTTCTACATGCACATCGCCGGTCACGGCGATCCCGTCAAGCTCGCGACCGCAATCCGTGACGCACTTGCCGAAAGCAAGACTCCGCTCACGGTCGGAGCCCCGGCCTCTCCGCCGCCGACCGTCGATCTTGATACGGCGCAACTCGACCAGATCATCGGCATCAAGGGACAGACCAATGGCGGCGTCTATCAGTTCAACGTGCCCCGCCGCGATCCCATCACCGAAGAAGGCATGCAGCTTGCGCCGGTCGGGCCGATGGGCGTCGCGATCGGCATCAACTTCCAGCCGACCGGCGGCGGCAAGGCCGCCATCACCGGCGATTTCGTCCTGACCGGCGAGGAGGTCAATCCGGTGATCATGGCGCTGCGGAAACACGGCATAGAGGTGACGGCGCTGCACAGTCACATGCTCGACGAAGAGCCGCGGCTCTTCTTCATGCATTTCTGGGCCAATGACGACGCCATCAAACTCGCCAAAGGCCTGCGCGCCGCGCTCGACAAGACGGCAAGCACGAAGATCTGACGTTCAACAAAGGGGGAAACTTGACATGCGTATTTTTACGATCGCGCTTCTGATGCTCGTTGGGTCCTTCGGGAGCATGAATGCTGCCCGCGCGCAGTCGAGCTGCAAGGTCTGCGCCGATCAGCAAAAAGCGTGCATGAAGAACTACGCCGGACCGACCTGCAAGTCCGAGTATCAGATGTGCATGAAATCCTGCAAGAAGTGACGAGATGCCGGCATTCGCGGGAGCCATGGTTGAAGACAACACAGGGGTGCTTGCTGTTGCTGCCATGGACCCGCTGGGTGATGCTGCACTAACATGGGGACGGCAATGCCAAATACGTTCCGGATGATTGCCGCAATATCGGCTGGCCTCGCATTGCTAGCCAGCACCGCCGCGTCTGCCGAATCGGCAGACAAGGCACCTCTCCAACTCGAAGCCAGGATCCTGCTCGGCGATGTGCGCGGCCGCATAGATCATATGGCGGTCGACTTGAAGCGGCAGCGATTGTTCGTGGCCGAGCTCGGCAATGACAGCGTTGGCGTGGTCGACCTGACCACTCACAGTCTGCTCCGAACCATCACCGGACTGAACGAGCCGCAGGGCGTCGGCTACGAACCGTCGACTGACACGCTATTCGTTGCCAATGCCCGGGACGGTTTGGTCAAGCTGTTCGAAGGCAATACCTACAAGGCGACCGGGCAAATCGAGCTTGGCAGCGATGCTGACAACGTCAGGATCGATTCCACCGCCGGGCGGGTCGTCGTCGGCTACGGCGACGGAGGATTGGCAGTGGTCGATCCTTCGACCCGCAGCAAGGTCCAGAACGTGCCGCTGAAGGCGCACCCGGAAAGTTTCCAGATTGACGCGAGCACGGGTCGAATCTTCGTCAACCTGCCTGACGCCCATGCCGTTGCGGTAGTGGACAGTAAATCCGGAAACCCGCTTGCCACCTGGCCGATGGACAAGAGCGGCAATTTTGCGATGGCCGTCGATCGCGATCGAAGCCGGCTTCTCGTGGCGTTCCGCAGCCCGCCCGAGCTGACCGTCTTCTCCATGATAGACGGCAAATCGATCTCGAAGGCTGAAACCTGCGGCGACATCGACGATCTTTTCGTCGACGCCAAACGTTCACGCGTCTATGTCAGTTGCGGCGCGGGATATGTCGATGTGTTCGAAATCGGCGCCACGACCTATCGGCGAACCACGCGGATTCCGACCGCTGCCGGTGCACGGACGTCGCTATTCGTGCCGGAATTGGATCGTCTGCTGGTCGCGGTCCGTGCAGGTCTGGCCGGGCCAGCGGCGATCTGGGTGTTTAAACCGTTGCCTTGATCTCGAGTGTCGGGAGACGGCGCATGCTCCAACGCTACCGACGTTTCCAGTGTTCCCTGGAATGTCTCGCGCCTGGCACTCTCGCCGCATTGAGCCTATTGGCATGCTGTAGTCCCGCACTTGCATATCGTCCGTTTGATGGCACCGATGCTGCGGTTGCCGCAAAGGGTGAGGTAGAGATCGAACTGCAGCCCGCCGGCCGCTTGCGCGATGAAAGCGGCACCAGCCTCATCGCGCCGGCCACGGTCTTCAACTATGGTCTGAGCGAGGATTGGGAAGCCGTCTTCGAAGGCCAGGGACAGACACCGCTGTCGCCAACGGGGCCCACGAGCCTGACGGCCGCGGGCGCGTTCCTCAAGCATGTGCTTGTACCGGGCAGCCTGCAGGATAAAACCGGCCCAAGCGTCGCGACCGAATTTGGCGTGCTCCTTCCGGACAGCACCGGCGATTCAGGCGTCGGGGCCAGTCTGGCCGGCATCGTTTCGCAGCGCTGGGATTGGGGCACAATCCATCTCAACGCCGAGACCGCCCTCACCCGCGATCATCATGGCGATCTCTTCCTCGGCGCCATTATCGAAGGGCCGTCGACTTGGACCGTTCGTCCTGTCGCCGAGATTTTCTACGAGAACGAGTTTGGAAAGGAGCAGACGTTTTCAGGCCTGGTCGGCCTGATTTACCGCGTGCGCGACGATCTCAGCTTCGACGTCGCGATACGTCACGCGCTCACGGGTGGACGGCCTGTGAACGAGGTTCGCGCGGGCTTGACGTTTGGTTTTCCGCTTTCTCTCTTTGAAGGTCACGCCGCGCAACACTAAACATCGCAAGGTCTGCCTCGATGGTCCAGCGATCCTGATTGTCCGGCCGGACTGGTGGTTCGACGATTTGTCCTTAAATCTTGCTCGTGCCGCCGCTCGGAAGAGCGACGACACGAGGGGTGTCAGGTTCCGGGCTGCATCCCCTGGGCTTCGATAATCTCTCGCACGCGTGGGGTCCGTAAATATGCTTCGAACGCGGTGGCAGCCTCCGAAGGGTGTTCCGGCGTACCTGCCACGAACATTGTGTAGTTCTGCAACTCATCGGGAAGTACGCCGACCAACACCGCACCCTTTTTCTGGACGATCTCGCTGACCTGCGTCATGCCCAGCGCGCCTTCACCCAGCGCGAGGGTCACTTCGGTGATATCTCCACCCGCCGCCACTCTCGTCTTGGCTTTCAGCTGATCCGCGAGCCCGAGGCTAACGATTTGACGCCCGATGTGGACGCCTGCCGCGCCTCCACGCGCTGGATCGGCATAGACGACGAACTTTGCGTTCAGCAACGCCTGCTTGAAGTCATCGACCGAGGCGAACGATGGTTTCGGCGTCCCTTCTGGCACGACACCGCCGATAGCGGTGCGGCACACATTGAAAAGACTGTTTGAATCGATCCGCCCCTCTTGCGCCAGGGACGGCATGATGAGACTCGACCCGATGACGACGTCGTGCAGTTCGCCGTTACGCAGCCGTCTCTCGATTCCGCCGATCGTGTCGTACGTAACGATGAGTTTGTGACCCGAGTTACGCTCGAAGTCAGCCATGGTTGCTTTCAACACCGACTGCATCGCGGCGGCCGACAAAAGCTTGATCTCTGCGGCGTCAACCTGAGTGGCAAACAGCGTTAGAGCCAATGCGGCGAATGTTACGCGAGTAACGTTTTTGCCGGCACCTGCGGCACCCCGCAACAGGTGCTTATTTTTAGGCATGGTATCCTCCCACGCCGCCGCCGAACCCGTATCGTTTGGAGATGTAGCATTTCGCCAAATTCCTCGGCCCGGCGCGCGAGCGAAGTGCAGTGCTTGGGCGAAATGCCTCGGTAAGGCCGGGCGACTGCAATCAAGCCCGGCAGCAGTTCTCTCGCACACCCGACGGAATTTGTAAACACGGCCACGACCAGCCAAACTTACATGAGTGCGCGGCGCCTCCTACTGGCCGGAGCCAGCTCCCTGTTTTTGAAAGATACGGTCCCTCACCGTCCGCGCTATCGCCGTCGGCGCCTCGTCGGGGATCGCGAAGCATGAACTCGCGTTGATTTCGCAGAGGACGTAGGTGTCGGCGCCGGCCGCATCCCGCGGGCCGTAGAGGAAATCCGCGTCCCAGATGACCGGCAGCGACGCTTCGTCGATGTCCAGCGTTTCCATCAACTGCGGGGTCCAACTGTCTTCCATCGACCTTCGCAACGACTGGAACGGCGGGGCGTCGGGCCCATGCATGATCCGCGGCCCTGGTTGCGCTTCCGGCGAGTCCGGGCTCTCCGGCGGCGGGATCAAGGCCTTGATCAGTTGGTGACCGAAGCCCGCGACTTTCGACCCGCTCATGTAGCAACGGATCATCCCTTCCGGCAGGCGGGGTTGGAACGCCTGGTCGATAATGCAGCCGCCCCACCCGAAATACGGCTCGCAGCGCGCGATGAAAGCGTCGAGCGGCATGTCCTCGGGCCGGCTGCCGCGCTGCGCGTGGAGCACCCGGACCGTCGCGTCCGAATCCGGCAACGCTTCCACCCTCCAGACGCCCTGGCCGCCGTTGCCGCGGTTCTGCTTGAGGACGCGTGGGCCACGCGCCTGCAGCCGTGACGGGAATTCGGCGCGGAAGGTTTCGGCACTATCGTAGCGATGCGTGTCGGCACCCCAGCCCAGGTGACGCGTCCGGTATAGCACCTCCTTGACGCCCATCTTCAGGATGACGTCGGGATGTGCGCTCACCCACGGCCCTTGCGCCGCGATCTCGCGCAGCAACGGATCGAGCGCCGCGCGTGTCTTGCCCTGATGGATCGGGTCGACCCAGACGAGGACGCCGTCCAGCGCCAGCAGTTCGTCCCGGACCGCATCGGCGAAGGCTTCATCGTAGACGACGGGACGAGCCTCGATGCCGACCGCGGAGAGCACTTCGAAGACTCGGACGAAGCGATTATTCTGCGGGGTCGCATCCCGGCGCGCGACAGCATCGCCTCGCCAGAGGATGGCGACTTTGGAACGAGGGAATGTCTGTTTTTGGGTAACCATGCGCAAACTCCACGACGGATCGCGTGTCGCGCAGAGCTTGGACGGAAGGGTCTAACGGGGAGTCTGCCTTGTCCCCACCGAACGACTCTACGCAAAATCGTGCGCCTGCATCAAGGCGCACGCGCCTTAAGACGGCGGGTATCTTCGGCCGCTTCCGCGAGGATCCAATTTCGGAATATTGTTATTTTCGGCACGTTCGATGCTGCTTGGGGGCAGACGATCCAGTAGGTATTTGCCATCCTCAACGAAACACCGACCGGACGCACAAGGCGTCCGTGAATCAGATCCCAGGCCACGAGCGCCGTGCGTGCCAAGGCGATGCCCTGACCATCGATCGCCGCGTCGATCAACATGCTGGCGCGGTTCAGAACCGGACCAGGACCGATGGCGGCCTTCATACCTACGGCTTCGAATAAACGCGTCCAGTTCTTCGCATCCTCGAGACGAAGCAGCGGGAACTTCAAAAGGTCCGCCGCTTTCGTGATGCGGTTACGTCCGGTGACGAGCTTCGGACTGCAAACCGGAAACAGGCGCTCCGAATACAGACGCTGCACATCGAGCCCCGGCCAATTTCCATCGCCGTGCCGGATCGCGACATCGACATCGTCGCGCGCGAAATCGACATAGTGTGTCGTGGCCGAAACGCGCAAATCCACGCCGGGATGCTGCTCGGTAAAGTGGCTCAGCCGGTTGACCAGCCATTTCGCAGCGAAGTCCGGCGAAGTGCTGACGGTGAGAACGCCGCTCTCCTGACGCTGCAACAGCCGCTCGGTGCCAACGGCGATGCGGTCCAATGCATCGCGGATGACGGCCAGGTAATCGCGTCCAGCTTCGGTGAGAAGAAGTCGCTGCCGTTCACGGTGGAAGAGCTTGAGCCCAAACGTATCCTCCAGCGATTTGACCTGATGACTGACGGCGCCCTGCGTGACGTTCAACTCCTCGGCAGCGCGCGTGAAGCTTTCGCTCCGGGCCGCCGCCTCGAAAGCTTTCAGGCCGTTCAGCGATGGGAGACGGCGTGCCATTGGCCAAGTCTATCATGAGGAAATCTAATGAAAAGTACTGCGTATTGCCTATAATAACAAACGCATTGGCCGACCGGCTTGCCGCAGTTCATGAGATTTTCTCTGGCATACCTGAGAAAAGATGCGTTGCGGATCATTGCCATGTGCAGATAGTGCACCCGCTTCACTCGAAGCGGCCGGGCTCTCCAGGCAGCCGCCCGGCTCTTGAAGACGGGTTCGTCTCAAGCGCTGCTCCAGCCCTACATGGGAAGGAGCATCTATGAGCGATCAAAGCATCACTGTTTCCGCTGCCACGCCGGCCGCGTCCTCCCCGGCCATTCCACCTGCACGCCCCGTGGCGGCCCGCACCAAATTGCTGCTTGAAGGACCGATCCTTGCAACGCTGCTCCGGCTGGCGGTGCCGAACATTCTCAACCTGATCGCGTTTGTCGCCGTGATTACTTTTGACGGCTTTTTCCTCGGCAGGATCGGAACGGACGCGCTTGCGGGCGCTTCACTGGCGTTTCCATGGATCATGCTGGTTTTGCAGACGACGAACAGCGGCATGGGCGCCGGCGTGTCGTCTGCCGTGGCGCGCGCGCTCGGAGCGAGCAAGCGCGAGAGAGCCGACGAACTGGCCTTCCACGCCTTTCTGCTTGCTCTCGCGCTTGCCGGAATTTTTTCTACAGTGATGCTGCTGGCCGCTCCTTTCATTTTCGGTTGGATGGGCGGACGCGACAAGATGCTGATGGACGCGCTCGCATACGCCAATGTCGCCTTCGGCGGCGCCGTTAGCATCACCGTGCTCAACCTGCTCGGTAACGCAGCGCGGGGAACAGGCAATATGGGCCTGCATGCGGGGGTTCTGGTCGGCTGCGTGATCGTGCACATTGCAATCTCGCCCCTTCTGATATTCGGCTACGGACCGTTTCCGGCATTGGGTCCTGCGGGCGCCGGTTGGGGTCTGGTGATCCCCTTCGGGGTCGGCAGCCTCATCATGGTTCTCTACCTTCGCTCGTCCCGCTCCATCATTCATTTGAGTTTCCGTGGACAGGTGCCGCGATGGGCACTGTTTGCAGACATTCTGAGGGTTGGCGTGCCGGGCTTGATCAACACCTCGATTACCAACCTGTCAGTCGTGGTGCTGACCGGCATCGCCGGCCAGTTCGGCCCCGAAACTGCCGTCGGCTACGCGATGGGGGCGAGACTCGAATACATCATGCAGCCTATCGCCTTCGGCTTTGGTACAGCGATCGTGGCCATGGTGGCGACGAATTGGGGCGCGCAGCAATATGGCCGTGCTCGCCGGATCGCCTGGACGGGAGCGGCGATCATCGCTCTTCTGTGCGGAACGCTGGGATTGATCGTCGCGCTGCGGCCCAGCATTTGGCTGGGTTTATTCAGTGACGACGCCGAGGTGACACGTCTTGGCGCGCTGTATCTGCGGATCGTCGGACCGGTTTATGTCTGTTTCGGTCTCGGCCTCGGTCTTTTCTTCGTAAGCCAGGGATACGGCCGCGGCTTTACCGCGATGATCGCAAATGCGGTGCGGTTGCTCGTTAGTGCGGGTGCGGGACTCGCAGCAGTTTACTGGCTCGGGTTCGGCGTAACCGGTCTCTTCATGGCTATTGCCGCCGGCTTCTGTGTCTACGCTGGGCTGACCGTGCTCGCAGTGCTCCGGATTTCACCCCCGGCAACATCTTCAGCCCCGTGATCAAGAAAAGACACGCTCGATGTACAACTGGTCAGCTTGAGCGGGACCGAAAGCCTCTGATCCCTATCGGCGACGCACCATCTTGAGTCGGCGCGCGTCTTCCGCCGCCTCCGCCAACAACCAGTTCCGGAACGTGACGATCTTGGGCAGGTTCGACGTCGCCTTCGGACAGATGATCCAATAGGTCTTCGACAGCGGGAGCGTATTCGGAAAAGGCCGCACAAGCCGGCCGTTGATCAGATCCCAGGCGGCCAGCGTTGTGCGGGCCAACGCAATACCCTGCCCGTCGATGGCGGCGTCGATCACCATGCTCGCCCGGTTAAGAACCAGCCCATGCGCGGCGCCGGCGTCGTCGACATCCGCCGCTCGGAGCCATTTTGTCCAATCTGCCCGGCTATCGAGATGGATCAGCGGAAACTTCAGGATGTCGGCGGGATTGGCGAGCCGGCGGCGGCCCGCCAGCAGCTTCGGACTGCAAACTGCGAAAAGCTGCTCGCCGCTCAACTGCACGGTATCGAGGCCCGGCCAGTTGCCGTCGCCGTGCCGTACCGCAAGGTCGACCTCCTCGCGCGCGAAATCGACATGATTCAGCGTCGCGGACACGCGAAGATCGATGCCGGAATGCGCCTCGGCGAAATGGCCGAGCCGATGCACGAGCCACTTGGCCGCGAAATCCGGCGACGTGCTGACGGTCAGAACACCGGCATTCTGGCGCTGGAGCAGCCGCTCGGTGCCGACCGCGATCCGGTCCAGGGCATCGCGCACGACCAGCAGATAATCGCGCCCCGCCTCCGTGATGACCAGGCGCTGGCGTTCGCGGTTGAACAGCTTGATTCCAAGTCCCTCTTCGAGCGCCTTGACCTGCTGGCTCACCGCACCCTGCGTGACACACAGCTCTTCGGCGGCGCGCGTAAAACTCTCGTGCCGGGCCGCGGCCTCGAACGCTTTCAGGTTGTTGAGCGGCGGCAGGCGCGGGCGCATCGTGCGACTTCATAAGTTAAACTAGGGCAGGCAGGAGAAAGCATGGTTTGCCGGCAGCCTGCCGGTGGAATTATTGAAAGGCTCGAGACCAGCATTTCACGACTGGTGGAGCTTGTCGATGCCAACCCTGACCCTGCATGCGCCCCGCCGTGGTTTTCAACTTCATCAGAAAAACTGGGGAGCCGCGCTCGCCCGAGGCTGGCGCCGGTGGTGCCTCCATTGGGCGCGGCACAGCGAGCGCAAGACGCTCCGCGACCTCGCCGACAATCCGCATTTGCTCAGGGATATCGGCGTGACCCGGGAGCAGGCGCTGGACGAAGCCGGCAAGTCCTTCTTCGAGCTGACCGACGTATACGTCCACACCATCTGAACCGAAAAGAGAATCCATGTCCGATCCGATCGTCTACGGTTTCCCGCGAAGCACGTTCGTCAACATCGTCAGGCTTGTGCTGACTCACAAGGACGTGCCCTACACCTTCCATGACCTCGAAAGCGTGATGGGCAAGCCGGAGCATCTAGCGCTGCATCCGTTCAACCGCGTTCCGATCCTGCGGCACGGCGATTTCACCGTCTACGAGACCAGCGCGATCGCCTGCTATGTCGACGAGGCGTTTGCGGGGCCGCGGCTGACGCCGCAGGATGTCCGGGTGCGCGGCCGCATGAACCAGTGGATCAGCGCCGTCAATTCCTACTATTACCCCTATATGATCTATCACGTGACGCACGAACGGCTCGTCTTCCCCGAGCTCGGCATCGCATCGGACGAAAAGGTCGTGGCGCACGCGTTGCCCAAGGTCGAGCTTGGGCTTGGCGTCATGGAGCGCGAGTTGTCGCATGGCCAGGATTATCTGCTCGGCTCCGAACTCACACTCGCGGACTACTTCATCCTGCCGAGCACCTTCGCATTCAGCCTGACCGAGGAAGGACGCGAGATGTATCCGAAATTCCCCGCCTTCTGCCGATGGCGCGAGCGGATGGAGAACCTGCCCACGACGAAGAAGTTGCGGGCGAGCCTGCCGCCCCGCGCTCCCATTCCTCATGCGAGCGAGTGGGCCAATTCGCATCGGCCGAAATACTGACGCGTCGCGATTGCCATACACCAGTGGCGTTGCTAGATTAATGATACGGGGACAAGCAGACTCCCCGCGAGACGGCTCCCGTCCAAGCTCTGCGCAACACTCGGCGTTCGAGGAGCTTGCGCGTGGACGGACCTCCCTTTCGACATATCGCACCCATATTGATGTCATTGTGGACTGACGCTGCGAGGCTGTCATGCCGCTGAGGACCGTTGGCGTGATAGCGATACCGAACGGTGCGAACAGCGACTTCGACCACGCGGCGTTCGATCCGAAAACACGGCGGGTGTTCATCGCGCATACCGCGCGCGATTGCATCGAGGTGATCGACCACGATGCGCAGAAGCACATCGCGACGCTGCCGGGCTTTCCGGGCGTCGCCGGCGCTGTCGCCGACGACGGGGATATCCTCGCCACCAACCGCGGCTCGGCCAGCGTCGCCTGGCTCGATGCCGCGACCTTCAAGACCCGGGCCGTGTTCAAGTCCGGGCCGCGGCCGAACGGTGCCGCCGTCGTCAAGCGCAGCGGTCTCGGGATTGCCGCCTGCATCGGCGATGACGGCAATCCCCCCACATTGCATGTCTATGGCTTGAAGGACGGCGGCGAGAGCGTGATGGACCTGCCGGGCCGGCCGCGCTGGTGCGTCACCGACGAGGCTGCCGAGCGGCTATATCTGTGCATCCGCGAGCCTTCGATGGTGCTGGTGGCGCGCCTGCCCGATCTCGGCGATATCATGCGCTGGAAACTTCCGTCGGGAGGCGCGCATGGCCTCGACATCGATCATTCGCGCCGCCGGCTCTACGCCGCCTGCGACGACGGCGCCTTGGTCGAACTCGACAGCACGTCAGGCACGGTCAGCAATGTCTGGCCGATTGCAGGTGCGCCCGATGTGACCTTCTTCAATCCGGCGACCGGTCTCGTCCATGTCGCCATCGGCGACCCCGGCCTGGTCGAGACCATCGATCCGCGAACCGGCGCCATCACGCGCACCATCACCGGCGCCGGCGCGCATACGACGGCGATCGTCGTTCCTGACCGGTTGTACGTGATCTCGCCGAAGCACGGCGGGGTTCTCGTGCTGGCGGATGACTGAACAATAAACTTGAGGAGGATCGGATGAAGTGGATTACCCGTGAACATGTGAAGGTCGATCGTGTCGCCTGCCCGTGGCTCATCAGGAAGTACGTCGACAAGGATGCGGAGTTCATCTTTGCCCCGGCCGACAAGGTGATGGCGGAAGCGAAGCGGCTCGATGCCATCCCCTATGACGTCAAGGACGTGGAGCTCGGCCATCACGGCAAGGAATGCTCGTTCGAGGCCATCCTGAAGAAGTACAAGCTGACCGGCGATCCCGCGCTCGTGCTGCTCGGCCGGATCGTCAATGGAGCCGATACCGACAACACGCTCTACCGCCAGGCCGAGGGGCCGGGCCTTCAGGCCATCGCCGAAGGATTCCGGCATCTCGGCTATCAGGACGATCACGCGCTCAATGCCGCCGAGTGGATCGTCTACGATGCGCTCTACGGCTATTGCCGCGAAATGGTGAAGCGCGGAAAGCCCGCCGGCCAGTTCGCCTAGAGCGGGACAGGATCAGGAATGGCGCTCTATGCACGCAGGGATGTATAGAGGGGCCGGAGCACGACTCGTTGATCGGCGTCGAATGCACCCGGCTTGGCGGGCGATTGCCAAAGTTGATGTGGATCAATATCTCGTTCGCAGCGCGATGCCTCATTCGCTTCGATGTTTCCGGCTCAACCCGCCGCGTTTTGGCGTAAACTACGAGTTCCGAGACGGATCGAACCGAGGAGCCGGCGTCGACAAGAGAGGCCGACGGCCTCTTCTGCCAGGGACATTGTCGCCATGAAGACTCATCTGATCGCCTTCTTCTGCTCCTGCTGCGCGTTGGCAGCTCCCGCCATCCCCGCGATCGCTGAAACGAGGGCCCAACAGACGAAAGTTGCGGCGCCCTCACCTGTTCGCGAAATCCCTCCGCCCGTCGATACCGTCGGGCTCCTGCCTTTCCCGGTTTTGCGGCAAGATCTGTTTGATCGCAACAACCCCAGAAACCTGCGGTCGGATTGGCACAGTCCACCCGCACAACCCGGACAATGACAACCGGCATCGTCA
>Ga0210402_10002089_pt1 | contig 19793 bp, 20 predicted proteins | sample IncBWC7MmetaG_FD_161055 | JGI IMG/M metagenome (GOLD analysis project Ga0210402, IMG submission 161055) | Forest soil microbial communities from Barre Woods Harvard Forest LTER site, Petersham, Massachusetts, United States - Inc-BW-C-7-M | ecosystem: Environmental > Terrestrial > Soil >... | reverse complement strand
GGGAGAAGCAGGCCGCGGTTTCGCCGTAGTCGCCGACGAAGTTCGCAAACTCGCCGAGCACTCCCGCAGCGCCACCAAAGACATCGCCGCCCTCATCAAGGCCATTCAGGCCGAGACAAACGAAGCGGTGGTGGTCATGGAGGAAGGCACCAAGGAAGTGGAATCCGGCGCGACTCTGGCCGATCAGGCGGGACGCGCACTCGACGCAATTTCCAGCGTGGTTCGCCAGTCCGCCGAACTTGTTCAGGAAATCTCCCTCGCTTCCAAACAGCAGGTGCGCGGTACGGAAGGTGTGGCGCACGCCATGCAGATTATTTCCAACATTACCCGGCAGACCTCGCAGGGAACGCGCGGCACGGTGGCCACGGTCAGCCAGCTAGTCAAACTTTCCGATCAGCTCAACGAAGCGCTCTCGCAATTCCGCGCCGCCAACAAGCAAGCCAAGGAGCATGCGGAAGAAGCGGAACGTCTCGCACCCGTTGGCGCTGGACGTTAATCATTTTTCTTGGCGGTGGAAGCACGCAGTGAACTGAATCGAGAACGATGATCGGACGCCAGGACGGCCAAGTGAGTTTGAGCGAACACGAATTGAGTGAAATCCGCATGCTGATTGAGGAGCGAACAAGCATCCGGTTCGACGAATCGCGCGAGCGGTTCTTTTCCACTCGTGTGCGCGAGCATATGGTTCGCAAGGGCCATCCGCGCGGCATTGATCTGCTGCGCGCTATTAAGAAAACCAATTTCGATTTCCAGGAACTGCTGGAGTCGCTGCTTACTCAGGAAACTTCTTTCTTCCGGTATCCGAGCGTGTTCGAGGCGTTCGAAAAACGGGTGCTGCCCGAACTGCACACGACGAAATTTTGGAAGAATCCGCGCTCGCTGCGGGTTTGGAGCGCCGGATGTTCAACCGGTGAAGAGCCTTACTCCATTGCAATCACCGTGGCGGATGCACTTTCGTTTGCAGATGCCTGGAACGTGGAAATTCTCGCGACCGACATCGGCCGCAACGCCCTTACGATTGCCGAACGCGGCATCTATTCCGGCCGCAGCATCGGTAGCGTCAGCGAAACGCAGCTTGTCGCTCACTTTCTGCCGGCCGAGAACGGCCAGCAGATTCGTCCACGCCTGCGCAAAATGATCAATTTCGTGCAGATGAATCTCACCAACAGCGTGTACGTCGGCAAAATGGACGTAATTTTCTGCATGAACGTGCTGATTTATTTCTCCGAAGAGCGCCGCCGCGAACTGGTGCAGCATTTTTATTCGGTGCTGGAGCCGGGCGGCTATCTTTTCCTGGGACATTCGGAATCCATCTCTAAAATGCCGGTAAAGTTTCAGGCCATCGTGCTGAACGATTGTATTTTGTACCGTAAACCGACCGCGGAAGAGGTTCAGAAAGCTGAACTCGTGACGGAGGGCCGCGCGTGAGCGTGCAGGACCGCGAAGCCGTCGAGCTCTTCCTACAGGAGGCCTCCGAGCACCTGCAATATTTGCGGGAGTATATCGGCGTGCTTCAGGAGATCGAGCCGCGCCGCGAGGATCTTGAACGGCTTTATATTTCCGCACATACGCTCAGCGGAACTTCAGCCAGCTACGGATTCCCGCGCTTCTCTGAAATTGCTGGAAAGCTGGCGCACGTTTTCCAATATGCGACTAACGCTTCGCTTGGCGAAGATTTGCACGGGCCGTTGACCGAATTCCTTTCCGATGGAATTTCCTTGCTGGAGACTGATCTGCTCGAAATCAGCGACACCGGGCAGGAAGTTGTCGAAGATATTGCGGCGTTCAAAGAACGCTACCGCTTTGCGTTTCCGGCCGAGCCTGCTCCCGTCAGTTATGCGCAGCCAGCCGCTGAACAGTTTGTAGAAGAACCGGTTGAAGATTCTCCCAACGTTGCTGCGGTCACTGGCTCCTACTTCGATGCGTTGCCCGAAGACGATGAAGTCCCGGCGGAGATTTTGGAATTTTTCCAGCCAGAAGCCGAAGAGCATCTGCAGATTGTCAGCGACTGTCTGCTTTCGCTGGAAGCGAATCACAGTCCGGAAGAGATCAACAAGCTTTTCCGCGCCATTCATACCGTAAAAGGTTCCGCCGCGCAGGTTGGCCTGAAGCGGCTTGGCGGCATCGCGCACCGCGTCGAGGATCTGATCGGCCGGTTGCGCGAAGGCGAGATCGAACCTTCGCCGCACATTATCGACCTCTGCCTCGAATCGGTTGACGTTCTGAAAAAGACTCTGCACAAGCAGTGGGCCGGCGAAGCCGAAATGCGCACCGGTGTCGATTCCCTGCTGAATCGCATCGCCGAAGTTGCCCCGATGGAAGCGGAAGACGCTTCAGTTGCTTCGGAAGGCGCTGCAACCGGCGAGGCTGTCGAAGCCGACGTCGCACCTCTCGCGCAAAACGCCTCCGCGAAATCCGGCAAAGGCGGCAACGCCGCCTCCACCGCAAAGTCCGTCCGCATTTCGCTTTCTCGCCTCGATCGCATGATGAATACGGTCGGCGAACTAGTCATCAATCGTACTCGCATGCTTGGCCGCGTCACCGAACTCGAGCGCCTGCGCGACACTCTCGGGTTTTCAAAGGAACGCCTGCAAGGCAAAGTTTCCGAGTTCCAGGAAAAATACGAATACAATCGCATCAATTCAACGCGCGGGCCGCTTTCGCAAAACACCACTCCGACGCCGCAGATGATCACCAACTCCGCCGCCGGCGACACATCTTTCTGGAACGATTTCAGCGAACTGGAAATGGATCGCTACGACGATGTCAACATTCTGTCGCGCTCCATGGCCGAAATTTCCGCCGACGTCAACGAAGTGCTCTCGCAAATGGGCGGCTTTATCGGGCGTGTCGAAGGCGACATCGACGAATTCACAAAATTAGCGCACCACTTGCAGGACGAAATCACCGCTGCTCGCATGGTGCCCATTGGCACGCTGTATTCGCGGCTTTCCCGCGCCGTGCGTGACGCTGCAAAATCCACCGGCAAACAGGTTGAACTCGAACTCTTCGGCAGCGAAACCGAACTCGACAACAACATCATTCAACAAATTTCTGACCCGCTAGTTCACCTGGTAAGAAATTCCGTTGCGCACGGGATCGAAACGCCGGAAAAACGCCGCGAAGCCGGCAAAGACGAACTTGGCCGCGTTACTTTGCGCGCCTATCACCGCGGCAATCATATCTATATTGAGGTCGAGGACGACGGGCACGGAATTGACTACGATCGCGTACGCCGCAGCGCCGCCGATCGCGGCCTGGTCTCTCTCGAAACCGCCGCCAGCCTCACCGAACGTGAACTTCGCGAAATGCTTTTCCATCCCGGTTTCTCGACCGCCCCGATGAAAACCGAGCTTGCCGGACGCGGCGTCGGTCTCGATGTGGTCCGCGCCAACTTGAATTTGCTCAACGGTGAAATCGAAATTCAAAGCACGGCCAACGTCGGCACCAAGTTTATTTTGAAAGTGCCTCTGACTCTGATCATTTCGCCAGCGCTCTTCCTGCGTTGCGGCGATAACAATTTTGCTCTACCGCTTGCCGTCGTCGAAGAAATTCGCCGCTTGCGCCCCGACGAAATCGAAGACGTGGGCGGCAAGCTGCTCACCAAGGTTCGCGACGTGGTCACCGAAGTTATCCGTCTCGATTCCTATCTCGGCTTGCCGCAGCTCGAGCCCATCAACGGCTACTTCCGTATGGTTGTCGCCAATGCCGACAATCGCCAGGTTGGCCTGGTCGTAGAAGAAGTTCTCGGCAAAGACGAAATCGTGATCAAGAACCTCGGCGAATACCTACGCCGCGTAAAACTTTTCCCCGGAACCACCATCGCGCCGGACGGCAGCCTCATTCTCTTGCTCGATCTAAATCGTATGATCGCCAGCGAACCCAGCGAACGCAAGTCACTTCAAGCGTCCGCCAGCGCCGCTCGCATTTTTGCGCCAGGCTCTGCGGCCATCGCCAAGGGCAGCATTCCGTCCGACGCCATCGACCGCGTGCATCACGAGCGCGTCGTCGTTGTCGCAGACGACTCCATCAGCGTGCGCAAATTCGTTGGCCGCATGCTCGAGAAAAATGGCTACCGCGTCATTCTCGCTTCCGACGGCCTGGAAGCCGCCGAACTCATCGCTCAGCACGGCTGCCATCTGGTCATCACTGACCTCGAAATGCCCCGCATGACCGGCTACGAATTGATGGCGCAATTGCGGCAAAGCCCTTCGACCCGCCGCATTCCAGTCATGGTCGTCACTTCCCGCGCCGGGGCAAAGCATCGCGATCGCGCCATGAAAGAAGGCGCCGTGGCCTTCCTCACCAAGCCGGTGCAGGAAGATCAGCTCACCGAGGCCGTCGAAAAACTTATTGGAACGGAGGCGCCTCAGCCCGTCGCGTAACCGGCCATGTCCAACACTGCTCCCAGCAAAGTGCGTGTGCTCATCGTTGACGACTCTGCGTTCATGCGCAAAGTCCTCGAAACGATTCTCACGTCCGACCCGCAAGTTCAGGTCATTGGCCACGCCAAGGACGGCCGTGAAGCCGTCGCTCTTAACGAATCGCTGAAGCCCGATGTCATCTCCATGGACATCAACATGCCGCACATGGACGGTCTGCAAGCCACCGCGCAGATCATGACCACCAATCCGCGCCCGATCGTGATCGTCAGCTCTGAATCGCGCGAAGGTGCGTCCGGCACGCTGAAAGCTCTGGAACTAGGCGCCATCGAATTTGTCGCCAAGCCCAACAGCGCCATCGACCTCGATATGCAAAGCATTCGCGAAGACCTTCTTCGCAAAGTGAAAATGGCTGCGAAAGTTCGCGTGGTTCGAACCGCATCGCGCCTGGTCGCTGCGGTACAAGGTTCCGCACAAAATCCCGCGGCGCACACCTCGCGTCCCGCACCAGTTTCTGTACGCCCGGTCGCCGTTGCCGATCAGCGCTTTCCTGTCGTGGTTCTCGCCGCTTCTACCGGCGGTCCGGCAACCGTGATGCGTCTCGCGCCCGGCTTCACTAAGGAATTTCCCGCTGCTGTCATTCTTGTGCAGCACATGCCCGCGGCGTTCACCACGCAATTTGCGGCGCAGCTTGCCGAATTCACCGAAATTCGCGTCAAGGAAGCCGAGAATGGCGACACCCTACAGCCCGGCAATCTTTACATCTGCCCCGGCGCGCAGCATCTCAGCGTGAATCCGCTCGGCAAAATAAAACTCGACTCCGCCACCGGACGCATCGCCGGTTATCTGCCGAATATCGACGTCACTATGGAATCCGTCGCCGCTTACGGCGGCGCACTCGCCATCGGCGTCGTTCTTACCGGCATGGGCGCCGACGGCGCGCAAGGCGCCAAAGCCATTAAGAAAGCTGGCGGCTACGTCATCGCGCAAGACGAAGCAACCTCGGTCATCTTTGGCATGCCCGCTGAAGCCATCAAGCTTCAGGTCGTTGACCAGGTTCTCGGCATTGACGATATTTACGCTTCGCTCGAAAAGCGCGTACTGGCACTGACCCGCGCTCCACTAGTGGGAGTGCGCTGATGAATCTTTCCGCACGGGAAAAAACGCACCAGCCGCGCACCGAGCAGATCATCCTGTTCCGTGTCAGCGGGCAGATTTTTGCCATCTCTTCTGCTTCAGTGCAGGAAGTCCGCAGCGTGGACAACATCGCCGGAATGGCCCGCGAGCTTCCCGAAAGCCATTTAACTAAAGTACGCCACAGCATTCGCCGCGGCGATCGCACTCAATATATTGTCAACGCCGCACTTCATTTCGGACTAAAGCCGCAGCCCGCCTCGCTCGTTTTCTTTTTGCGCCGTACCCGGACCGCGCTACTGGTGGACGGCATTGAAAAAATGACCACCATGAGCCGCCTTCAGGCACTCTCGCTCGCCTTTCAAGGTGAAGAGCGCAACTGGTATCGCGGTCTCACTACTCTGGATCAAGCCGTGGTTCCGGTCGTGCATCCCGAAGGTTTTCTGTCGCTTGAAGAATTGACCATTCTCGAAGCCGCGCAACTAGCGGCTGACGCGCAAGGTGCCCAGGTACAATGACCGCTGCTCTCGAAGCCAACGTTCAGTCTTTCGTACTGCTGCGTCTCGGCGAGCGCCGCTTTGCCTTGCCCGCTTCGCAGGTCGCCGAACTTGTTGCGCCCAGCCGCATTTTCCGTTTTCCGCACAAATCGCCGGCGCTCGAAGGCGTTATCCTTCGCCGCGGCCGCATGATCGCTGTCTGCGACGTTGCCGAGCAGCTCACCGGCAAAAAACTCGATACCCGCCGCTTTTATTTGCTCGCCACCCGCAAGTACGGCAACCAGTCGGACTGGATCTCGATTCCGGTCAGCGGCGAATGCGAACTCATCAACGTCGAGATGATGGAAGCAGGCGCAAATGATTCGCCGCACGTCGAGGGCTGGCTCTCACACGCCGGCGAAGTCATTGAAGTTCTGCGGCTCTCTGCACTGACTCCCGGTCCGGCCGAAGAACATTTGCCTGCTCCTTTGCAAGACTTCGCGGAGGCCCGTACATGACCGCCGCCGCTCGTTCCCCAAAAATTCTGCTGATTGATACCAACGTCTATTTCTCGAAGCGCCTCAGCGACGCCTTGAAGCGCGAAGGCTTTGAAGTTAACTCCAGCACTCAGCCCGCGTTCGCGCTGACCACGCTCGAATACGACGCGCCTACCGCCATCGTCTGCTCAACCAACATGCGCGAAATGGGCGCTCTCGATATCGCACGCATGATTCGCGCCGACGCCAAGAACGCCGCGATGCCTGTCATTGCGCTCGGCGACGGCGGCCAGCGCGCGTTGATGGAAGCGTTTCAAGCTGGCTGCGACGATTACATTGACCGCACTCGTCCTCCCGCGGTCATCGCCACCCACGTCAAGAACATCATCGTCAGCAAAGCCGAAGGCTTTAAGCCCACCCAGATGCTGGTACAGTCCGACACCAGCCTCAGCGGCAGTCTCACCCATCATGATCTTCCCGGCGTCATGCAGATGCTTGGCCACGCGCATCAGACCGGCGCGCTGCACATCAACTCCGCCGAAACTGACGCGCTGCTTTTTTTCGACGCTGGCGCCATCACCCACGCCGAGTGTGGCTCGCTCTTCGGCGACGAAGCGGTCATCCACATTCTCAAGAACTGCTTCAAGAATAATTCCGGCGAATACAAATTCGTTTACGGCTCGGCCTCCACCCAACGCACCGTCTTGCGCTCTGCCACCGACTTAATGCTGGACGCCATGCGTGAAGTAGATGAATCCACTCATCGGTCTGAAGACGTGAGCGCAGCGGATCTTTCGCCCGAGGAAGCACTGCCTTCCGTAGTGCAGGAATCTGCCGGCCCGGTTGACGACAATCAGCTGAACGCGTTCTCTGCTCCCGAGCCAACGGACGATCCCGGTGCAAGTGTTCCTGAGGCCGATCCTGTTGTCGAGTCATCTGAGGCCGAACCAGTTCAAACCTTTCCGCAAGACGGCCTCACCTCGATCAGACATTCCAATGATTTCTCCGCGGCTCCGCTTCGGTTTGTGGAGTCCGAGGCATCACCTGTCGAGAATTCGTTTGAGGTCGCGGAATCCGAAGAAACTTCCGCTGAGAATCCGCTTGAGGCCGCCGAAGAGGTCCACGACTCAAGCCCGCAGAATCAGGACGACTTCGCCGCCATCACCGAAGTACTCGACCGCTTCGCGATGCTGCATTCGCACGACAACTCCAACATCGAACCCGAGATCGACAACTTCGAATTTCCGAAAGCTTCAGATCGCCTGGCAGAATCCGAATCTTTCAACCACTTTACGGGTGCGCCGCTGCCTGACGAACCCGCAGCCGCGCCGCCAGTCGAAAATTCCGAAACACCGAGTACCGAAACTCAAACCGATGACCATACCGGAGACCAACCGGTGGTCACACGCCACGAGGAGGCGTTATGAGCGAGATCATGCCATTGCCACCAGCGCCGGTGGAAACTGCCGCGCCGGCAAAGCGCGCCCACACCGTTTATTTCATTGACGATAGCGCCACCATGCGTGAAGTCATCAAGATTGCTTTCCGTCGTGAAAACGTGACCGTGATCACCGCGGGCGATGCCGCCTCCGCCATGGCCCAGTTCGAACAGAATCCGCCCGACGCGGTCATCACCGACGTCATCATGCCCGATCAGGACGGCTACTCGGTCTGCAGCCAGATCAAGCAGCACCCGCAATTCAGCGGCGTTCCGGTAATTTTAATGTCCGGCGTGGTCAACAAAAGTGTTGCCGACAAGGCGGTCTCCGTCGGCGCCGATGAATTGATTCGCAAACCGTTTCAGCCGCAGGAACTCATCGCCCGCGTAAAAAGTTTTCTCGGTCCGAAGACCGAGCAGCATCCCGCCGTTCCAGCCGCGCCCGCGCCACGTGCAACTCCTTCGCCTTCGCTCAGCAGCCTGTTCGCGCCGCCGCCCGCGCCAACGCCGATTGCGCCGGTTCCCGTAGCCCACGTGCCAACGCCCGCCGAAGCGGCCTGGCCTCGTGCGCTCGCCGATTCTTTCAACCCACAGCCGCATGCGCTGCCGCAGGTGCCGCCCGCGCCACAAGCGCCCCCACAAGTTCACCAGGCGCCTCAGCCCCCGGCACACAATTTCAACGTCGCCGCACCGAACCGCCCGCAAGCCAGTGGCTCCGACATCCAGAAACTCAAAACCGAAATCTCGCGTCTCGAGCTGCTCATCAAAAAACTCCAGACCGAACTCCAAATCGAGCGCCAGTACAACCAGGCGCTCGAACTGCACGTCAAATCCCTAACCTCTATCGACTAGGTCCGGCACTAGGTCTACGCTGGAATCTGAGTGACGTCCAACAACTATTCAGGTACTTTCGACTCATGGAAACCGTCAACGTCCAATTGCCCTCGGCCCTTTTGCGCGAGGCAAACCTGGAGCAAGACGACCTCTCGCGTGAGGCGGCTCGTCTGCTTGCGCTCGAACTCTATCGCGAGGATAAGGTATCGCTTGGCCGCGCCGCCGAGCTCTGTGTAACACCTGTCGCAGCCTTCATGGACTTCGCTGCAAAGCACGGTGTTCCGCCGCTCCGTTATTCACTTGATGATCTTGACGAAGAACGTCGTTCCGCCGAATCCATCAAAGCGTGATCGCGGTTGCAGACTCATCTCCGCTAGTAATACTCGCCAAAATTGGCTGCTTCCACTTGCTCAATCCGCTCTTTGCGCGCGTCTATATCTCAGCGGAAGTTCATCATGAAGTTGTGTTGGCGGGGGCCGGACTGCCGGGCTCGCAGGAAGTAACGTCGGCTGACTGGATCGAGACGAAGGGCCTGGCAAATCCCGCACAACTGCAAGAAGCAATCTCGCGCTACCCGCTCGGCGCCGGAGAACTCAGTTCAATTCTGCTGGCAGAAGAACTCTCGGCCGATGCAGTTCTGCTCGATGACCACAAGGCGCGTACCCTGGCTCGAACAAAAGGGCTTCCGGTTCGAGGAAGCGTTGGTTTGCTGGAGATATTCCACGTTCGAGGATTGCTGCCTGACCTAAGAGCCGCATTTCGTCTACTACTGGCCCACAACGTCTATATCGACACAAAGGCTGTTGAACCTTCGACTACGATCTTTACGACTTCCTCCCCTCTGATTTCTTCGAATCCCTTCTCGAACTCTCGTACAAACCCTTTTACCTCGACTAGTTCTCCTTCAACGCCCGCGTAACGGCGTCGCTCGCCGCAATGTCGTAGCGGCTGTGATCCGTAATGTCGTCAAACCGCAGCTGCGCAGCGTTCGGATTGAGCCTCCGGTCATATTCCGCGGTAATTTCCGCGCCTATCTTCTGCAGGGCGGCGTTGATCTCGGCATCCAAATCCGAACCACTCACTGAAACTGTCTCTCCAATGTGCTCCGCCGCAACCTGTTGAGCGACCTTGTCCGCATCCTGGTAGTAATGCTCCGAAATTTGCTGATGTCCCTCTTCATGTTCGATCACCTGCTGCGTCGCGCCGTCCGGAACCCAGATGTTGATCTTGAGCGCTAGCGTCACTTTGACTCCGGTGACCGTTACCTCAGCATGCGTCGCGTCGAGTTTCCGGCTCCGTCCGCTTACTGAGGCGTCCGAAATGTAATTGGTATCACACGCCGCGGTTTCCGGCGCCACCAACGGAGGCATATCCACCGGCGGCGCGGCAGGATCGAAAGTGTGCCGCGTAACGGTGGCGGCTTGCTTGACGATTTGCGGAGCAGAAGCGGCGACATCCTGCTTTCTCGACGACAAAAGCCACAACGTCACCGCCACAATGAACAGCACTCCCAGCAACGCGAACCGCGCAATAGATCTATTCAAGCCGCGTCCTCCGTAACTTTCCGAACTCCTAGTTTAGGACACCCTAAACTTTGTTCTGCCCGCCCGACCCGGTCTCTGGACTCATCTGGTCACTGGTCCCTGATTGCTGATCCCTGGTCGCTGTCTTCCCCTCAAACAACTCCCAAAATAACTTCACCGTCCCCGGACCATTCCCCGCGTAGTGATTGTTCGCGTATGCATGCACTTTCAAATCGCGTTTCATCAAATCGCGAAAAGTCTTCACCCACTGCAGCAAATCCGGTCGACGGTCCACCACCGTCTTGTCCCAGCTCTTCGTCACCGTTTCAATTCCCTTCCGGTCCCCCAGCCATCGCACGTAGTCAAAATCCGCGGTCACCAGATCAAACTTGCTCGCCATCTCCCACGGCCGCGGCATCCACGATTGATCGATCAATGCCAGTGCCACATTGTTTTCCCTCAGCAAGTCCGCGAACCTCTCATCCAGCCAATCTCTGTTTCGAATCTCCACAGCGAACCGATGCTCCTTCGGTAGCTTTTTCAAAAACGGCACAAGCCGAGCCAGAAATTCGCTACTGTTCTTGAATACGTTCGGCGCAAAATACCCAAACTGCAGCAGCAGCGGCCCAAGCTTTTCGCCAAGCGCCTCCATCGTCTTCACGAATTCCAGAAATTCCGCATCGCAACCCACTAGCACCTTGTCGTGTGTAATCACCTGCGGCACTTTCGCCGCAAAGACAAAATCCGCAGGCGTCTTTTCGTACCAGCTCTGCACCCGCGACAGCGGTGGCGTCCCGTAAAATGTGCTGTCCACCTCCACCGTTCTAAATCGCCTCGCATAGTGCGTAAGGAACTGCGCCGGCTTCATCCCCGCCGGATAAAATGTCCCTTCCCAACCTTTCGCGGTAAACGCCGAAGTCCCCAGCAGAATTCGCTCGGCTCCAGCGGGCAGCTCGGCGCGCATTTCATCCGGCACATTCGCGTCGACCTTCCCCATGTCAAACAACGTGCCAGTCTCGGCGCTGCGGTTTTTTCGTATCGCGCTCATTCGCCCAGCTCAAATCGCAGAATCAATCACAGAAGTCTGCGTAATCCTACATCCATTCTTGTAAATCTCGCGTGATCGACGGGCAGATGGCTCCTTGACACTTGGGGAGCCACGGTGCTAACAGAGGTGCGCGCAATTTACAAATTTTAAACAGCGGCGCACGAACATCGGCAAGTTTCGCCGTAGCCGGAGGAACTCTTCTTGAATCTCAATGCCCCGTTTCTCCCCGCGACCCGCGGTTTCGTAATTTCTGCAATCGTTGCGGTGCTTGCGGCAACCAGCGGCGCGCAGCAACCTTCCCCAGATTCCTTCGCCGCTCACCTCGACAACATCGACTATCGCGGCTGGAGCGCCATTCGCCTTTCCAACGGCCTGATCAGCCTGATCATCGTTCCGCAAATCGGTGGCCGAGCCATCCAATTGAAACTCGGCGAACGTGAGCTCTTCTTCGTAAACCCCGCGCTTGCAGGCAAAGTTCTCTCCGAGTCAGAAGAAAATCCGACCACCGGCCAGTGGAACTACGGCGGAGACAAAGTCTGGCCCGCTCCCGAAGGCTGGCTCAGCGACGACCAATGGTCCAGCATCCCCGATTATCCACTCGACGGCAAAGCAGCCACCGCGACAATCATCACCAACAACTCCCATGAAGTCGCACTTCGCGTTATCGGCTCCGCTGTCCCGCGTACCGGCGTCCAATTCGAACGCACCTATCACGTCTTCGCCGGCACCACCCGCATTCGCGTCGAACAAATCATGCGCAATATCAGCCGCCGCCAGATTCGCTGGGGCATCTGGCATCTGGTCCAGCACGACGCCGCCGATTCAAACGACCCAACCAAGCCCAATCCCGATCTCAATCTTTATGTCCCCTTGAATCCTCACAGCCGTTTCCCGAATGGCTTCAATCAAATGTACGGCGAACCGAATCACCCCAGCTACTCGGTCATCCAGAACGGAACAATCCTGCGCGCTCACTATCTCTATCAAGTCGGCAAAATCTCCGTCGATTCGAACGCCGGCTGGTACGCGGTGGTCAACTCCCAGAAAAAAACCTGCTTCGCCGAGAACTTCAAATTTTTCCCCAACGAAGAATATCCAGACGGCGGTTCCGTCGAATCCTGGAATGACGGCCCGGGAAAAGTTCACCGCGATCCCTTCGACCAAATTCTGAAAAACGACCCACGCGAAACGCCGTACTTCTTCGAATCGGAAGTTCTCAGCCCGATGATCACCCTGAATCCCGGCGAAGAACATTCCTTCCCCATCGAGTGGGCGGTCACTGGTTCGAACGGCCCAGTCGTCGAATCCCGTTGGATCGGCGTAGTCAACGAACCGCTTTCAGCCAGCGCCACCGGAAATTCCGTCGAATTGAAAGCCGTCTTCGGCGTATTCGCTCCCGGCTCGCTCTACGCCACTTTTTACGATCAGCACGGCATAATCCTCGCCGACAAAAAACTCCAGGCCGCCGATCCGCGCACTGCCGCCATCCTCTCCCAGCGCGTGGAACTCCCCCCCAACACTTTTCGCCTCGGCGTCTCTCTCCGCAACGCCAGCGGCGAAAACCTCGGCTTCCTCGGCAACGCCATCCTCCGCTAAGCCATTGGTTCTTCGAAAGTTACCGCAAGCTCTGGAAATCTCAATAAATATCGCCCTGCACGTGTCGATTTTGCCCGCCCTCATTCGACACATAAGTAGCAGCAAGCAAAAAGAATCTGGAGGCGGCCATGCAAAATCAACACACAACATCTCAGAACCTCAAGCCCATCGCGCGGCTCATCGTCGTCGCACTCGTTTTCATCATCCTGGCAGAAGGCCTCGATCTCCCAGCCCGCCACGTACTCGATTTCCTCACCGCCGTTTTTCAACACACGGTGGTTTTGCTGCCTTCTCTGGCCATAACCGCCTGGCAAGGTCTGCACCCTGGGTCGTGCGAACAGCCACACATTTCCCTGTGCGCCCTCGGTCACTCATTGCTAACCTACTTAGCTTCAATCAGTTAGCGACACCGGGAATTCCTCACAAAAATCTCGTATTCCATGTCGATTTTCGCCTCCCTAATTCGACGTATTGGCAGAACCCAGTATTCACGTAAAATTCTCAGTGCAATCGCAAAGGAGCAGTCACCATGAAATTCATGATGATCGTCAAAGCCAGCAAAGATTCCGAAGCCGGCGTCATGCCCGGCGAAGAACTTCTTGCCGCCATGGGCAAATACAACGAGGAGCTGCTGAAAGCCGGAGTGCTGCTCGATCTCTCCGGTCTTCAGCCCAGTTCCAAAGGCGTGCGCATCAAATTTTCGAAAGACAACAAGCGAAGTGTAGTTGATGGCCCGTTCGCCGAAACCAAGGAGCTCATCGCCGGCTACTGGATCATTCAAGTGAAGTCCCGCGAAGAAGCCATCGAATGGGCCAAGCGCGCTCCCTCTCCGCATCCCGGAACCGACTGCGAAATCGAAGTTCGCCAGTTTTTTGAGCTGGACGATTTTGCCCCCAGCGCAGCCATCGACCACCACCGCGAACTCGGCAAAAAACTCGAATCCAAAAAATAATTTTGTTCGCCCTGTCGATTTCAGCTTTTCTCATTCGACGTATAGTTAGTGGCAGCACAAAACACAAAGGAGAATGCAATATGCGATTCATGATGTTGGTCAAACACCCGGAAAGCTCGGTGCAGCCGCCCAAGGAATTCCTCGACGCGATGGACAGGCTTAACAAAGAAGCCACTGAATCCGGCGCCTTTCATAGCGGGGGCGCACTGAAACCTACCGCATCTGCTGCACGCGTGCGGCTTTCTGGCGGAGAAATCAGGGCAATCGACGGACCGTTCACCGAAGCCAAGGAAATTGTCGGCGGCTTCGCGATCTTGGAATTCCCATCGCGCGAAGAAGCAGTGAAATCCGCGATCGACTTCATGGGACTGCATAAGAAATATTGGCCGGGCTGGGAAGGTGAAACTGAAGTTCGTCAAATTCTCGGCCCCGAGGATTTCTCTCCCTGTAAATAATTTCGCGTTAGTCGTCGAAGCAAAGGTTCCAAACAAAAAAGGAGACACGCAATGAAATTTCTGAGCATTTACAAAAATGTTGAACGCAACACTCCTCCGAGCCAGCAAGAAATGGCCAGCATGGGCAAGCTCATCGAAGAAGGTTTCACAGCGGGCTGGCTCGTCGCCACCGAGGGCTGCCTGCCAACCGCACTCGGCGCGCGCGTTCGTCGCTCCGACGCCAAGCTCACGGTGACCGATGGCCCTTTCACCGAAGCCAAGGAACAGGTCGGTGGCCTCGCCATCCTCAAAACCAACTCCAAGGCTGAGGCCATCGAGTTGGCTAGAAAATTCCTCTCCGTCGTTGGCGACGGTGAATGTGAACTGCGCCAGTTGTACGAAGTCGGCGAGCAGAGCTGCGCCGATCATAAGGCGGCGGCAGCTTCGTAGCCTGTCTTTCAGGAGCCGCGGTCCAGATTGGACGTCCGGGCCACGGCTCTACTCTGCAACGCGGTGCGTCGGCCCTTTCGCTGGTGACCCTTTTCTTTGAAAAATGTTTTTCGTACTCTGAATGTGTCACCTTGAAAGGGCCGCCGTGTCCGCGCAAACCGAAAACGCCGCTGCGCATCGCGCGATTGACGCCGTCTGGCGCATCGAGTCCGCAAAAATTATCGCCGCGCTGACCCGTATCGTTCGCGATGTCGGCCTCGCCGAAGAACTCGCGCAGGATGCGCTAGTCGCCGCTCTCGAACAATGGCCCACTTCCACCGTCCCCGACAATCCCGGCGCGTGGCTGATGGCCACCGCCAAACATCGCGCCATGGATCATTTTCGCCGCGCCAAGCTTCTCGAGCGCAAGCACGGAGAGCTCGGGCGCGAACTCGAGTCCCAGCAGGAATCCGCCGTGGCCAATTTTGAAGCCGAATTCGATGCCGCCAACGAACAAGATTTCGGTGACGATCTTCTCCGCCTCGTTTTCATCTCCTGCCATCCGGTGCTTTCCACCGAAGCTCGCGTCGCGCTCACGCTTCGCCTCCTGGGCGGACTCACCACGCAGGAAATTGCCCGCGCTTTTCTGGTTCCCGAACCCACCATCGCGCAGCGCATCGTGCGCGCCAAACGCACGCTCAGCGAAGCCCGTGTTCCCTTCGAAGTTCCTCGCGGCCCCGATCTCGCCGCACGGCTCTCCTCCGTTCTCGAAGTTCTCTATTTAATTTTTAACGAAGGCTACTCCGCCACCGCCGGTGAAGACTGGATGCGCCCCGCGCTCATCGAAGACGCGCTCCGCCTCGGCCGCATTCTCGCCGGACTCGCTCCCGCCGAACCCGAAGTTCACGGCCTGGTGGCGCTGATGGAAATTCAGGCTTCGCGCACCCACGCGCGCACCAACTCCGCCGGCGAACCAATTTTGCTCGCCGATCAGGACCGCACCCGTTGGGACCATTCGCTGATTCGCCATGGCCTTGCCGAATTGCAGCAAGCCGAACGACTGAACGCCGCGCATGGCCCGTACGCGTTGCAAGCAGCAATCGCAGCCTGTCACGCTCGCGCCAACACTCCCGAACAAACTGATTGGCCGCGCATCGCTGCACTTTACGCGCGCCTCGCGCAACGCACTCCGAACCCGATTATCGAACTCAACCGCGCGGTAGCCGTCTCGATGGCCTTCGGTCCCCGAGCCGGCCTCGACATCGTCGATTCCCTCACCTCCGACCCTGCGCTCAAGTCCTACCATTTGCTCCCCGCCGTCCGCGCCGACCTCCTAAAAAAACTCGGCCGGCTCGCTGAAGCCCGCGAAGAATTCGCCCACGCCGCCGGCCTCGCACAAAACTCCCGCGAACGCACCCTGCTCCTCTCCCGCGCCGCTTCGTGCGCTGCAGCACCGGAATAAAAATCGTCACAACTTTTTGCGAACTTTAGCTGCGCAAAAAAAAGAGCCGGCCCTGGGGGGAGCCGGCTCCGTCTTGCTGGGGGACAACTCTACCGAGGAGACGTTGCGTCAGCGACTGGCTGCAAGCTGAGCGAAACTATCTTGGTGCCAATCACTTCTCCGGAAACAATCAGCTCAACCCGGCGGTTTTGTTGACGGCCTTCGGACGTGTCGTTCGATGCGATCGGCCTGGTCTTTCCAAAGCCTTTCGCGGTGGTCGAAGATTCCGGCACGCCTTGCTGCGTCAAATAAGTACGGACGCCTTCGGCGCGCTGCTCCGATAGTTGTTGGTTGAACAATTCGGTGCCAACGCTGTCTGTGTTGCCTTCCACCGCCAGCTTGAGCGACGGATAGCCGAGTACGATGCCCGAAATCTTGGCCAGTTTCTCGCGCGCCAGCGGACGCAGCGTGTATTTGCCGGAATCAAAGAGCACATCCGACATATTCACCACCAGGCCCCGAGCGGTGTCGCGAGTTTCCAGGATCAGGTTGAACTGTTGTAGCAGCCGCGCGCGAAGGTCCTCGCGATCGCTGACCGCTTGTCGCAGTTGTGTGTCGGAGGACGCGGCGGCGGCGCGATCCCGATCGGAATCGGCCTCGGCGGCGCGTTGATGCTGCTTGGCGTCGTCGCGGTCTTTCTCAGCATTGGCTTGCGCGCCGACCGCCAGTAGCGCGGTGTTTTGCGCGTCGCGATTTTGGCGATTGGCGTCGTCACGGTCTTTTTCGGCGCCGGCCTGCGCGTCGGTTGCTTGCTGCGCGGTGGCTTGCGCATCGCGATTGTTGCGATTCGCTTCGTTCCGTTCGTGCTCAGCTCTGGCTTGCGCATCAGTCGCTTGCTGTGCCGTGGCTTGCGCGTCCAGATTCAAGCGGTCGGATTCATTGCGTTGGCGAACCGCGTCCGCGGTAGTGGCCTCGGCGCTGTGGCGGCGGCGCGTTTCTTCATCCGCGCGGGTTTTCGCGCTAGCTTCGCGATCCAAGCCATCCCGGCGTGCCCTTTCGTTTTCCGCTTCGTCAATATTCTTCATGGCGATTTCCCGCGCGTCTTCCGCGGTCTGCACCACTTCGCGCGACAATCCGCTCAGCGATTTCCGGTTTTTGTGCCTTCCGGTAGCGATGGCATCCGCTTCCTCCATCTGGCGAACTGCATTTTCGTAGCTGGTGGTCGCATACTTTTCGGCGCCCGCCGATTTCGCGATGCGCACCGCGTTGCGCGCTTCGTAGAACTCCAGCGGCAATCTGGCACTCAGCACCAGCGGGTCGAAGGTGTAGCCGGTGGGGATATAACCGCCGCGATCGATCAATTCGTATTTGGCATCTACGTCCTCGCTGGATCCTCGGGTGTCCGAGCGAACTACGTTCTCAAGCACCACCAGGTTGCTGGGGCGGCGCACCGCATAATAAGGTTCCGCGGTGACGATCAGCGCAAACGCTTGCAGATCGGTGGTCACATCCAGCTTGCTCCGGTGATTCTCCCCCACCAGAACTTCGCCAATATTCACTTGCCGCCCTTCCGGCGAAATTGCCCACAACACGTAGGTCAGATACTCGTTGCCAAAACTCGTCGGCCTATCCAATCCGGAAAATTCGGCTTCGATTCTCAGCGCTCCGCGCCTGCTTTCCACTCTTGCTTCGCCCGCTGCTCCGGACATCAAATCCGTGCCTTGAAAATCAATTTTGGTGGATCCGCTCCGGTGCCGGTAGCTCACCGCGCGCGTGGTGCGGCTCACTACATTAATTCGGTACATCGGTACTGGATTGCCGCTGTCTGCCGACACTGGTGTGCGGTCCTGCGCTTGCGCAGTTGCCAAAACGCCAAGCGCCAATAAGACCGCCAGCGTGATACTCGATATCTTGGACATAAGGCTCCTTCTTAAAAGCTCAGGTCGAAGTATCGGCGTTTCCAGTCCGCAATACTGTCCGTTAGTGCACTGTTTTGAAAAGAATCTAGTTCATCGCGACTGTCCTGAATTGGACTGAGTTTTGCCGTCTTTGGTGCTAATCCTTTCACTATCGTTGTGAAGCATTAAATTTCGTCTAAGCGGTGACCAATGAAGCGAACCATGTTCCTGGCAGCAACTTCCTTGCTGTGCGCGCTGGCCGTCAGCGGCCAACAACACAACATCGATACACAGAAGTCCACGTTGACCATTCACGTCGGCAAAACCGGCGCATTCTCTGGTTTCGGGCACGAGCACGAAGTCCGCGCGCCCATTCACAGTGGTAGCGCGGATACCGGCGCTCACCCTGCAGTTGAACTTCGCGTGGACGCGCGCACACTGAAGGTAATCGGCAAAAACGAACCCGAAAAAGATCGCGCTGAAGTGCAGAAGACCATGCTGGGGCCGGAAGTGCTCGATAGCGAGCATCATCAGGAGATCGTGTTCAAGTCTACCGGCGCCGAGCCTGGCGGCCCGGGCAAATGGACGCTGCGAGGAAATCTGACGCTGTGCGGCAAAACCCACCCCGTCACGGCGCAAGTCACTCTGAAGGACGGCCGTTACACCGGCGAGAGCACCATGAAGCTGACCGACTTCGGCATCAAGCCTCCCGGAAAAGCAGGCGTGCGCGCTAAAGACGAACTCAAAATTACGTTCGATGTGCAGCTGGCGGAGTAAGTTTTAGTTCCTACGCGTGTACTGGCAATCCGTCCCGACTAGGCTTTCAACATACAGCTCGATAGCCTCACCAATGTTCTCGCCGACTTCTTCGTAGTCCGTCAGTCGCAGTGAAAATAGAAGCGGTTTCCATTGAGATCTTCCACCGTGAATTGGCGCAAACCCCAGGGCTTCTTCTCCAGAGGTTCCACGATTCGTGCGCCCAGCGAGCGCAATTCCTCGTACATCGCGTCGATGTCCGCCGCAAATATCCAATGAATCGCAGGTTCGAATGGGCGGGCTCTTCTGCGAAAGAAAATCACCGCGTCATCGCGCGAGACGGCGCCGATACCGCCTCCCGCATATAACCAGCCAATCTCGAAGCCCAGCGCATCGCGGTAATGTTGCTGAGCCCGCTCCACGTCCTCCACCGGGAGCTCCGGCGTGGGACGTCCGAAAGTCGTTCGCAACTGCTTGTCATTCACGGCAGTCTCCTTTCGTCTTGCGCCGGCCACGGGTGCGGGCTCTACCTGGAGCCCGCAATAACAAAAACCCGGCTCTTTCTCCTGCCCTCTGTGATTCTTCGCTCTGTGAACTCTGTGATACGTCTTTCGCTTCGGTTTCTTTGCCCTCTCGCAAAACTCACGCCGCCCCAAAGTTCAGCTGGTCTTCGGTGAGAGCCACGCCGCCGCAATCAAACACACGGTAGTGACGATGGAAAAAACGAGGGGAGTGGTGAAGGCATATCTCCAGGTCAAAGCTGTGACTGCCACAAAGCTAATGGCCAGCGCCCACGCAATGCTGCGCACACGCGCCAAAGTCTCTGCCGGCAGTCCGCCCAGCAGCCACGCCAATACCGCCGCGAACAAAAGAAACACCGAGAAAAAAAGCCCAAACGCGCCGAAAAAATCCCAATACGTCCGGGTAAATCCTTGCCCGTCACAGTGCACCAACC
>Ga0210402_10002088_pt1 | contig 19794 bp, 40 predicted proteins | sample IncBWC7MmetaG_FD_161055 | JGI IMG/M metagenome (GOLD analysis project Ga0210402, IMG submission 161055) | Forest soil microbial communities from Barre Woods Harvard Forest LTER site, Petersham, Massachusetts, United States - Inc-BW-C-7-M | ecosystem: Environmental > Terrestrial > Soil >... | reverse complement strand
TCGCCCATGCTTCACTGTTCACGGTTAGCCAGATATGATCGTCGTGTTGCTCAGATCGGCGAGGCGTCATTTCTCTACTCCGGCGCGCGGCCCCACAAGAATTGATGGGGGCTGTGGCAATGTTATGCCCCTTGGTTTCCACAGATGCAGACAATAGGGGTGACAGTTGATATATTGGGATTTTGGCGGATGAAACTGCACGACGCATTCGTCTTCGCTCCAGAACAGATCCTTGACGAAACACATCTCGGCCCAGTTTGGGGTGCGGTGTTCCGTGGAGACACTGACATGCTCCCAACCTTCACCGTCGCTGGAGACGATTTTCAGCACGACACCCTTCGGCCCCGTTACAAAGAATGCGCCCGTGGTGCCATAGTCCGACGTTGATGCCATGCGACCTTCGCGCACGCGGCCTTCTTCCAGCTTTGATGGAATGATCGATCTCATTTCCTCAGCACTCCTTATCGAGCGCAGCGCGAACGATCTCGCCGATATCTTCCGCTGCTATGTCATGGTCGATAGCGGCAGTCAGACTATCTGGGCCTAAACAGTTGTCCTGATTGACTGCGGAGATGGCGCGACAATCGGCGGCGGCTTCGACATGATACTGGACGCATTTCCGCAGTGCCGCCTCCAGCGCCTCGATGCGCGCCTGAAGCTTGGCATTGATCGACATCGACTGACTGAGCTGCTTGGCAATTAAACCGTCAATCCGCGCCGCACGCTCCAACGCCTCAATCTTGGATACCGGATACAAAGTCAGTATGTCTGGAGAGATCGCCGCAAGGTCGCGAAACAACGCAATGTCGCGGTCATAGATCATGGCTTCGCTTCCCAATACTTGCACGCCGCCCAATCCGCCTTTACCGGCAGACCGTGCCTCATGCTTAGCTCGAGATACTTCTTGCAGGCCAAGGTGCGATATTGTTTTTCTTTAATCAGGTGAGTGCGTGGATCGACCTTGTCCTTGGTCGGGCGCCAATAGCCCCTGAACCGACAGGTTCCGCAAGTCGCGCCATATGGCCCGGTACCGGCAAAATGCGCCATGCCCGGCTTAACGTCATCGGTGTCGGGGACGCCTGGCGGTCTGGTCAAATAACTCATTGGCTACATCCAAAAATGCGCGGCGGCATTCGCGCCCGCCGCACAAGGTGTCCCGCCTCAAGGTCGGTCGGGATTGCTATTTGGGTGAACGTGAGCGCTTCACCACAGCGGTCTTCTTCGCCGCCGTCGCCCGCCTGGACGCGACCGGTCGCTTGTTCTTCTTTGCTTTCTTCGCCATTACCCGTTTCCTTCTCTTCAAAGTTTCCAAGGTCGTCAATTGACGCCTTGATCCAGACCTGAGACGGCCCGAATACACTATCTAGTCACTCCTAGATCCCCAGCTCTTCATTCTCCGCTTCCCACGCGGCCTCCACTTGTTCCAGCTCTTCCATCGTTGGAAGTTTTCGACCAGCCTTAAACTCGCCGCACCAAGCATTGGCATCGGTCATTGGCCATTCATTGATGTAAAAGATCTCCTTGGTCTCCACGCGATAATCCTTGCAGTCTTCAGTTTGGATCTTGGCCATTTCGTCGAGGGCCCATGCGGCTTCGCCGGCAAACTGGGCAATTTCATGCAAGAGTTGCGACGTGGGCGTCGGTGCATGCTTTTTACAAAAACCTCGCACATCACTCCAAAAACCATTCATATTGGCTTTCGCGAGCCGCCTTTCATCTGTCCAATTATCAACGACCCAATAGACGCAATTCTGACAAAGCATTCCTTCGTCAGGTCGCCGGCGTTGTTGACTGGCTCTCCAAATATCTAAACTGTCCATCGGCCAATCATTCCTTGATCCGCGACTTGAAGAACTCCATGGTCTGCGACGTCGATTGCTCCGCAGGGATCATGATTGCTTCGACATGCAGATCCGGCTCGACGCCGCACAGCAGCAGCAGATTGCGTGAGTTTGGATCCAATGCAGGATGCTTATGCGCTTCTGTCTTTTCACCGAACCGGCGAATGAAATCGCGGGCTTCCGGAATCTGCCACAGCTCACGCGGATCCTGGTCATAGCCGCCAAGATGAAGCACGATGGCGGTCGACGGCTTGATCTTCAAGGCGCGCCAGGACAGCACCGCGAACGCCAGCGCCTTGCGATTGAGGTACGGCGCAGCTCCGATCGAAAACACCATCACGGTACGCGCCAGATCCTCGTTACACTGGCCGGAGACCACGCTTTCGTGGGTGCGAAATTTGATGTCGGTCATTCGACATGCTCCTGACGCAAATTGACCTTGCCCTTATCGAGGTATGCCTGGCACAGCCGTCGCACCAAGTCCGACAAACTTATCTTGTTGACCCGTGCCAATAATTCGAGTTGCTCGAAATCATGGTCATCGAACGCGGTGACAATCTTGCGTCGTTCTGTGAAGGTCATGAGTCCTCCTCCGACAAGTCAGAACTGCGTGCACCAGCCAGCACGGCCAGGACAAACGCGCCAATGACAGTGCCGAGAAATATTCCAAGACCAAGCCCCAACCAGAATGTCATATTAACCTCATGCTGGCAGCGACGATGGCGACCTGGGTTCGGTTTTTTACCACCAGCTTATGCATGATCTCACGGACGTGAACTTTGATGGTCGACTCCGGCAGCTCAAGCAGTCGCCCGATTTGCTTGTTGGTCTCGCCGCGGCACAGATGGATGAGGATCGCCTGTTGACGCAGGCTTAATTTCGGATGTTCCTTGCCATTGGCATGATTGCTTTCGAGACGGTCCAGACGCTGGTTCATCTCAATCCGCAACGCTGCGATATCTTCGCGAACGATCTGCATCATATCTTCCGGCCCCTCGGTCATTTTCTTGGCCGGGCTCGTAGATTGTTTGACGTTCATGCCGTTCTCCAGTTATGCATTGCCTACCGTGGGAACGGCTTCAAAATTCACGCTGTCGATATAGGTACGCAATTCTACCTCAACGGCTGGCATCAGCTCCGGACGCCGCTTTATGAGATCTTCCAGCATGAAAATTGCGCCTGCAAAGAACATCGTACGGGCAAGCTCGAATTCTTCCCGGCTAAGCAATCCTGGCGCCTTTGCCAGAAGCCCGGACCAGCCGGCTTCGACATGCAAATTCCTGGCCTGAAATTGTTCGATGATCTCAAGCACTCGTTCTGCGCGATTGGTCATCGTTGGTGTTCCTTAAAGTCGGGGATTTGTTCTCTGAGATCGGCAATTGCCTCCATCCGCGTCATGCCCTGCCCGAACGTCGCGACATCGTCGTGCTCGTCCGGGATAAAGGCAATGAAGCCGTCGTACCTGACGCGTTCCGTTACGACGGTGACATCGTTGACCGGGAAATAGTGGGTTTGCTGCTGATCGGACATGCAGGGGGTGGCCTCCCGCCGCTCTTTAAGCGAGCGGAGGAAAGCATAGTCAAAAAATTTGACGGGTCCAGCCTAAATCTGAAGCTGAACGGAAAAATTCGAACATCGTATACGGGCGTGATAATGATACTTGTCGCCGGTCTGGCTTCACAATAGGCGCCGTCGCATCCGTATTTCCACTTCTGCTCCCAGCGCTCGCGCCAGCTTCTCTATGGTGTCGATGGTGATGTTGCGCTCGCTGCGCTCGATCAAACCTACATAGGTGCGGTGCAGGCCAGCAGCGTCCGCCAGGGCTTCTTGAGATAGTCCACTGGCTTTTCGTGCAGCCCGCAGTTCCGCGGCAAACGATTTACGTAAATTCTTCTTCTTGTTTGACATGCGACCTAACTGCCACATGCACTGTGCTCGGTCGACAGACCGACAGTCGCCATACTAGGAATATGGTATCTGGCGTATTCCACCACCTTCCATAGATCTTGTGCAGGACAGCGCCGGCCGATGATCGTTCTTCGAATCGGAGATCAAGACAGCTCGCCTCAAAAATCTTTTTTGATAATTCCCTCGAACCGAATCAAAGGGACAAACGTTGCCTTGCCCTTGGAGTAATCCAAACCAAGTTGGTGCAGGCCATGAAGCTGCAGCCGCATCCAGCGAGTTTGCCGATCCCAATCTCGCTCCAGGTAGGACGCGCTGCGCTTGCGCGAATGTACATTGAGCTGACTTTGGCTTTTCGCGCCAATATGTTTCCGGATCGGGCCCAAAAACAACATGACTGTAACCTGATCTTGGTTATTCTGGCTGTGATGCTCGGCCACGCCGAAGGTCATCCGATGATCGCCAGCGAAATTGCGCGGTTACTTCAGCAGCCTCCCCGCACAGTCCTGAAAAGGCTCAGCATTCTGATCGATCACGGCCTAATCCAGCGCATCAAAGGCAAATATTACCTGGAATCGAAGTGCGCATTACAGGTGCCGAACCTCGACCGATTCGAATTGATCATGTCAAAAGCCTTCGCCGTGATCGGTCCTCTGTTGTCGGCCGAATCTGCGAAGTGATTTTTCAAAACCAGAATAACTTTACTGCACGCGAACTACTGGCGGCAACTTTTATCTTTTCGGAACCGACCCGTGCAGTTATTTTTTGCAGCTCAATTAGAGATAGCAATGGCTCTATTTCAAAAACGGGGCTATCATTTTTCATCCGACTGCAAAGAAAACTTCACAAACCCACAACAGCATCGAACCATCTCCGGGACGGGGGGGGTAGTGGCTATGAACGAACGGGAAATCCGGCTGATTGGAAAAAGACTTGCGATGGAATTGCCGCCAAGCTCCCGGAAGATCGCCCAGGCAATACTAGCGGTTACGAATCAGGAAGTGCTTGACGATCCTATTCTGTGGCCGGATCGCGACGACGAGGAAGAGGACGACAAGGAGGAGGGCTGAGAAGGAAATAGTCTGGATTCCAGTTTCCGAAGTCGATTTCTCAGCTTTATGGGCCTTACGCGGTCGTAACAGCCCTCGGTAATGTATTCGATTGTCACGCCCTCGACGGCTTTCAGGATCAGGAACAGAACATTCAGCGTGATTGGATATCCGAGTTCAAAATTTGCCCAGCGGCTTCGCGCGATGCCTAGCCTGCGAGCGAACTCGCTTTGATTGTTGCCAGCAACATGGGTGCGAATGACAACGAGTCTTCGCCGGATCGCTTCGCCATGATTTTTATTGATTACCATCTAAACCAAAAAATTGTTGGGAATCACTGATTCCTATATCCGCGGAACCATATGTCAAAAAAAATGAGAGCACCAACGGAATTTTGGGAAACATCCGAAAGTATTAGGGTACTCGACTATTGAGCGGTCCAGAAACTCTTTCAGGCGACTAGTCAAAAATTTTGACGACAGGGTTGACTGTCAAGCTATTTGACACCTAGGATGTCGTCCTCGCGGCGCGCGGCGGGCGATTTTCCCAATGAAAACTCTGACTGAACTAGCTGATGTTGTGAAGGTTTTGGGCGGCCCGAAGGGGCTTGCCGCGCTGACCTCCGCGACGCGGGAAGCGGTCTGGAATTGGCTTAATATCTTCAAAGCCTTCCCGCCCAACACATTCGTCATCATGACTGACGAATTGAAGAAGCTCGGTTACGACGCTTCTCCGCGGCTGTGGAAGATGCGGGGTTCCGAGAAAGCTCCAAGATCTCAAAAATCCCGACCTGTTCAAAAATTGCGCAAGGCCTCGAAGCCTCGCAACAGAGCGCGAACGCGCCTCAAGACGAGTCTCGCCGCAAGTCCATGACGACTCTTCCTCCGGAGGCCGCCATGAATTTTCATGGGGTTAAACCATGCAAGCTTCGCAGCAAGGGCCATGGAGAATTGATGGTCTAAACGATCGGCTGATTGAACTGCGCAAGGCGCGCCGCAGCTTCGGCATCATCGCCAGGGAACTGTCGCAAGAATTCGGCGTCGCGTTGACCAGCAACAGCTGCATCGGCCGCGCTCATCGTCTTGGACTGGACACGCATGAGTGCGCCATTATCACGCTGTGCAAGCCGCCGGCCAGACCGTTCAGGCACATTTCCAGATCTACGCCTCCGACGCCAGTCGACCGGGCGCTCCCGATCGATCGGAACAGGCTGGTGTCGTTGTTTGATCTCCAATTGCAGCATTGTCGTTTCCCGATCGGCGAGTCCCCGAACCTGATGTTCTGCGGCCTGCCGCGGCTCGATGACGGCTGTCCCTATTGCGCTGCGCATTGGCGGCTGACGCATACCGTTGCGCGGGACGGGAGCTGACCATGAACAGTTCGATCCCGCTGCAATCCGTCGCGCTCGCGTTGCCCGAACCGGATCATCCGATACTCAGGATCCGACCTGCAGATTCCGAAACCATCTTCCAGTTCGCGATCACGCACGATCAGCTGCTCCTGCTCAACAAACAAACCGCCGACCTCCTGCTGATGAGAAAACTCCATGAATGATGACGACATCACCGCCAACTACCACCGCGGCAATCCCTACAGCGAGGCGGCGCAGCAGCGCACCAAGCGAAACAAGGCCGGAGATCTCATCCGCATTCTCAAAGTGCTGTTCGAATATCCGCGCGGGCTGACCTGCGACGAAGTCGAAGTGCTGCTCGGCATGCGCCATCAAACTTGCAGCGCGCGGTTTACCGACATGAAAAAATTCAACTGGATCGTCAAATGCGGCAGCCGCCTGACACGAACCGGAAGCCCCGCCGGCGTATGGCGAGCGGTAATGCCAGCTACCGGTCTTCCGTTATTCGACCAACCGCAGGCGCCAACACCATGACCTGCATCCTCGCTGTCGATCCAGGCTTGACAGGCGCCATGGCGGTGCTGATGACCGGCATTCCCGATCGGGTGGCGGTTTACGACATGCCCGTGGTCGACGGCGAAATCAACCACCACCAGCTTAACCACATGATCCGCTCGTTTGCACCTGACGTCGCCTGGATCGAGCGCGTCGGTCCAATGCCGCGGGATGGCGTCAAGCAAGCGTGGCGGTTTGGTTCAGCCTACACCGCCGCCCGCGTTGTGGTCAGCCTGCTCAACATTCCGACCACGCTGGTAACGCCGGCGCAGTGGAAGAAGGCCATGAAGGTTGCAGGCGGTCCCGACGGCAAGGAGCAATGCCGGGCGCTGGCGCTGCAGATGTTTCCGGCCTGCGCCGAACACTTCTCACGCAAGAAGGATCAAGGACGCGCGGAAGCCGCGCTGCTGGCTCTGTACGCCGCAAAAACTTTTTACAGAAACACAGCACAGGAGCAAAGCCATGAAAATCATATCAGCCAGTGAACGCATGAAGGAGAGACGAGGTGTCAAAGCCTTGATCGTGGGCCCCGCTGGCGTCGGCAAAACCACCCTGCTGCGCACCCTCGACATAAGGTCCACGCTGTTCCTCGATCTGGAGGCCGGAGATCTGGCTGTTCAAGATCTCGACGTTGATACGTTACGTCCAGTTACCTGGGATGATTGCAGGAACATGGCCTGTTACCTGACCGGACCCAACGCATCGCTGCCGCCAACTGCGGTCTACAGTCAGGCGCATTACGACGCGATCGCGCCTGACTTCTCCGACACTAACCTCGCCAAATATGACACCTACTTCATCGACAGCATCACGGTTGCCGGCCGGCTGTGCTTCCGCTGGTGCGAACAGCAACCGGAAAGCGTCAACGATCGCGGCAAGAAGAACCTGTTGGGCACCTATGGCCTGATGGGCCGCGAGATGATCGGCTGGCTCAATCAATTGCAGTTCGCGCGCGGTAAGAACGTGATCTTTGTCGGTATCCTTGAGAAGGAGATTGACGAGTTCAAGCAGGTTCATTGGGATCTGCAGATCGACGGCGCCAAAACTGGGAAGGAATTGCCTGGAATCGTCGATGAAATCCTAACCATGAATTATGTTGACTTCGGTGATGGTCAGCAGGTGCGCGCGTTAATTTGTACGCAGCCAAATCAGTGGGGATATCCAGCCAAGGATCGTGCCGGAAAACTGGACCTTCTAGAAGAACCAGATCTTGGAAAACTGCTTGCCAAAATCAAAGCGAACGTACCGCGTAAGCCTGTTGATCACTCATTCCCTCCTTCAGCGACAACGGAGGCGGCATGACTTATTACACACGCAATCTTAGCGGTCAAAAATTTGGGCGATTAACTGCAATCCACCCAACAATAGAGCGCAGTAAGATCGGCAACGTCATGTGGCTCTGTGTTTGTGATTGTGGCATCGAGCGCTCGCTTCCATCCGGATATCTTCTCAGTGGTAATACGACATCATGCGGCTGTCGCAAGAAAGACAACACTCGAAGGATGGGTGAAGCAAACGAGAAGCACGGGCTTTGTTTTACACCAGAGCATCGTGTTTGGATCAATTTGCGATATCGCTGCAACAATCCGAGAAGCAAACAATATCCATACTATGGCGAGCGCGGCATTAGTGTTTGTGAACGCTGGAATGTGTTCGAAAATTTCCTATCAGACATGGGCAATCGGCCAAGCCGTCTCCATTCAATCGATCGCATCGACAATGATGGCGATTACGAACCGGGCAATTGCAGATGGGCAACACCTAAAGAGCAGGCAAATAACAGAAGACCACCGCAACGTAAGCAAACTAACGAAGGAGTAAGTACATGTTAGATTTCAACACTGCTGAGCCGCAAAGGGATATGAGCCTAATTCCGGATGGAGAAACGGCCGTGGTTCAGATCAACGTGCGTCCTGGTCATGCCGGCGAGGGCGGCTGGCTCAAGCGCAGCAAGGCAGGCGATAGCGAGATGCTCGACTGCGAGTTCACCGTGGTCGACGGCCCCTATGCCAAGCGCAAGTTCTGGACCATGTTTACCCTCGGAGGGACTACCGAGGGGCAGCAGAAGGCCGGCGATATTTCCGGCTCACGGATCCGCGCCATCTTGGAAAGCGCACGGGGCGTCAAGCCTGACGACCAGAGTGACGCCGCCAAGGCTGCGCGTCAGATCGGCGATTGGGGCGATATCGATGGCCTGCGCTTCATTGCCAAGATCGGCGTCGAGAAGGGCAAGGACGGCTTCAAGGACAAGAACGTACTGGAGGCGGCAATCACGCCGGACCGCACCGCCTGGAAGAAGGTAGAGCAGACGTTGCGGCAGGCGACTGCAGCGGCATCGATCGGCAGCACCTTTGGGTCCGCGCCGCCGCCGGTGGCACAGCCTGGCACCATTCAGAAGCCTGGGTGGGCACGGTAGTGAAGGGGCCGGTGCAGAAGTTGCGCGACGTCGAGGCGGAGTGGATGGCCAAGGCCACCGACTCCGCCATCGATGGCGTGCGTGAGGCCATGGGCAGCATCAATGGCCGCGCCGCCATCGGCTCGCTCTCCAAACTGGAGCTGGGCTGGATCGCCATGGGTGCGGTGTTCAACTGGATCAAGTGCAAGAGCGAACAGGCGGTGGCGGAAGGCGTCGGCTATGACGAGACCATCCGCGCCATGAGGCTGCTGCCACCACCCTGGGAGGTCGGCGCGGTGACGTCAATCCTGCCAGCGTTGGCCGATGTTGAAGGCGTGCCATGGGACAAGCCTGTCAACGAATGGTCGAAACAACAGATCATTTGTCTCACGTGGAATGCTTATCAGCTGGTCAATGCAGCATTGCAGGCACGCGATGCAGGGAGTGCGGACAAGCTGACACAGAAGGTGCCGCGCGCAGTGGCCGAGCGCGAGTTCAACGCACGCAACGGCGGGCCGCTAATGTCGCGGAGGGAAATGGATGACGACATCCCGTTCTGAAATGACCGACAAAGAATTCAAAGAATTGTGTGGGTTGGTCAATTTGGCTCATGCCGACCTGACGCCTCTGCTTAGTGAAGCGGTGGAGAAATCCAGTTTGCGATTGAGCGACGATGACGAGATGTTTGACGCTCATACGCTTGGCCACGTCACAGCGCTGCTGATGAAAGCGGTTCAGGTCCGGTTTATAGCACAAGTTGCCGTGGCTTTTTACGGGAAGCATGATCTGGATGCATTTGATGATTTTGACTGGGATCAAGACCGCGCAGCGTTTATGAGGCTTGCTGGTGATATGTGGGACGACTGGATGGGGATGGCTCACGATGCTTGACTTCAATAATCCCACTGCAACCCCGCTCAACGACGCCATCAATACAGCTCTTGATGCGGCTGCATTAGTCGAAGAGCGCGAGCAGCACCGGGATTATCTCGGCGCTTCTGCGATCGGTTCGGAATGTTTGCGTAAGGTGCAGTTTGACTGGACACGCGAGAGCGTTTTTCCAGCCAGGACAAAGCGCATCTTCAATCGCGGCCATGCGTCGGAGGAGAAGATCGCTGGCTCACTGACGGTAGCCGGTTTTATGCTGGAGCGTGGCACGGAGCGTTGTGGCTTCAGTGCTGTCGACGGCAACTTCAGGGGCCATTGCGATGGCATCATTCATTCCGGCCCTGTCATCGAAGGCCTGGAATATCCCTGCCTGTGGGAGAATAAATGCCTGGGCGACAGCGGCTGGAAAAAGATCGAGAAGTACGGCCTGCACGCCGCTTATTCGGTCTATTTTGACCAGTGCCAGATTTACATGGGCTATCTTGGGCTGGATGAAAATCCGGCGCTATTCACCGCCGAGAATTCCAATACCTGTCACCTGCTGGCGCTGACGGTGGAGTTTGACGCGACTGCAGCTCAGGCGGCTTCGGACCGCGCGGTGGCGATCATTCGGGCGACGCAAGCTGGCGAGTTGTTGCCGCGCATTACCGACAAGGGACCGGAAGATTGGCGCTGCAAGATGTGCAGCCACAAGGATTGGTGCTGGAGCCTGACGGCATGACCGTAATCTTCAACAACAATAACAAATTCGACCTGCAACTCAGTGCTTCGTTGGTGCGCGAGCGCGCGCTGGGTGAGATTTTCCAACACGCTATCTTCGATGGCGCACGGCCAGTCCACGTCGAACTCAAGAGCGAGACATGGCAGTGGGAACAGACCGGCAACATCTGTATCGAATTTCGTCAGAATGGCCAGCCATCCGGCATCTCGGTGACTGAAGCCGATGTCTGGGTGCACGAACTACGTCGTGATGGAGAAACGTTGTGCTGGCTGATGTTTCCAATTCAGCGCCTGATTAACCTGGCCGATGAAGCCTACAGGGACGACCGTTATCGCACTGGCGGTGGCGATGGCGGACGGTTCTGCAACATCCTTATTCCGCTGAAATGGGTGCTGCGATGAATTCATCAAGCCTGCATGAAGGCCAGCAACCAAGAGAGGATTGACGCAATGAACATGCTGGCTGAACTGCCCAACGATCTCGTTGCGATAGGTGAAACGGCAGCACGGGCTTTCGTGCGCGGCACCAAAAAGTTGAAGGAGCAGATCGAGCCGATGGCGATCGGCCTGATCGAAGCAAAGCGGCGCTATCCCAAAACAAACGATTTTGGCAAATGGTTGAAGGGCAGTCCCTACACTGAACTTAACAAGGATGATCGGGCTGCATTGATCCGGCTGGGTGAAGACTGGGATGACGATCTAGCTGCGCGTTTTGCCGAACTCGATTCCTATTCGCCTCAACTGATCGCTCGTGAACTTCTGACTTCTTATAATAAGAACTCAGACGAGGATGAAGACAACGAAGACAACGAAGACAAAGAAGACGACGAAGAAGAGAGCGGCTCGGAGTTTTATGGCTCCGATCGCATCTCGCGCAACAATGAGGCGTGGGATACCATCGATCCACGTCTTGTCCAGTCACTGGTTGCAGGGGTTCCTATCCTGAAAGAGTGTATGGTTTGGGAACCGTCTGCTGGATGCGGCATGATGGTTGACCAACTAGAGGCGGCTGGCGTCAGAGTTCTTGCCGCAACCGATATCGAACCGCGACGGCATAACATCGTCAAGCTAGATCTTCTTACCGCGACCGAGATGATTTCCGGCGCCACCGCAATCATCACTAATCCACCATGGGGACGGCTGGCCGCGCCATTCGTTCGTCATACGCTGAAACTGGCAGAAGCACGCAAGGCTATGGTCGCCATGCTGCTGCCGTTGCCATGGATTACCGGCCGCAAGATCTCTGACATGACTGGAAGTCCCGGTTTCGATGTGCTGGTCGTGCCGCGCTATCGCGCGCGATGGATGACAGAGGAAGAAGAAGCGGAATTAGAGGGCGGGCCATCGGCTCCGAAAATGAACCATGTCTGGCTGGTGTGGGATTTCGCCCGCGATCCAAAGTTTGTGCCAATCATCAGGTTTATCGATGCACCTGCCGATGAGGAGGTAGAGGAATGAGCAGCATCATTCGTATGGAACGCGCAGAAGCTGACTTAGATCGGCTTGACCGCGAGATAGCAGCACTGATCAAGGGTATGCTTAAACGCGGCGACAAGCAGAGTGACATAGCCGCGTGCTTTCTGATCAATGGCGGTCGCATTTCCGAGATCAACACCGGCCAGCGGTTTTCGGATGTTTTGCCTGCACCTGAAGCCGAGCTGCCGCCATGCGCGCCGTATCCATCGCCCTTTGACTTATGGAGAGCCAACCGTGAGACGTGGCGCGCACGGGTTGCGCTGGAAAAAGCGCTCGCCCTTATTCAAGAGGCGATGGTGGCTGTACATAAGGTTGAACAGCGATAACCATAATCAGCGATGGCAGGCTGAATATGATCGATTTTAATTCAGCGCCGCTACAGGATGAACTGCGAACTCGTGACGACGATTTCGTGGCCGACATCCGCGCGCGTTTGATGGCGTCGGTCGAGAGTTTTGTGACCTGGATCTTTCCGGGCCGGGTGCTGATTGGCAGGGGCGAGGCCAGGATCGGTAATATCATGGGCGACGCCGGCGAGAGCCTGTCAATCTGCCTGGCAGGACCAAACGCCGGACAGTGGAACGACTTTGCCACCGGCGAGAAGGGTGATCTGATCTCGCTGTATCGCGGCTACATGCGCTACTACGGCACGGTGGATTTCATCCTATCATTGAAGGAGATTGCCAAGGACTTCTTTCGTGACCAGATCGAGGTCGAGCGAGCGCCGTGGCAAATGCCCAGTGCCAAGATCGCCGAAGATAAGGTTAGGCTCGGCACTAAACCGCGTGACAATGAAGGCCTCGGGGCCTCGGTTGCTCAGTACAGATATTTCGACATCAACGGCATCATCATCGCCAAGGTGCTGCGTTACGAACCGGATGGAACGCGTAATTCGAAGACGTTCCGGCCGTTTTGCTTGAAGATGGGCAACGATGGTAAGCCCCGATGGACGGCGGGTGTGCCGGATATCAGGCCACTGTATCGGTTGCCGGAGATTGCGAGTGCGCTGTCGGTAGTACTGGTCGAGGGTGAGGGTTGCGCCGACGCATTGGTTAGGTCTGGCATCGAAGCGACGACAGCGATGAGCGGCGCGAATGCGCCACTCGACAAGACCGATTGGTCGGTGATGGCTGGAAAGACAGTGGCGATCTGGCCTGACAACGATCTACCGGGATTGAATTTCGGGAAGAAGGCTGCCGACAAGCTACTGACGCTGGGTTGCCGAGTATTGATGGTGCAGGTGCCGGCGGCCAAGGCGGTGGGGTGGGACGCCGCCGATTGTGTGGGGGATGGCGAAGATCCATTAGTGTTGTTGGATGCGGCGGTGGAAGTGGTTGGACAGACCAAGCCAAGTGGAAACCTGTATGACTATCTCGACATCAAGCAGATCAAGGCCAAGCCGGACCCAGTATGGCTAATCGATGGACTGGTGAACGAGCGCTCGCTGGGCTTTATCTATGGTCCGCCAGGTTCGTTAAAGACGTTTATCGCGTTGAGCATGGCGCTTGGCTTCGCTACCGGACGGTCAAAGTGGTGGGAGCGTGAAATCCGACGCGAGGGGGCGGTGATCTATCTGTGCCGGGAAGGCACTTCAAGCCTTAAGTTCCGCATTATGGCCTGGGAGCAGCACCACAAGGTGGTGGCCGATGACGGGCCGTTTTATCTGATCGAGAAGAGCATCAACTTTATGAAACCGGAAGATATCGGGGTCCTGCTGGCGACCGTACAGGACATCGTCGATCGGATCAGAGGGCCGGTAGCGGCGGTGTTTGTCGATACGGTATCGAGGGTATTACCTGGCGCCAGAGAAAACCTACAGGACGATATGAGCCTGTTCGTGGACGCCTGCGAGGCGGTTCAGAGGGCGTTCGGTTGCGTCGTATTCGGGGTCCACCATACCAACAAGGCCGGCGGGTTCCGGGGGTCTACCGTGATGCCTGGCGCCGGCGATTTCCTGATCGAGGTCAGGCGCGAACCTGGAGCTATGACCGGCTCTATCTTTGCCGCCAAGATCAAGGACAGCGAAGACGGCTGGGAACAGAGTTTCAGGGTCGAAAAAATAGAGGTTGCAGAGGGCAAGGTATCGCTGGTGGTCGACCCGATGCTCAACCCTTCCGCCGCTGCCGGTGGCGGTAGCGGTTGGCCCTCACGCGCCGTCTGCATCGAGATCCTGGCGGCCGTTCACGAGCAGTGGATCAAAGGCCAGCCATGGTGCTTCGCGGCCAATTCTTCGCGTGCTGCAGTGCCAAACATCATGAAGCGGTGGAACTTGAAACGGTCGGTCGTGGTCGACATTTTACAGAGCTGGAACGCCCGCGGAGTGGTCGAAGAGACCGTCCACGGCACTCATAATCATGTCACCGGATATCGAAAACTGGTCGATTTGTGACTGCGAATGTTGCAGCGCACATGCGATAGCCGGACTGTAAGTCATTGAAGTTATGGCGAAAGTAGATTTGCGAAAGTAAGCGAAAGTAAGCGAAAGTTGTACTGTAAGTGCTTGATATTACTCACTGCGAAAGTAGCGAAAGTAACCGTCCCTCCTACGGAGGGATGAGCCCTTCGAAGGCTCATCCTCGCGAATTACGGAGGGCGTACAACCTAAACGAGAGTTAATTCTGACTTCTTATAATAAGAAGTCAGGCCTGGAGGACGGAATGATCCAAACCAATCGCAAGCCGCCGGACGAGCTGGCGGACGTCCGGGAGCGGATCAGGGAACTCAAGGCGCGCGAGGACGAGTTGCGGGAACTGTTGATTGCCGGCGAGTGTGAGCTGGTCGGCGACGATTTCGCGGCGGTGATTTCCAAGGTGGTCTCGGAGCGGATCGATACTGCACGGTTGCGTGCAGAGTTGGGAACGGAGCGGCTGCGGCCGTTCCTGGTTCCATCGGAACGAACGGTGGTCAATGTCGAGCGGATGAAGGGGCAGGAGCCATGACCAACGAAGTCACTATCCTTGAAGGTCCGAAGTGAACAATACAAGAACAGGCGATCTACAGGATAACAGTTTTACGGTCTGTCTGGTTCGCGCCGATGGCAGTTCGGAGATCGTGCGCCGCAATGCCTCTTGCTATGATGCCGCGAAGGAATTCTGGCATCGCAGCAACAATGTCAGCGCCGTGAGCGGCATCGTGCGGCAGGTCAGCATCGTTGACAATTATGGCTGCACCGATCTGGCGTGGGAATTCGGGCGGGGCTACACGTTCGACGGCGAGACTTTTCATTCCAAGCCGGTGTTGGTCGAATAGGGCGGCTGCGGAACCAGCAGCGCGGCTCGCCCATGCGTTATTTCGGGGTGGAGGCTGTTGGAGTAGCCTGGGGACAAACGCCTCTCCACGAGCTTCCTATCGGGTTCCATCGTGGTTATGGGTGCATGACCGGTAAAAACAGCTTACCGATAACCAATACCAACATCGCGGTATTGAATGTCAGGATCCACGTATGTAGGCGCAATGTCGATTTGACGTCGGCGAGTTCGCGGTCGAATTCCGCCGCTTCGGTTGCAGCTTCGCGCGCCGTTTCGTCGGAGACGATGGCAGCTTTAAGCGCCGTGTAAAGTTTAGCCATCATGATGGCCATCGGGCTTTCCTTGCGTCAACTTTAGTGACCAATCGCACTGAGCATGAGAGCCCCACCTCCACCAAACACATAACCAACTATTACGAGCACAGCGATCAAACCGACAGTGCGTAAGAACTTGTTGCCGTCCATCAAGTCCGTAATGGTTTGCTCGCGCCTGGCTCGGCGATGTGCTTTCTGTGATGCGTGCATAGCATCTAGAACAGCTTTTTGAGCCCGCATAAGTTCTGGATCTTTATCGTCAGACATTTTAAAATTCCTATTGGTTGGCAATATTGGCACAGGATTGCCGATTATGGGGCGGCACGAGACCGCCCCATAGGCTGCAATCATCGGGATAATTTATCCAATTGACCGGTGGCCTCGAGCGTCCGGTATCCGCCGTCTGAAAACCAAAACAAAACAGTGCAAAGCGCGACAGCGTTCATTTGAATCGAACGTTAACCGTGCTTTTGGTCACCGTCGTACCAGCAGCCGGCGCCTCATTATCGAACAGAACCCTGCCGTGGCCGATCTGCTCATATTCAGGACGGCCTAACCACTGCAATGCGCGGTTGATTTGCTCGGTGGTGCAAGGCTTGGTGCCGCACGGACCGGCTATAGCCGGCAGCGGGATAGCGAGAATCGACAAAGTTAAAAGCGTATATTTCATTGGGTTTGTCTCCTATTTTACAGTTTGTGAGCTGATTGCCGATCAGATCAGCCAACCCATCAGCATTACAGCTGATGCCCACAGCAACAACATACCGAGCATCCACAGCAATAATGCCAGCGGTAGCGACAGCTCGCGGTTGGTTTGCTTACTTGACACTGGATTTCTGGACGTTGTTTTCCCAGTTATCATAATACAGGAAGGTATCACGGCACCAAGAACCAGTGATTGATTTGCTGAAGGCGTCGACGCTCAATTGGTAAAGATCGGAATCCAATCGATCGCCAAGATCGCGAATCAGATAATGCGACAGCGCCTGAGTTAATTCGCCTAGCGGCGGCGTGCTGCAGGTTTTGTTATAGGCGGCGACGGTAACCACGAATTTGAACTTGTCGGCCTTGGTAGTCATTGATTGGCTGGTTCCATTGTCGCCAGCATTTGCTGCTGTTGTTAGCGCGGTAAGGGTCGCGGCAGTCAGTAACAAGCGTTTCATAGCGGTGTTTCTCGTTAACGGCAGGATTGCCGGTACTAAGGCGCGCGATGTCGCCTCAGTGGCTGCAATCATTTGGTGGCGCGCCATCTCACAGATGAAATAACCAGAATCGGCCGATGGCGATGCCAACACCAAGCGCCGTCGCGATCGCAAGAACCAACTGCACGGCGAACTTGCGGTTTTCCATCTTGATTTCTTGCCGTAGTCGCTCGATTTGAATGGTCATGAGGTCAATCCTTAATGCCTGTTCGCGAGTGTTTTCGATTTCGAGTTCGGTTTTAGCTTGTTCCATCTACCTCTCAATTGTTTTTTCCCGCCAATGTTTTGTGGTCTGGCGCCAGTTCATGGCTGATTACGGTTAGCCGCTCCCAGATCTTCCGGTTTGGATTTGGTCTTGAGCATGAGGTTGACTAGGATGGCGATGGTTTCAGGCACGTAAGCGCGTTCGCCAATCCAGGAGCGAACGGTTGCTCCGCCGACGCGAATGGTTCGCGCGAAACCGCTTTGCGAGAACCCGATTTTTTGCAGCTTGGTCCACAGTTCGGGTCCGCTCATGTCGCTGGCGTGGGACGGTTTAGGCTTGGGCTGCGGCATGGATGGCTGCTTTCGTGGTTGATAGCGTGTCGCATCCTTTAGCATGTGACAGGCTAGAATTTCAAGAGCTATTTCGCGGTTGATAGGGTAAGGCTTCTTCGGTTGCGAGCTTGAATTCCGCCGCGTCAATTGAGATTGGCAGCCATCGCCTAGCTAATCCCCAATAGTGGGCGCGGCGTTTGCCGCTCTTGTCTGTTGAGAACCGGATAACGATTTTGCGTTTGACCATTGGGTTTATCCTTTGAGATTAGGCATTAGCTTCTAGGCGAGCGCGGGTTCGCGAGTAGGCGCGCATTTGCCCGATACCGCCGTGAGCGATAATGGCGATTGAGATTTTAGCTTTGGCCGAATGTCCACCGCAGGCTTTGCAGAGCGCGCAAGTGGTCGCATAGCCCTTTTCCATTGAAGCCGGGCAAGCGATTTCGTTTGCAAGCTTGTTTTCAAAGGGCAGGCGGGTTCGGAAGGTGCGCCAGCCTAGTGCGGTGGCGGCTTGCTGCTCTTCCGCCGTGTCACAGCTTGCCATGCAATGGCGCTTGAATTCGGGGAAGGCGCGCCATTGGTGAGTGTAGCCGGCTTTGGCTTTCACCTTGCGCAGCATGATTTGCCAGACATCGGCAGGAACGGCCGCGGAGTCGCCATAGGTGCCAAGTCTCACGGCGTGATCGGCAAGGTATTCGCAGGCCTGTTCGGGCGAAATCTCGGGATAGATGCCGCGCTCGAACCCGTCGTAAACGCCAAGCGGCCCTTGCCCGATCACAACGTAGCAGGAACGGTCCTTCCAGCTGTTCGATGTCGTATCATGCCAGCCGCGATGCACGCATGAACCGCAAATAGACTTATCCAAGCCTTGGCGAACCGCATCAACCGGGTTGATATCGTCGCGCAGGATGTAGGTGGCGACCAAGGCGCCGGTCTTGGAATTCTTGCTAGCTGACGTGACGCGGGTTGCAATGGCGACGATCGGCGAGCCGTCTAGCATTGACGGGCCACGGTAGAAGATAAAACCATTAGGCGTTTTCATGTTCTGGGTTCCTTAGGTCGTTATGACCTAGGACCCATATAGACTGTGATAATCTAGGTTGTCAATAGCTAGCTTGTAAAAATCTAAAGATATTTTCCGGCAAAGAAAAAGGCCGCTCGAAAGCGGCCTTTTGGTAAGGAGATGTTGGCTGGCTTATTATGGAGTTACTCCACTAAGCGCGAGATAGCTGCGGGCTTTCTGCCATTGTTCACCGTCGTTTACGTTCCAAGCTTGTGCTTTGAGTACTTGCAACTGTTTGACGGTGCGAGACGTCCAAAAACAAAGCTCACGATTAGCGAAAGCAGGATCAAGTGAAGCGGTCAGGTCATGATTAGCTTTGAGTTGTTCCCATGAGAGAATATCGGCCCACTGAGACATTGATCAGGCCCTCCACATTGCAGCTAATTTGCGCGGGACTTCGTTTTGTGCGGTTTCAATCCAGCTCGGAATCGTCGGATCACCCATGGTTTGCACCGGCTTGCGGTTGCCAGTGGTGCGATAACCTTTCCAGCGCTTGTTTTTGAATTGCTCAATGGCAAGGAAATATTCGCGCTCGCCGTTCTCGAATTCCTGATGATAAACTTTGCCTGCTTCGAAGTGCATATCAATTTCCCTTTTAAAATTGTGATGAATTAGCTCGCAGATTTTGGAGGCGAGTTAGTCCATCTCGGTAATTAGCTCATTACCTTTCCAGATTTGAACCAATGCCAAGCGCTTGGATGCTTCGCTTGCAATGCGGTATTGTTCGGACAGCATGTAGCGGGCGGTTTGCTTGGCTTCTTTGAGGGTGTCCGCGAAACGCTCGGCATCACAGCCTTGATCCGAGTCGGCTTGGAAACCTTGAAGTGAGTAAATCATTCGGGGTGTCTCTTTTTAGGGTGGGTTTGATCGAACAAACACACACTAGCCGATTAAAACCTAGGTTGTCAACTGCTAATCGAAATATTTCCAAATTATTTTGCAAGCGCTGGAAATTGTGCGGGAAAGTTATGTCTCGAGCCGGCGAAACCTCGAGAGCTTCGAGCTGGTTCAAATCCTCGAGCGACACTCGAGCCAATCTCTCGAGGGATCATCTCGAGGGATCATCTATCTCGAACGCCTTCTCTCGAGTTGCCTTCTCGAGCCGCCTTCTCGAGCTGCCTTCTCGAGGTTTTTTCACCCTCGCCGCCGGGTTCCAGGACCGGTTTTCTTATGCACTGTAACGTGAATTTACGTTTTATCGATCGATTGATAGATTAATTAGTAGCCTTGGAGACCAATGGACAGATCGGAAG
>Ga0210402_10002087_pt1 | contig 19798 bp, 14 predicted proteins | sample IncBWC7MmetaG_FD_161055 | JGI IMG/M metagenome (GOLD analysis project Ga0210402, IMG submission 161055) | Forest soil microbial communities from Barre Woods Harvard Forest LTER site, Petersham, Massachusetts, United States - Inc-BW-C-7-M | ecosystem: Environmental > Terrestrial > Soil >... | reverse complement strand
ATTGGCAGGGACGGTAGCATCCGCGATCTGAAGCTGGTCGATGGCTCCCTGCTTCTTGGGCAAGCCGCCGTCAACGCCGTGAAGCAATGGCGGTATAAGCCTTATTTGCGGAATGGGGTAGCGGTCGAGGCAGAGACGTATGTCACGGTGAACTTCAAGCTGCCTTAGTGTCTTTTGGCATCGCCTTTCGAGACCAGATCGCCTGCCGGTATCTCGCGAGCCAATCAATTCACAACTTTTTACTTGTTTTTACGGTGGATTGACACATCCCCCTGCCTGTTCAACTATGTTTGTTTCCGGGCTGATCCAGCAGTATCCGGGATCAGGAGACCACGATGAAGATGAAACGGCGCTGGAACGAACGAACCCGGTTGATGTTGACGCTGGAGCTCGCCGTGGTCCTGCCCGCTGCTGCGCTGGTCATCCTGAGCGCGTTGCACTTGAACGAAATCCAGCGGGATCAAGGCGTGGAAGCCGCCTTTCAGCGCGATTTCAACCAAGTGCTTGCGATTTCCGAAAAGCAAATCAACCAAAAAGCAGATGAAATAACTGACGAAGTCCGCAGCCAGTTCCCGAGCGCAGGGGAAGCTTGTGTGGAAACAATGGACAGGATTCTCGCCACTCACCCTTACGTCGCCCACGTCTGGGTCTATGAACCGAACGGACATTTGACTTTCCGCTCTCAGCCGTCCCGGCTGAAGGATGCTCTTTTTCGCGATGAGGCCGAGAATGTCTCCGGCATGACCAGCGGATGGATGCAGGTGGAGTACAAGGATCAAGTGAAGGAATTGGAAGAGATGTCGAAGAAGGGCAAGCCCTACTACTTTTTTGCGAATTGGGCTCCTCGAGGCGACAAGCACTTATACCAATCGGGCGCTGTCTTTCTGGTGGGAGATGCGTGGGGCGGACGCAAGGCCATCGGCGGCATGATGTTTGATGCCGAATACCTCCGCGATCAGTTTTTCCCCGAGATGCTGGAAACGCTACTGAGCCACCAGGAAGAAAAAGGGGAGAGGAACCACGTTGTGATGATGCTGCATCCCAAGCACGAGTCGACGCCGCTGGCGGCCTCGGCGGGCTGGGATGGCGGCGAACCCGAGGTGGAACGCAATCTTGAGGGCGCGTTCCCCGGCTTGACGCTCGGTATTAAATTGCCCGGAACCACGCTGGCTGCTATGGGCCAGCATTTCGTCCATACCAGCTTTTTGATTCTTGGCGTCATCTCTCTGCTGCTCACGGGCGGGATCGTCATGACGCATCGAAATATTTCCCGCGAGATGGCGTTGGCGCGGCTGAAGTCCGATTTTGTGTCCAATGTTTCGCATGAGTTGCGGACGCCGCTTTCGCTGATCCGGCTGTACGCGGAAACACTCGAGATGGGCCGGCTGAAGTCGGCGGACAAATATCAGGAGTACTACAGCATCATTCGTAAAGAAAGCGAACGGCTGACGGCGCTGATCAATAACATCCTGGATTTTTCGCGGATCGAAGCTGGCCGGAAAGAATACGACTTTCGCCAGACCGATATGCGCGAACTGGTTCGCAACACCCTCGAATCGTATCGTTACCAGATAGAGCAAAGCGGGTTCGCCTTCGAGGAAAAAATCGCCGAAGACGTGCCGCCGCTGAGCGTCGATCGCGAAGCCATGGCACGCTCCCTTTTAAACCTGGTCAACAACGCGCTCAAGTATTCGCAGGACCAGAAGTACATTGGAGTAAACCTGTTCCGCGACAACGGGTCGGTAAAGCTCGAGGTGGTTGACCACGGCATCGGTATTCCCCCAGCCGAGCAGCAGAAGATTTTCGACAAGTTCTATCGAGTCGGCGATCCTCTGGTTCACAACACCAAGGGCAGCGGCTTGGGTTTGTCATTAGTGCGTCACATTGTGCAGGCGCATGGGGGAGAGGTTTCGGTGGACAGCGTTCCGGGTCGCGGAAGCAAGTTCACCATCAATCTACCCGTAGCATTGCGGACGAGCGCGAAACCAGCGTTGGCATAGGCGTCAGAGAGCAAAAGCATGGCCAAAATTCTCATTGTCGAAGACGAGCCCAACATGGTGGCGGGGTTGCGCGACAACTTCGAATACGAGGGACATCAGGTCATTACTGCCGGCGATGGGGTTGCCGGCCTGGAGCGGGCGATCGCCGAATCGCCTGACCTCGTCATTCTGGATGTCATGATGCCGAGGATGAGCGGGCTGGACGTGTGCAAGCAATTGAAGTCCAAACGGCCCTCAATCCCAATCATCATGTTGACTGCCCGCGGACAGGAAGTCGACAAGGTGGTTGGGCTTGAGTTGGGAGCCGACGACTACGTCACCAAACCGTTTTCCATTCGGGAACTGCTGGCGAGGGTGAAGGCCGTGCTGCGTCGCGCCAAAGCTGCCCCCAAGGCCGAGGAGAAGTATGCCTTCGGTGAAGTAGAAGTTAATTTGCGCAGTTGCCAGGTGTCACGCAAGGGGCATGCGCTGGATTTTTCGTCCAAGGAGTTCGAACTCTTGAAGTACTTCCTCATTCATCCGGGCGAGACCCTCAGTCGGGACCGGCTGCTCGAGGACGTTTGGGGCTACGATCGCTTTCCCACCACACGAACGGTGGATGCACACATTGTCCGCTTGCGGCAGAAGGTCGAGCCCAAGCCGGAGGAACCTAGATTCATTCTTACCGTGCACGGTACTGGCTACAAGTTTGTTGGCTGAATCGTTTTGGCGGAGATGAAAAAGTGGAAAAGGTTCTACAACTCCGAGGTCAGCATCGAGAGAAAGTAGGCGCAGCTCGCGTCGATGACACGCTGCTCATCCGCGGCGCTCAAACCGGGGATGCCGCCGCATTCGAGGAACTGGTCCGTCAGTACGACCGGGCAGTGCTGCGTCTTGCTGTTCATCTTACCGGCTCGCAGGAGGACGGCCAGGACATTTACCAGGAAGCCTTTCTCCGCGCCTATATAAACATTGGCAGCTTCCGGTTCGAGTGCTCTTTCTACACCTGGATATACCGCATTGTGACCAATTTGTGCCTCGATCACTTGAGAAAGCGATCTTCCCGATATCGGGACTTGACCACCACGATTACCTCGGATGGCGAAGAAGAACAGGTGCTCGACCGGATCCCGGATCAACGGGCGGGCGCGAGCCCAGAGCGCAACATGGCCAGTCGCGAACTGCGTGGCTGCATCGTGCGGGCCATGCAAAGACTCTCGCCACGCGAGCGGGTGGTGTTCGAGTTGAAGCACTACCACGGCCTGAGACTGCGAACCGTGGCAGGCATTTTGAATACCAGTGAAGGCACCATCAAGAACACGTTATTCCGTGCTACTCACAAGTTGCGCGTACAGTTAGCAGCGGTGCGATAAGGCAGACTGGGCCCGATTTTCAAGCGAATTCGTTCGTCGTGCGAATTTGGTCTCTGCGTCAACATACCGTAAGCCGGACTCAAATCGATTTCTTGCTTCGAAACACTCCACTCCTTCCGTGACTTCAGGCTCCGACTGAATATGGTAGATTGAAAATCGCTTGCCGATTTTTTTCTACACTTCGCAGTCGTTCCGATTCTGTCGCTCTCAGCATCGAGGTTATGATTTTTCCGCCTCGGCCGGTCTATTTTTGCTTATCTTGGCGGCTACCGCCAGTTCGGCCGACGCGGATCTGCACTCGCCACCCATCCTCTCGGCCGACGTCATCGTGCAAAGACTGATGGCGGCAAACGCCCAACGTTCTCAAGCGCTCCGCGGATATCGCGGAAAGCGGATTTACCGCCTGCAATATCACGGAGTTTTTGGGAGTCACGAAGCTGGAATGCAAGTGGAAGCCACTTACACTTCTCCGAACCGGAAAGACTTCAAAGTCATCTCCCAGAGTGGCTCAAAGGTGCTGGTCAATCACGTATTGCTGAAGCTGCTCAGCAGCGAACAGGAAGCACAAGAAGAGCAAAACCGGAAGGAACTGGAAATCAGTCCTAAGAACTACGATTTCTCACTCGCCGGGACTGATCACATCGGAAACGAAGATTTTTATGTTCTTGCGGTGAGCCCCAAGGGCAAAAGTAAGTATCTTTACCGAGGGAACCTATGGATCGACGCCAACGACTTCGCTGTCGCGCGAATGCAAGGTGAGCCCGCGAGCAACCCATCCCTGTGGGTCAGCCACACTCAAATCGAATATCGTTGGGCCAAGGTCGCGGGGTTCTGGCTTCCGGTCCACAACCAGTCCGAAACCGACGTTCGTATGGGTGGTAAAGCTGTGCTGACCATCGATTACAGTGACTATCAGGTCACCGGAGTCAACCGAGCCACGCCCCGTGGTTCAGCGGATGCCTCAACTCTTCCGGATCCGGCGGCGGTATCAGGGAGCCCTCACTAGCTCCGAGTCACAGGACGACCGGCGAGCCTGAAAATACTCACTAGTACATCCCGGCTTCCAATTGGTATTCAGAGGGTTACAATAAGGCCGCTCCGCGGTACAAGTGTAAATTTCTGCGTTCATCAGACCGAAGCCAGTCATCGGTGGAGAGACGTGAAAACGGGCCCAAGATGGTCAGTCGCAATCTTCGCCACGGTTCTTATTGGTATTCTGTGTCCTTTTCTAGCTATATCAGGTGAAAGGCATTTCGCGTCCCATTGGGCGGGGCCGACAGGACAGCTCAAAATTAACGGTTCGGGGATTTCTTCCAGCCCTGGAAGTAGTTCGTACTCAGCGTTGGCTTGGTCGAATTTGCATCGAGGAAGGCTCCGCTCTTCGACGCCAAGGCCGGGCGCCAGCGCGATTTTCTTCAATCCAGCAACCTATCCCTCAGGAGGCGTATACGCCTCCTCCGTCGCGACTGGTGATTTCAATGGAGACGGAAAGGCGGATCTGGCGGTAGCAAATCAGTGTCCGCAAAGTAACTGCAATGCTGGCGATGTGAGTGTGCTGCTGGGAAATGGCGACGGAACCTTTCAGGCGACTCAGACCTACTCCACAGGGGGATTCGAAGCCTACGCAGTTGTCGTTGGCGATGTGAACAAGGACGGGAAAGCAGACCTGATCATCGCCAACGGTTGCCAGAGTCCGAATCAATGCGGGAATGGCGCGGTCGGCGTTCTCCTGGGCAACGGAGACGGAACGTTTCAGCCCGCGAAAATCTATTCTTCCGGTGGAGTCGCCGCCTCCTCGCTCGTAATTGCAGACGTTAATAAAGACGGATTCGCGGATCTGGTTGTGGCCAATCAGTGTCTGGACAGCACTTGCGTGAGCGGCGGCGTAAGTGTGTTGCTGGGAAATGGTGATGGCACCTTCCACACAGCGCACAGCTATGCCACCGGAGGTTTAACTGCGGTCTCGGTGGCGGTCGGTAGTTTCAACGGAGACAAGAGAGTTGATTTGGTGGTCGCCAACCAATGCCAAAGCAGCGGGAACTGCAACGGAAACCTCGGCGTGTTGCTGGGCAACGGCGATGGGACGTTCCAATCGGCGCAGAGCTATTTGGCAGGGGGCTATACGGCTGTTTCAGTGGCGACCGGAGACTTTAACGGAGACGGAAAAACTGATTTGGTGGTTTCGAATCAATGCCAGAGTAGTGGAAGCTGTGGCAACGGGAGCGTGGGCGTTCTACTTGGAAACGGCGACGGAACCTTTGGGTCGACGCAGAGCTATGTTTCTGGGGGAAATAACACCGCTGAGGTTGTCATCGCCGATCTCAACGGGGACGGACGAACGGATCTGGTGGTGGCGAACCAGTGCCAGGCTCAAGGTAGTTGCGCCGTGGGCAGCGTGAGCGTGCTCTTGGGGAACGGTGATGGCACTTTTCAAGCTGCCCGGAACTACATCTCCGACGGCGTCTTTACCTACTTGATGGGAGTGGGCGACTGGAACGGGGACCAGAAACTTGACCTGGTGATCGTCAATCAATGCCAAACCACTGGGAATTGTGGCGGGACGGTCACCATCCTGCTTGGAAACGGCGATGGAACGTTTCAATCACCACCCAACTATCCCTCCGGAGGGTACGACGCCGATTCAGTCGTCGCCGGCGACTTAAATGGGGACGGAAAACTTGACCTGGTCGTGACGAATCTCTGCCAAGGCAGCAACTGCAGCCATGGGAACAACGGCATTGTAAGTGTGCTGCTGGGGAACGGCAACGGAACGTTTCAGCAGACGCATCCCTACGCCAGCGGAGGGTTCGGATCCTCGTCGGTGGCGATTGGTGATTTCAATGGCGACGGCAAGCCTGACGTTGTCGTGGCCAATCAGTGCAGCACCAGCGACTGCAAGAGCGGTGGCAGTGTCACCGTGTTGTTGGGAAAGGGTGATGGAACACTGGGGACAGCGAAGAGTTACTCCTCTCAAGCCAATACCTCGCTTTCGGTTGCAGTCGCCGACTTCAATAAAGACGGAAAGCTCGATCTTGCGGTTGCCAATCAATGCCAGGACAGCAACTGCAAGAGTGGCGCGGTCACCGTCCTGCTGGGCAACGGCGATGGAACGTTTAGCTCTGCTCAGAGCTACGGCTCGGCTGGATACTTCACCAATTTCGTGGCGATCGGAGATTTCAACGGTGACGGAAATCCTGATCTGGCACTGGCGAGCCAATGCCAGGATATTGGTTGCAATAGCGGCGGCGTGAGCGTGCTGTTGGGAAATGGCAACGGTACATTCCAGGCCGCACAGAGTTATGCTTCAGGCGGTTTCCAGGCTGATTCGGTCTCGGTAGCAGACGTGAATGGCGATGGTAAATCGGATCTCTTGGTCTCGAATCTGTGCGCGAACTCGAACAACTGCAACAACGGCGTCGTAAGCTCGCTGCTCGGCAGAGGGGATGGAACGTTTCGTGGACCGCACGTCTACAGTTCAGGGGGACAAAACGCGTATTCCATGGTCGCAGGCGACTTCAACGGAGACGGCAAGACCGATGCGGTCGTTGCCAACAGCGACGGCACGGATGTCCTGCTGGGCAACGGTGATGGAAGCTTTCAGACAGCCATCCCTTACTTTCCGGGCGGAATTTTTATTTCATCCGGAGATTTTAACGGGGATTACAAACCTGATGTGATTATCGCAACCGGTTCGCTTTCGACCGTTACCCCGTTATTGAACGTCGCGACGGGATTTCGTCTGGCGACGACGACCACAATGACGTCCTCTCCGAACCCGTCCGCGGTAAACCAATCCGTTCTTTTCACCGCCAATGTCTCCAATCAATTCGGCGGATCGCCTTCGGGGACAGTCACGTTCAAGTCGGGAACAACTACTCTAGGCCAGGGCACGGTTAGTAATGGACAGGCTACGCTAAATTATTCCTTCCCTTCGTCGGGCACGCTTTCGATCGTTGCCACCTATTCGGGAGACTCGACCTTCCTGCCCAGCAGTTCGGCCCCACTGAAGCAGAGCGTCGCTAAGGCGGCAACGACAACGGCGCTTGCTTCCTCGCCGAACCCGTCGCAATCGGGTCAAACGGTGAAATTCACGGCAACTGTGACCAGCCAGTACGGTGGAACAGCAACCGGTTCGATCAGCTTCAAAGATGGTTCGACCCTGTTAGGGCAAGTAACGCTCAGCGGCGGAGTGGCGAAATACAAAACCTCGACGCTCGGCCAAGGTAAGCATCACATTTACGCCAGCTACGGAGGAGACACGAATTTCCACGCCAGCTACGGCAGCGTACTCCAGACTGTTCAGTGATTTGCCAGGGCGAACTCGGAAGCCCCTAAGTCCTTTTGTATCAGCATGAAGTACGGGCACTGCCAGCGCAACTCAACTGTGTGTTCACCAGGCAGCCGCTAGTTACCAACGGGCGCGATTTTGCCGCAGCAAACTCTGAGAAATCGGCATCAAACCAGATATACTGTTAGCACTTCCTGAGGAAGTGACTTCCTTTCCGAGAAAAAGAATTCGATGTCGATAAAGACCAAGGCTGTAATTCTCGCGTCATCCGCGGTTGTTCTGCTGTTCATGGTAGTGGGTGGAATGGATGGCGTTCGTGCATCCAGCAACGATGGTGCATATCGCCAGCTCCAGGTGTACAGCGAAGTGCTCTCTCGCGTGCGCAGCGAGTATGTGGAAGAACCCAATATCCCGGTCGTGACCGCTGGCGCTCTGCACGGATTGCTCGAATCCCTGGACGCGAATTCCAGTTATTTGGGCGCCGCTGAGTATGCCGAATATAAATCTCACCAGACCGACGCGAAAGGCGATATCGGAGCGGCAGTTTCTAAGCGTTTTGGTTACGCTTCGGTGGTCGCGGTAATTCCTGGCGGCCCGGCAGACAAAGCGGGGTTGCAGGACACCGATATTATCGAAGCTATCGAAGGAAAAAGCACGCGTGAGATGTCGGTGGGTGAAGTTCGCGGCCTGCTCACCGGGCAACCCGGTTCGAACGTGACTGTCTCCCTTGTCCGCGCCCGGCGCGCCGAGCCACAGAAGGTCGTCATTACTCGCGACGTCGTCGCCATCCCCCCGGTGACCGATAAGATGCTGGAGGACGGAATTGCGGTAATCCAGGTGGATGCATTCACAAAGGGCAAGTCGCAGGAAGTGGCGAACAAGATCAAGGCCGTGCAGAAGTCGGGGGCGAAGAAGCTTATCCTCGACCTGCGCAACTGCGCTGAAGGCGACGAAGCCGAAGGCATCGCGACTGCCAATCTTTTCCTGAATCACGGCACCATCACTTACCTCCAGGGGCAGAAATATCCTCGCGAGGCTTTTAATGCCGATCCTGCCAAAGCGATCACCAACCTGCCCGTGGTTGTGCTGGTGAATAAGGGGACGGCGGGCCCAGCTGAGATCGTGGCTGCAGCCGTTCTAGAAAATGCGCGCGGCGATGTTGTCGGCGACAAGACTTTCGGAGATGGTTCGATTCAGAAAACGATGGAACTGCCCGATGGGTCGGCCCTTATTCTCTCCGTAGCCAAGTACTACACCCCTACCGGTAAAGCGATTCAGGATACGGCCATAACGCCAAATGTATTGGTCGCTGACACCGAAGAAGACGGGCCGGTGCCGGACGAAGACGAAAATGCTGCTCCGTCAGACGATACCACGAAGAAAGTTCAGCCTGCGCAACCGGACCAGCAGATGCTGAAGGCTATCGAAGTCCTAAAGAGCCGCGCGAGTTAAGTCTCGACGAGGGACGGTCGCCCGACTGTCCCCGCCTTCATTTTGACCTTGAAACGCTAGCTGAGGAAATCTTGTCAAGCCCCCTGACACCCCTAATTTCTCGTAAGTGGCTGATTCCATTATGAAAATAAAGTTCAAAACCATGTCCTGTCTACCCCCTAAAGTCTGTCATACTAGAAGTAGAGAGTAAAAGTAGAACGTCGTCCCTCCGTATTCCCCTTAAAACAAAACAGAACTTCGCTGGCTAAGGGAAGATCTTCGCCAGGTTTCAATCAGCCTGCTCGCGGGTCAGCCCGCGGGTGTTTCAGTGAAAGGTCCTCATGCTAAGAGTGCAGCACCACACCCCTCGGCTGGCGATCGTCTACAAGAACTTCGCAGCCGCTCAGAACGTAAGCCATATCGGACTAGGAGTCAGCGCGATGCAGAATGCGAAGGCGCTACGCGCGGCCGGTTACATCGTAGAAATCTGGCCGATCAGTTGCTTCGCCGACTTGCAGACCTTGATGAACGCCGAACTGCAAGCGCGAACACTCGCGCACCACGTGCCACTTTCCCACCTGGTAATCAGTGCGCCCTGGATTCCGACCTCAAACCTTGCCAGTTTGGCGTCTCAGAATCCCGACCTGGAAATCGCCGTAGTCAGCCACAGCAACATCGGATTTCTGCAGGCCGATCCCCGTGCCATCGAATTGCTTCGCCAGGGTGCGGAACTGGGGCAGGGCTGTCCCAACTTCCACGTTGCGGGTAACTCGCAACGCTTCCAGACATGGTGGCAAGCAACCTACGGTACGGCGATGACTTTGTTGCCCAATATGTATCCCATGGGCACCGCGCGCGCCCGGCCGATGTGGCAGACTGGCACTTTGCGGCTGGGATGTTTCTGCGCCATACGTCCGTACAAGAATGTGCTGACCGCTGCGGCGGCCGCGCTTGAAGTAGGACAGCGCCTGCGGGTCACGGACCTGGAATTCTGGGTCTCTGGGGGCCGCCGCGAGGGTGGCGGCCAGACGATCATGGCTGCCATCCAGCAGATGTATCTGAATATGCCCCGCGCCAAGGTAATCGAGCGCAACTGGCAATCTTGGCCGCAGTTCTTGACGACGGTGGGATCGATGGATCTGTTGCTACAGCCATCCTGTACCGAAGGTTTCAACATGGTGACCGCTGACGGGATTGCACAGGGCGTGGCGTCGGTAGTCTCCGACGCAATCGCATGGGCGCCAAAGAACTGGCAAGCAGAAAGCGACGACGCCTGCGATATTGCAAACAGGGCAGTCGGTTTGTTGCACGATCCAGCGGCCGTTCACGAGGGCGCTACGGCACTCGATGCACACAACGCCACGGCGATGATCCTATGGAAAAAGTTTCTGACGCTGTTTCCATGAAGAAAGCTTCTAGCTACAGGCTAGAAGCCAGCAGCTAGAAGCAAAAGTCCGCATGCTATCCTGAGTCCAATTCCAATGAAGGTTATTTACCAAGACCTTCCTCCAGCGGTGGAAGTCGCCGGGGGGAAGTTAGTGGGCCGGGTCCTGTTTGGTTTGCTGGTGCTGGTGGCTGCGCTGGTGGGCGCTACTGCCGGATTGTTGCTGGTCTATTCCACGGATCTTCCCCAGGTTGAGGAGTTGGAACATTTCCGTCCCAACTCGATCACCGAGCTTTACGACGGGCAGGGCCGCACCATCGGCTCGTTCGCGTTGCAGAGGCGGGTGGTCGCGACTTACAACGATTATCCGCAGGTGTTGCGCGATGCCCTGATTTCGATTGAAGACAAAGATTTCTACCGTCATTGGGGCATCAATGTGTGGCGGATTGCCGGTGCAGCCTATCGAGACATTGAGTCCGGCGGGAGAGTGCAAGGGGCCTCGACCCTCACCATGCAGCTCGCGCGCAACTTGTTTCTTTCGCCAGATCGATCCTTCCATCGCAAGATTGAGGAGGCTCTATTGGCTATTCAGATCGAGCGGCGCTTTACCAAGGAACAGATTTTCACTCTCTATGCCAACCAGATTTTTCTGGGGCACGGAGTGTACGGTTTCGAGGCAGCGTCGGAATATTACTTCAGTAAACCCGCAAAGCAGTTGACGCTCGAAGAAGCAACGCTGCTGGCGGGACTACCGAAGGCGCCAGGATTCTATTCACCAATCAACCATCCCGACCGGGCGATCAGGCGTCGCAACCTGGTCATCAACGGCATGCTGGAGGATGGCAAGCTCACGGCGCGACAGGCGGTGGAAGCGCGTAACAAACCGATCGAGCTGAGGCTGCAGCACGATCCTAATTCGCTGGCGCCGTATTTCGTCGAAGAGATTCGCCGCTATCTCGAGAACAAATACGGCAGCAGCCAGGTTCTTGAAGGCGGCCTACGCGTTTACACCTCTCTCGACGTGGACCTGCAGCGGGCCGCGAACCAGGCCGTGCTCGATGGCGTAGCCGCCTATGAACGCCGGCATGGCTGGAAAGGTCATCTCGAAAATGTATTAGCTGAGGGTGCTGCTCTTGCCGCCTATCAGCATCCCGATTGGAACGATGAACCAGAGGTCAATGGTTACGTCCATGCTTTGGTTGCGGCGGTTGCGCCGGGGTCGGCGACGGTCAAGTTCGGCCGGTACGTGGGAAATCTCGCGCAGGCCGACGCAACCTGGACACAACACAAACTGCAGGACATTCTGAAGCCGGGTGACATCGTATATTTGAAAATCGTCACCCTTAGCAGCGACGGCAAGGCGCACGCGATCCTGGAGCAGGATTCGGGCACGCAGGGTGCATTGATCGCAATCGACAACGCCAGCGGTGAGATCAAGGCCATGGTCGGAGGGCGCGACTTTGAGCTGTCCAAGTTCGACCGCGTTACCCAGGCCCTGCGACAGGTAGGATCGTCATTCAAGCCCTACGTCTATACTGCCGCCATCGATCAGGGTGCGAGGCCCGACGATCTCATCGTCGATGCTCCCGTGACTTTCCAGACCGTGTCCGGTCCTTACACTCCGCACAACTACGACGAAAAGTTTGAAGGCACGATAACGCTGCAGCGGGCGCTCGCGCAATCGCGCAATATTCCCGCACTCAAGGTCGCCGACCGCCTGGGAATAAGAACCGTGATCGACTACGCGCACCGCTTCGGGATTACCTCTAATATTCCAGCTTACCTGCCAGTCGCTCTGGGAGCGGCCGAAGTTACGCTGTTCGAGCAGACTTCCGCTTTCAGCGTTTTTCCTAACGACGGCGTCCGCATCATGCCGCGCTTTATTACCAAAGTCGAGGACTATGAAGGCCGTGTGCTGGAAGAAGACTTTCCAGATGTGAAAGATGTAATCAGCGCTCGAACCGCGCGGATCATGACATTCATGCTGCGGCAGGTGGTGCTGCATGGAACTGGGATTGCTGCGTCCAGCATGAAGTATCCGCTGGCGGGCAAGACCGGTACGACCAACGATTTCACCGATGCCTGGTTTGTCGGATTTTCGCCTTCGATGACCACCGGAGTATGGATCGGTTTTGACGAGAAAAAAACGCTGGGACCTAAGGAAACCGGTGCCCACGCCGCACTTCCCATCTGGATGGACTTCATGAAAGTTGCGTTGGCTGGCAAGGATCCAGGAGATTTTCAGCCGATGCCCGACTTGCCGCCAAAGCCAGTGACTGAAAGACTGGACACTGCGGATACAGCCCCTGCAGCGGAAGAGTCGCACTGAGGGATCTCTGATCCGTCTAGTTGGTGCGAATTGCCGAAGATCTATTTCTGAACAGCCGCAAAGCTCTCGTCCAAGATTCGCACCGCCTCGTCCACATCCGCCTTGGAGATATTGAGCGGCGGCGACATGCGGATGACGTTGCCGTAGAAGCCGCCTTTGCCAACCAGCAGACCGCGTTCGCGAGTTTCTTCCATGACAGCGGTTGTGCCTGCTGGCGATGGCTGCTTGGTGGTGCGATCTTCGACTAACTCAAGCGCCTGCATCAAGCCCATTCCGCGAACGTCGCCTATCAGCGGATGCTTCTGCTGCAGTTCTTCCAGCTTCTTGCGGAAATAGCTTCCGACTTCAGCGGCATTGGTTCGCAGGTCATCTTCTTCGATCACGTCGATGACTGCTTTTGCGGTGGTGCAAGTGACCGGATTGCCGCCAAAGGTCGAAATCGTCAAGCCTTGAAGTGAATCGGCGATCTCGGGCTTGGCAATGGTCAACCCGATCGGGATGCCATTTCCCATCCCCTTCGCTGCGGTAATTATGTCGGGCTCAACTTCCCAGTGCTCGATGCCAAACCATTTGTGCCCGGTTCGTCCCCAGCCAGTCTGCACTTCGTCCGCGATGAAGTCCCCGCCATATTGCTTGACGATGCTGAAGGCCATCTTGAAATATTCTTTCGGTGGTGTGATGAAACCGCCCACACCCTGGATGGGCTCAGCCAGAAAAGCCGCGATGCGGCCTGAAGTCGAGAACTGAATCGTGTTCTCAATATCTTTCGCGCAAGCAACCTCGCAGTCGGGGTACTTCAATCCCAGCGGACAGCGGTAACAATAGGGATTCATCGCGTGCACAATTCCGACTTCGATCGTGCCACGCCGCCAGGTGCTCATACCGTTCAGCCCGCGCGCCAGAGACGAGCGTCCGCTGTAGCCGTGACGGAGCGCGACCACTTCGAACTTTCCGGTGTGCATGCGCGCCGCCTGGATCGCGGTCTCGTTGGCCTCCGTGCCGCTGTTGGTGAAGAAGGATTTCTTCAGAGTTCCAGGCGTGATCTGCGCCAGTTTTTCCGCCAGTGTCACCATCGGCTCATTCGGAAAGCAGGTGGAGACGTGCTGCAGGCGGTCGATCTGAGCTTTGGTGCCCGAGATGACGCGCGGATTGCAGTGGCCGACGCTTATGGTTACGATGCCGCCAAAGAAGTCGAGATACTTTTTGCCCTCGACGTCCCAAACGTGTTGCATAAGCCCGCGGTCCATGGGCACCGGGTCGGAGTAGTACGTCGCGACCGAAGGAAATATGTATTCCTTCTGCTTGCGATTGATTTCATCGCGGGTGAGGCGCGTTTTCTCTGCGGGAATCGTAGGAGTGCTCATAAGTGAACTCTCAGTTGGAACGAAAATGAGTTCATCATAAACCAGGTTTCGTTCTCAAACAGCTCGGGACGAGGCGTCCGGGGCTACGTGTTTGCTAAGCGGATTTCCGTTGCTCTTGCCGCAGTCGGGCCGCCACCAGCCGGATCTCTTCGTAAGTGATCTCCGCCGGCAGCGCTTCTTTAATCGGCTTCAGCCACTCCATGCCCAGACGGGAGCAAGCCTCTTCGATACTGGCCCGCTTGGCATCATCGATCCAATTGTTTTGGAATTGCAGCTCGCCTTTCTCCACGAGGTTCGCCACGAGATCGATTACCGATCTGACTTGCCGGCCTCGAATCTTCGCAATCTCCTCGAATGAGCAGCCCTCCGCCAGCAATCGAATGGTATCGTCCGCAGGCCTCGACTTTTTCTCCGGCAAGACAGCGGCTCGCGCCCCGGTCCGGAAGCGTTCCAGCGCATCGAGAATCTGCTGCCCGTAACGTTCGGTTTTGCGTTCGCCGAATCCGGTGACGCCGCGAATCTCCGCCAGGGATGCCGGCCGTTTGCGGCAAATGTCAGCGAGAGAGGTGTCATGCATGACCACGAAGGCGGCAACATTGTCCCGGCTCGCCACCGTGCTGCGCCACTGGCGGAGGTATTCACGCAGTTCCGGATCGAAATCCGTTGCGACCGGCGTTTTGGACAGCCCAGTCTGCGATGCAAGGCTTGCTCCGGTCGAAGGTAAGGAGGACTTTCTCCGCCTCGCCTCAGTGCTTTCGGATAGCCATTCCGGCATGCCGCTGCAAATGTCGCAAGCGGCGCATTCCGTCCACTTCGGAGTTTCCCCAAAGTGCAAACAAATCTGCCGATGCCGGCAGCTTTTCGACTCAACGAAGCGGCGGATAGTGTGATACCGCTGCCAGGCTCGCTCCTTCTCGGCCGCGTCGCTTACTTGCTCGATGAAGTGCGCCAGCAAGCCTGCATCGCGCTTTTGCCAGAGCAAAACACAATCCGCCGGAAGCCCGTCACGTCCGGCGCGTCCCGCTTCCTGGTAATACTGTTCGATCGACTTCGGCAGTGAGAGATGAATTACCGAACGCACCGAGGCTTTGTTGATGCCTAGTCCGAAAGCGATCGTGCCCACCAGCACGCGGACTTCGTCCGCCATCCAACTTTCCTGATTACGCCTGCGAAGCTCCGTTTCCATCTTGCCGTGATAGGCGACGGCAGGAATTCCCTGTTCCTCGAGGAAATCAACCGTCTCCTCGACACGTGCGACAGTAGGCGCGTAAACGATGATGTTATCTCCTAAGTGATTTCGCAGGCTTTTGAGGAGCAGACTCGACTGCGATCGTCCCTCGCATTCCTTCACCACGTATCGCAGGTTGGCTCGGTGAAAGCTGGCAATGTACTTGGCCGGGTCACGCAGTTGAAGCTGACTGAGAATGTCGTGACGAACTCTCCTGGTTGCGCTGGCAGTGAATGCTGCGATCGGGCGGTCGGGAAAGTGGACACGTAGGCAGCTCAGCTGCCGGTATTCTGGACGAAACTCGTGTCCCCACTCCGAGATGCAGTGAGCTTCGTCAATGGCGAAAAATGCAATCGGCACTCGCTGCAGCCAGCTAATGGTGTCCGCTCGCGCCAGCCGTTCCGGCGAAAGATAAAGCAGCCGGTATTCGCCCGCGCGGGCTTTCTGCATCACCAGCGATTGCTGGTCGTTGCTCAGAGAGCTGTTCAGCACGGCCGACGGAATTCCCATTTGCGCCAGCTGCGCCGCCTGGTCCTGCATCAACGCGATCAAGGGCGAGATTACGACCACGGTGCGTCCCGATACCAGCGCCGGCAACTGGTAGCAAAGTGATTTGCCGCCACCGGTGGGCATTACCACACACGTATCGCGGGCTCCGAGCAGGCTCCGTACAATCTGCTCTTGCAAGGGGCGGAACGAATCGTAGCCCCAGTAACGCAGCAAGGGAGCCAGCAGATCCGTCTCCGAGGGCATGGCAACAGTATAAGTGGGTAGCGGAACCTGCGCGGGAATTACGTCCACCGTAGCTGCCGGGCTATGCCGAAACAGGAGGGCTATAATCAGACGCACGAGATGAAGGCCTTTTTCCGATTTGTCTTTCTCACTCTAGTGCTGCTGGTGGTGGCGCTGGTGTCCGCGTTGACGGCGATGCGCTTCGCCATTCACGGGCGCGAAGTAGCCGTCCCCGACCTCGTGGGCAAGACCCCGTTCGAGGCGCGAAGAATTGCCGATGCCGGTGGCTTCCAAGTGAGTGTTGAACGGCAGTATTACAGCCCTATGGTTCCGGAAGGGAAAATCCTCTCGCAACTCCCGGTCCCCGGTACGAAAGTGCGCCGGGGGTGGCAGATACGGGTTGCGGAGAGTCTGGGTCCGCAGCGAGTGGAGATCCCCAACGTGCTAGGAGAAAGCCAGCGCGCAGCGCAGATCAATATAGTCCGCCGCGGATTGGACGTAGGCGCCGTTGCTCAGATTGAAATGCCGAGTGCACCGGCAGATCAGGTTTTGGGCCAAAGCCCGCCGCCGAACGCCAGCGGTATCGCGGCTCCCAAAATCAGCTTGTTGACGACCGAATCCGCACCGCCACAGGCGTTTCTCATGCCCAACTTCGCCGGCCAGTCGCTGGGTGGCGCAACACTGGTCTTGCAGGATGCGGGCTTCCGATTGGGCAGCGTCAGTATTGCTCCGTCGGCTGCGCCCGTTCCACCTCCAAACGTGGATGCTTCCGTTGCAACACCGCCGCCCGCAGCGCTGTCCGAGCCCACGCCGGCCAGCGTTATCGTCTCCCAAAACCCCGCGCCGGGAGCAAAAATCGTCTCCGGTTCAGCAGTTAACTTCGAAGTGCGTTGATCGGGCTTGACGCCCCGTAGGTTGCTGAATCTGTGTCGCGTCTTTTGGCACTGGGGAAGTGGATTTGTGGTCGACGTAGATACTGTCGAGTTAGAACGACATTGATCACGGTCACACTCCACGCACACCGGTTGAAGCGAGCCCCTGTTAAACTGCGCCCATGAGGAATTGCCTTTGGCTGTTGCTCGCCGTGTTGGCGACAACGGGAATGTGGTGTTACGTCGAGCGCGTTCTCGCTCCATGGCAGCAGGCTGAAGCCATTGCTAATGGCGAACCCGGCGATCACCTCGGCGATTTGTACCATAGCTGGTTCGGCGCGAAGGAGTTACTGCTGCGTCGGCTCGACCCTTACGGTAGCGAAGTGACCCGCGAGCTTCAGTTTTCCTACTACGGTCACGAGCTGCGTCCCGAGGAGCACAGGGACCAGCACCGTTTTGCCTATCCCGTGTACGTCGCTTTCGTGTTGGCGCCGCTGCTGTGGACCCCGTTTCCATTGGTGCAGACGGTCGTCTTCGTTCTGCTTGCGCTCGCCACCGCGGCCAGCGTTGTGCTGTGGCTTCGCTTTTTACGCTGGGAGAGCCCGCCGGTACTAACGATTGCTTTGGTCCTGTTTACTATGAGCAGCCCGCAAGTAATCGAAGGACTCAGGCTGCGGCAGCCTGGAATGCTGGTTGGATTTCTGCTTGCGGCGAGCGCAATGCTGGCGCGCAACCAACGGCTGTCTGTGGCGGGATCGCTGCTGGCGCTCTCTACAATAAAACCGCAAATGGCATTGCTTCCCGTAGTGTGGTGGTTGCTTTGGGCCGCAAGCCAATGGGCGGAGAGAAAACGTCTAATTTGGGGATTCGTCGCGACGATGGCGGTGTTGGCTGGCGGTGGTGAGCTAATACTTCCTGGTTGGATCAACCATTTCCTTACGACTCTCACCGTTTATCGCGAGTATGCTCCTGGCTTGGTATCACCCTTGCAGTTTCTAGTTGGCGCCAAGGCGGGGATGGTCCTAGGTGTTTTGTTGCTCGGGTTGCTCGGAGTCATCTGCTGGAGGTTTCGGCGTGAGGCGGTAGATTCTCCCCACTTCTGTGTGGTCCTGTCGCTGGTGCTTGTCACAGCGACCTTGGTGATGCCGATCATGCCTCAGTTCAATCAGATCCTGCTGCTTCCGGTGATCCTCTTAGTCTTCCGCGACTTTAGCACATTGAGGCAAATTAATGGCCCGCTTCCGTCGGCGTGCCTCCTGCTTATCGGGGTCATTAGTTGGCCCTGGATCGCGGCTTATTACGTGTTGCTCTGTCCCTCGCAAGTTCCGCAGTTACCCCTGTTGGCGAGCTTTCTATTGACTCTGGTTCTTGCCGTGATACTGGCCGGACCGGTTAGACAGATGACGCGCGCCTAAGGCACCTAGATTCGGCTAACCGTACAGATGGCACGCCAGCGGGCGCGGCGAAATACTGGAGGGGTTCTTACACCACTATCCTCACAAAGTTTGTGGCAGCCGGACCTGTAAGCCGAATTCTGTCTGCGGGATTGCTCCCGCATGACGGTCATTCCTCTGGGCCGCGCATTACTGCGCGGCTCAAGCGACCTACCCGGAGGTTGTGACGCGCCGAGCCGGCACGTTCGCGAAACCGAAGCCTCGCTCTCCCTCCCTATTTGGTCTTGCTCCGTGTGGGGTTTGCCCTGCCCGCTGCATTACTGCAGCGGCGGTGCGCTCTTACCGCACCTTTTCACCCTTACCCCGTTGCCGGGGCGGTATTTTTTCTGTGGCACTAGCCGTCAACCGGGCTTGAACCCGGCTTCCCGGACGTTATCCGGCACACTGCTCTGCGGAGTTCGGACTTTCCTCCCTCGCCGCCCGAAAGCGTCGAGAGCGACCGTCCGGTCCAGCTGCCTACAACGCCATTATATGCGATGTAGCAGGGATGCCCTTCTCGAAGAGATAGCCTTGATGCGAAAGATCTTGGTTCTCACGAGCGTCAAGACTCAACGCGGCTTTTAGCTTCTATTGAGCACGGGCGCAATTGCGCGAGATCCTGCAGACTCTTTCATCTTGACAAATCTCCCGGTGAGACGAGAATTGCAAGCGCACGTTCGCACGGCAAATAAGGAGCAGAAAATGACATCCAAACTGGTCCGCCTGGCTGTTTTATTTTTGTCCAGCGTTGTGCTGGGCACATTTCTCTGGGCACAGCCCGTGCGTCCCGCTGCTTGCTCGAATGGCAGTTTGACTGGGCGCTACGGATTCGCAATCAACGGCACGGCCAACGACAATCCGATCACCGCTGTAGGTCAGATCGCAACAAACGGGAACGGAACTCTTGCTGGAAACGAGACCATGAGCGAGAACGGCACGCTAGGCAATCTTCTCGGGGTGTTGGGCACCTACGCAATAAAATCCAACTGTACTGGCACCATGACAATTCAAGCGGCGGGCCACTCGAAACAGAATTTCAACGTGACCGTCATCTCTGGCGGCAAGCAGATCGTCATGGTTCAGACGGACAACGGCACCACCGAGTCGGGAACCGCCCAGGCACAAGTTTCGAAGTCCTGCTCTTTAGCGGGAGTCAAGGGTACTTATGGCTTGCAAGGCGCGGGCACGGAAATCGGCGTGGGTCCCCTGGCCTTCGCCGGGCAGATCACCTTACGCGCAGGTGGAACTCTTAGCGGAAACCAGATCACGAGCGTCAACGGCTCGATCTCCACGAAACAAAAGATTTCGGGTGCCTACAAAGTAGGCCATCAGTGCCAAGGCGCCGCCGTAATTGAGGTCGACAACCAGGGGCCAATCCACCTGAA
>Ga0210402_10002086_pt1 | contig 19801 bp, 11 predicted proteins | sample IncBWC7MmetaG_FD_161055 | JGI IMG/M metagenome (GOLD analysis project Ga0210402, IMG submission 161055) | Forest soil microbial communities from Barre Woods Harvard Forest LTER site, Petersham, Massachusetts, United States - Inc-BW-C-7-M | ecosystem: Environmental > Terrestrial > Soil >... | reverse complement strand
CCCTGGGGTCGATTTTGCGAAGCGGCAACTTCGCAAGCTTCTGTTTACCCCAATATTTACGGGGTCCCCAAATGGTACACTACTCTTCCGCTCTCACACCGCAAGCCGCAGGGGCGCATAGGTCAGGTGTTCTTAAACGTCGCGCGGAAACGGGAGGACGCGGGAACTACCGCCCAGATCGTCGCGGCGTTCGTGCAAAGATTCAAGCTCTACAATTGGCCTGCCGAATGCCGCTTGCCCGAACTGTACTACGACTTAAGGTCACTCACAACGACAGCCGACAATCCGAATCGCCCTGCACGCTAAGTGCATCGTAATCGACGAGCGAGAAGTCTTCATTTCGTCGGCGAGTTTTAGCGAAGCACCCAGCACGGAACATTGAGGTCGGCCTGCTGCTCAGGTTGTCGGCTCTTTCCAATCAGGCCGCTGAATTCTTCAACGGGATGGTTCGGGAAGGCGTCTGCGTGCGCGCGACTTAGTTTGGGACCTACACCAGCACCTTCAATTTGATCCCAATCGTTGTTCAAGACTATGGCGCACACCGGCGCACACCAGTGACCGTGGTGCGACGTATAATTCGTTTGCTAAACTGGAGATACGTGAATCCTTCGGTATTAGACGCATATCTGATCCTGGAGTCGGGCGGCCGGCGCTTCCCGCTGTGGGATGGACTGTCATGGGCCATCGGCCGGGGCGACGGTTGCGCGGTCATGCTGGAAAGCCGCTCCGTTTCGCGGTTGCATGCGCTCATCCAGCGAAAGGACGCGGGGGATTTGGCGCTGGTGGATCTTGGGAGCCGCAACGGATCGTTTGTAAACAACAGGCGCGTCAGTTTTCCCGTGGCCCTGAACGATAACGACCGCCTCCTGTTCGGCGACCAGGAACTCGTATACCGAAACCCCTCGCGGTCGGTTTCGGTTCTAGCCGCCCCGGGAACCGACAAGCGCAACGCTTTCACCACCGCTTTGCGTAGCCGCAGCCTGACGACTATCGTGGTTGTGGATATTCGGGACTTCACTCCCTTGGCGCGCACGCTTTCGGAGTCGGTGCTCTCCCAGACAATCGGGACGTGGTTTTTGCGAGTCGGACAGGTTACCCAGCGGTTGGGAAGTTCGGCGCAAAAGTATATTGGTGACGCCGTGATGGCGGTTTGGGTGCATGACAACCCAGCCGGCATCGGGACTGACCTGTCGCGCGTGCTGCACGCGGTGAGTGAAATCAGCGTCGCTACCAAAGAGATCAGCCGGGCGCTGCCGCTTCCTGCGCCGCTACGCATCGGGGCCGGTGTGAACACTGGGCCGGCGATCGTGGGTGGCACGGACTACACCGCGCTCGGGGACACCGTGAACATGGCATTCCGGCTGGAATCCGCCACCAAGGGGCTGGGGATGGATGTAGCCTTGGGCGAGCGGACTTTTCAGAATCTGAAGCTGCAAAAGGAGTCGGCTTTTGTGCGGCACCAGGTGGTGCTGAAGGGATATGATGGGCCGAACACCGCCTGGGCCATCTCGTTCGACGGGCTGCAGGAGTTTCTGCGAACCGCGGGCTAGTGTCCTGAGTTATAAATTCGTTGATTAAGTTGTTGGGGGCGCGATTGGTGCCCTGGGTGAGCTGGCGGTAATCCGTTCACAAAGCCTTTCGATCTTCCCCAAGAGTAAATATCCCCCGCCAGAGCCGGGGGCTTTATCATTTGGGCCGCTCAAAGCGGCATCGGGTCGCTGTCGCGGCCCGATGAACACCGTGAGCCGCTCAAAGCGGCTTCGGGGTCGCTAACGCGGCCCCGTCCCTTTTTGGCCACCCTTCGGTGGCCGCTTCAGAGTCCCAAGGTTCAGTTGATCCAGTCGTTTGTCCTCCTGCTCCTGTTGCTGGATGTACGTTCGGATCAACCCTTCGTCTCGTCCCACTGTAGACACGAAATACCCTCGCGCCCAGAAATGTTGCCCCACAAAATTCCGCTTGCGCTCTCCGTAGACACGCGCCAGGTGGATTGCGCTCTTCCCCTTGATAAACCCGACCACCTGCGACACCGCATATTTCGGCGGTATCGCGATCAACATGTGTACATGGTCGCTCAGCAAATGGCCTTCTTCAATCCGGCTCTCCTTCTGCTCAGCCAGTCTCCGAAATACCTCCCCGAGGTGCTTTCGCAATCCCACGTACAACGTTTTGCGACGACACTTCGGAATGAACACCACGTGGTATTTGCACTCGGCCGTGTTGGTCCAGTTGCCTGGAATCGACGACTCAATCTTCCAGGAGCCTGGTAGTCAGGGGGCCCCGGCACCACGGGTGTTCGGTAGGAGAACTGCCTGATTGAATCGGTGGTCGGTCGCACTCTTCGGTGGCCGGTCAACTCGGCGCAGTGGCGAGGAAGCGATCAAGACTGGCCAGCGAAGCGGAGGGTTTCTCGGCCCCATAGCGGTCGCGCAAAGTCGCCCAAGCGCGCTTGGTTTTGCGCAAGATCTCCATGGCGGTGGCTTTCCACTTCAGAAGTTTGGGGTTCTCGTTCCGCTGAGTCAAAAACTCGCCAATTGCTTGCTCCAATGCCGGCACCGATTCCGCGGAGCGGCGTTGCAGGCATTTTTTGTGTCACATCGCTAAACAGCCGTTCCACCACGTTGAGCCACGACCCGCCGGTGGGTGTCCAGTAGATGTGGAATCGCCGATGTTCGGCCAGCCACAGGCCCACGGGCGGCGTGCGAGCCGAGTAGTTATCCATGATCAGATGAATCTCCTTGCCGGGCGGCGTGGCGGATTCAATCAAGGACAGGAACTGGATCCACACCTCATAGCGGTGTCGCGGATGAAACGTATACACGATCTCTCCGGTGTGTACACTCATCGCCGTAAACAGATTGGTGGTTCCCTTGCGCTCGTAATCGTGGGTCTGGTCGCGCAATGGTCGGGTGCGCAAGGCAAGCTGGGCTGGGTGCGGCGCAAGGCTTGGAGCTGACACTGTTCGTCTGCCGACCACACCACCGAGTTCGCAGGCGGATACAAGTATAACGTCACGATATCGTCGGTCTTGTCGGCAAACTCCCGGTCATTGCTGAGCTTGAAGGTCCGCACCCGATGCGGCTGCACCTTTTCCGAAGGCCAGATCCGGCCCACCGACGAAGGGCTCACGTTCACTACTTGGGCCAAGCTCCGCGTAGTCCAATGGGTGGAATCGGCAGGTGTTTCCTCGGTCGTCTTGTGGACGATCTGCTGGACGTTCTCGGGCTGATGAGGCGGGCCCGTCCCGACCGCGGCGCGTCTTCCAACTCGTCAGTTCATTGATGCAGAAACCGCTTTGCCCAACGCCGCACGGTATGCTGTGCGATCCCCAATTACTCAGCAATCTCCCGCTTGATCTTGCCCACCGCCAACCCCAGGATGATTTTTGACCCGTTCCATGGCTCGCACTGCAATCGTGCGGCTGTTCGCGTCACGCTCAAGTTCGTCCTGCTGTGCCGAAGTCAGTCTGGATTTTCGCAGCGTAGGCCGCTCACCGCGATCGCGCCAGCAAGCTCGATCCGTTTCAAACCATCGGCGAGTTGCTTCAGCAAAGGGGGTAACCGTCGTGTTGTTTGCGGTGGGCCACGGTGTGCTCCTGCTGGTCAATCAGTTCGTCTACCGAGTATGTCCGACTTGCGCGCACCGATCACGACTACTATGCATGTTCCACCGAATTGCAGGGGTTCGCGGCGCCGTTGATTGTGGCGGCCACGGTTGACAGTTTGGTTCCTGGATGGGTGGAGTGTTGCGACGGTACATCTGGTGGTACCGCTGGAGGTGGCGCTGCAGCTTCCAGAAGAGATCGCGCTAGGCAGGATTCTGCGGGCGTCGGTGGGGTCGCGGAAAGTGGCGTTGAAATTGGCAGTGGCGACGGAGGGGTCAACCCTGGCGGGCGGCGGTTGGGCTGATGTGGGCCGCACCTGGGTTCGGAGTGGATCACCCGCCATCGCCCCCGTACACTCCGCAATATCACCTTCCGATGGGGCTCGCGGCGGGCGGCTTCTGTTTTGGGGTATCATGCGGTGCGTGAGGAATGTAAGCGGCTCCGGGCCGGGCCGGCGTTTGTATCGGCAACGGCCGGCGTGTCCGGTGCCGCAGTGATTCAACGGGGAGTCGAGTCACTGTTCCGTTAGGGAGGGGCTGCCATGGCAGCGGGGGCGAAACGGATCCTGATTCTGGGGGGCGGGTTCGCGGGCGTCTATACGGCCCGGACCCTGGAGAAACTGCTCGGACCGGGGGAAGCGGAAATCACGCTGGTAAACCGGGAGAATTACTGGGTCTACCAGCCGATGTTGCCGGAAGTGATCTCGGGCTCGATCGGGCTCACCGATGTGGTATCGCCGATCCGGCGGCTGTGCCCGCGTACGAGGCTGGTGATGCGCGAGGTGGAGACGATCGACCTGGCTGCGCGCACGGTCACGGTGAGTCCCGGGTTCCGGCCCGTGCAGACCACGCTGGCCTATGACTACCTGGTGATCGCACTCGGCAACATCACCAATTTTTACGGCATGCCGGGGATGATGGAGAACGCAATGCCGTTCCGCACGCTGGCGGACGCGCTGGCGCTCCGCAATCATTTGATTCACGCGCTGGAGGAGGCGGATTGCGAGGACGACGCCGACCTGCGGCGCAAGTTGCTGACGTTCGTGGTGGGGGGCGGCGGATTCTCGGGCGTGGAAGTGATCGCGGAGTTGAACGATTTCGTCCGCGAAGTTAAGGACAACTACACGCGGCTGCGCGGCGAAGCTGTGCGCTGTGTGCTGGTGCAATCAGGCGACCGGATTCTGCCGGAGATGGCGGAGCCGCTGGCGGTATTTGCGCAGAAACTGCTGCGCCAGCGCGGCGTGGAGATCGTGCTCAACGACCGGCTCCGGGCGGCGACGTCAGAGCGCGCGATTCTGAAATCGGGCGCGGAGATTGCCTGCAAAACGATCATCTCGACGGTGCCATCGGCTGCGCCGCCGGTGCTGGAAAGGCTGGCCTGCCAGAAGGAGAAGGGCAAGCTGGCGGTGGATGCGGGGCTGTGCCTGGCAGGACACGAGGGCGAGGTTTGGGCGCTGGGGGACTGCGCGTTAGTGCGCACGGTGAGCGGGAAAGTGGCGCCGCCGACGGCGCAGCACGCGACGCGGGAGGCAGTGACGACGGCGCGGAATATTGCGGCGGCGATCCATGGGGAAGGCAGGAGCGGGTTTGCGTTCGAGGGACTGGGGACGCTGGGGAGTTTGGGACACGGATCGGCGGTGGCGCAGATCGCGGGACTGAAGATCTCGGGGTTGGTGGCGTGGTTCCTGTGGCGGACGATTTACTTGCTGAAGATGCCGGGGATCAACCGGAAGTTCCGGGTGTCGATGGACTGGTGCTTGCGGATGCTGTTCGCTCCGGAGCTGGCGCAGTTGAAAATCACTGGAGATGCCAACATCCGCAATCAGCATTTCGAGGCCGGGGATGTGGTGTTTAATGAGGGGGACCTGGGGGACAAGGTGTACGTGATCCGGGCGGGCGAGTGCGAGGTCTGGCGAGGCGAGAAGTGTCTGGCGGTACTGGCCGCCGGCGAGTATTTCGGCGAGATGGCAGTGCTGAGCGACAAATCGCGCAACGCGACAGTGCGGGCGCGGACGGCGGTGGACGTTCTGCTGATTCCGAAGGACGACTTCGCCCGGCTGGGGGAGAATCTACCAGCGTTCGCTGAGGTGTTCCGGGATCTGGCGCGGCGTCGGGAGGCGGGTTGATATGGATACGGATTCAGATCCAGGTGACGGAAGATCAGTTGACGGCGCTGCGAACCGGGCGTGCGCTTACCTCAATGCAGAGCCGGCTCAGTTGTGCGGCAACTTTGGCAGTCGTCTTGCGCATCCACCACCAGGCCCGTCATTTGGGTCGCCTGCACTGGGAGGCTTTGTGACTAGCCGCCCGGCACCATTTCGTCGAGGCGGCGGACCTGGCCGAGGAGTCGCTCCGCCAGTGTGCGGACGAGCCCTCCTTGTTACAGCTCAAGCCGCAAACTAGTTTCACAGTTCAAGTACCGTGTCGATTTCTCTGGACTTCGGCTCGAAAGTATGTCATTTTAGCCTGGATGGATGTGAGAGCCGCTCGGCGCGCAAGCAGCAAGCATGCAAACGCGAGCCGGCATGCGCACTCGAATCCGCCCAGCCGAGAAGAACTTCAGCGGCAAGTGGAGCGGCAGCAGCGTGATATTGAGAGGCTCCAAGAGCAGGTAACGGAACGGGACCGGCAGATCGCCGAGCGCGAACATCAGATCGCCGATGCCGAAAAACAGATCGCCGATCTGGAGCGGCAATTGGCAGCGCGCCAAAAAGAATTCCACCAACTCTTCCAAACCTCCGTCCTCCGACGGACTGGCAGGGAATTCGCGGCAGCGTGGGCGGCGGAACTGCGGATCGCAATTTGGCTCTGATCGCCACCTGACGATCTCCTGCAGCATGCCGCGGCGGGTGGTGGAAGCGTTGCTGGAACACGTGCTGGGCATCGCGATGAGTGTGGGCAGCACCCAAAAGTGTTGGGAGCAAGCCAGCGCTGCCGTGGCCCAGCCCTGTCAGGAGTTGGAGCAGCAACTGAAAAACGAGCCAGTATTGAACCGCGTCGAAACCGGCTGGCGCAACAACGGGAAACGATACTTGTGGGTGCTGGTGGCCCGCACCTTCGTCTTCTACAGGTGGCCAAGACTCGTAAGTGTTGCAGTGCGGATGCATCTGCTGGGGGCGGTGTTCGCGGTCATCCTGTGCAGTGACCGTTTCAGCGCCTATTTCAAGTAACACAAGGGGTTGGCGCAACTGTGCTGGACGCATTTGAAGCACAACATTCTGGGCATTCAAGACTTCGCCAAGACCACTGACGCGCAGCGATTTTGCCGCGACGCCCTGGCCCTGTATGCCCGGCTGTTCCGCCTCTGGCGCAAGTTCCAGGGCAGCTTAATCGCGACCAATTGATCGCCCGCTCGATTCCGCTGCAAAGCGCTGGTTCGCGCTCGCCGAGCATTACGTGGACAGTGACGACAAAGAAGTGCGCAACATAGCCACCGCCTTGTTCCAGCACTGCGGCAAGTTGTTCACTCTCATCGAGCATCCGGGTGTGGAACCCACCAACAATTGTGTGGAACAAGTCTTACGCATTGCCCTGCAATTGCGCAAGATCATTTTTGGCAATCGCAGCGCCCAAGGAGAGGTGGCCACGGCACGCCTCCTCACGGTTACCCAAACTTGCAAAATGCAAGGCCAAAACGCATCGGGATATCTCACCGAAGCGATCATCTGCTATCGCCGGGACACCAGCCGGTTCCCTCCCTGCTCCCCCAACGGCGGTAGCCCACGTGAACTGTTACGTTTTTGTGTTTAGAGTTTGGGAGGGCCGCCAATCATGTATAATTCTAACGGCCATTGAGCGGACCGGCATTCTACGACGGGTTTAGCGTTGGCAAAGAATTTATGGCAGGAGCGGCAGGCGGGATGCCCGCGCAGATCGGCAGGTACCAGGTCCAGACCGAACTGGGCCGGGGCGGGTTCGGACGCGTGTTTCGCGCCTTTGATCCGACGGTTTCCCGACTGGTCGCGCTCAAGGTGTTGACCGAGGGCGGCAAGGACGTCCTCACGCGTTTCCGGAACGAAGCTACCGTCGCCGGGAATCTGCATCACGAGAATATCACCACCGTTTACGAATATGGCGAGCACGAGGGCCAGGCCTTCCTCGTCATGGAGTATCTGGAAGGCGAAGATCTCCACCAGGTCATCGCATCCCGAAGGCAGCTCACCCTGCTGCATAAGTGCAATATCATGACACAGGTCGCCGAGGGGCTGTACTGCGCGCACCAGCACGGCGTTGTTCACCGCGACGTTAAACCAGCCAACATCATGGTGCTCCGCGACGGCACGGTCAAGATCATGGACTTCGGTATCGCCAGAATCGTCGGTGATACCGAGGCCACCCGCCTCACGCGGCAGGAATCCATGCTTGGCACACTGATGTATATGGCACCGGAGCAGTTTGCCGGCTTCGATACCGACGCGCTGTGTGACATCTTCGCCTTTGGCCTGATCTATTACGAGTTAATCGGCGGAAAACATCCATTCGAGGCGTTTGATTCGCGCGCCTTCATGTACAAGATCAGTTTTGAAGACCCGCCGCCACTGCTCACCCTAGCGCCCGAATGCCCGGAAGCCTTGGAGCGGGTGATCGGCCGGATTCTGCACAGGGATCGTGAAGTGCGGTACCAGAGCCTGAAGGAGGTGATGTTCGACACGGGGCCGATCCTCAACGAGTTGTGCCAATCGCAGGCGGCGCACCTGCTGGTCCAGGCGCAGCAGCTTTATGAAAAAGCTGAGCTGGAGCCGGCTCGGGCCGCTGTACTGGAGGTCCTGAGCCTCGATCCTTACAATCGCGTGGCGCGCTCGCTGCGGGAGGACCTGCAGAAGCAAATCCTGCAGCACGCGCTGCGGCCGAAGATTGAGTCGCTGCTGCGAACGGGCGAAAAACAATTCGCGCAGCGGCGTTTCGTCGAGGCCATCCAGAACTTCGATGCGGCGCTCCGGTTGAAGAGCGGCGACGTGTATATCCAAGGCCGGCTCGAACAGGCACGCGCGCAGATGGAGCGGGGCAAGAAGGCTTCCCTGCTCCTATTCGAAGCCCTGAGAAACTATGAGCGGCAGGACTATATCGCCGCGCACAAAGCCGCCACCGAAGCTCTCAGCCTAGACCCAGAGAATGCGGAAGCTGGGGCCCTCCTGAAGACGATTCAGAGTGCCAGCGAGCGACATGCGCAGCAGCAGAGGATTGAAGACGCAACCGTTCGGGTCGAAGGGCTGCTGGCTCAGCACTCCTACGACGAGGCATTGGAAGTGCTGGCGGCCCTCAGCGCGGATGCGGAAGCTCCCAAGGTGGTCCACCTGCTTGAACGGATCCACACGGAGAAGGCCGAGTTCGAAAGAAACAGGCGACTGCAGGCTGAAACGTCCGTCGTCACCGGCTGGTTACGGGAGGAGCGGTTTGAGCAGGCAGTCCAACGGCTGGAAGCCCTGCAGGCGGAATTTCCGGAATCCCCGGAGCTGTCCCAGTTCTATTCGTTTGCCCAGCGGGAACTCGCGGCCCAGCGACTGACTCGTGCAGTGGAGCGGTTAGCCGCAGACGCCGCGGCTCTGTCGGAAGCGAAGGAGTTCGGCCGGGCGCTGGCCGCCCTCGACGAAGATCTCCGCAACTATCCAGGCGAAGCCCTGCTGATCCGCCTGCTGGACAGCACTACCGCGGCCAAGGCGGATTGGGAGCGCCAGCAAGCCGTGGAGTCGGCTTTGCGTCTGGGCGCGGAATTAGGCTCCCAAGAACAATTTGCCGAAGCCATCCAGGTGGTCGAAGCTGCTTTGCGGGAGTACCACGCAGACAAGGCCCTGTCGGACCTGCTGCAGGCGCTGGAAACGCATCTGGCAGTTCAGAAGCGCACCGAAGCAGTGCGGTTCGCCTGCGCGGGGGCCCAGAACTTCCTCGACCGGCAGCAACCCGAGAATGCCGTGCAGTCGCTCCAGCAAGCGCTGGCCCAGTACCCGGATGCGCCCCAACTGGCCGACATGCTGACTGGCGCTGAAGGGGCGGTCCGTGCCTTGGAAAAGGCGCGCGCGGTGGCGGAGATCGGCCGGGAAGCCGACGCGATGATCGATGCCAGGGCCTTCGGGAGCGCGCTCGATGTGCTGGCCCGCGGTCTGGAAGCTTGGCCGGGCGACGGCGAGTTCCTGCGGCGGCAGCAAGCCACCCTTGGCGCGAAAGCTGCTTGGGAGCGGGAGCAGGCCCTCCAGGAAATGGTGCGCCAGACCGAAGCGCTCACCGCCCAGCGCCAGTTCGTCGAGGCGGCCGACTTGGCCGAGGAGGCGCTCCGCCAGTATCCGGACGAGACCTCCTTGTTGCAGCTCAAGCAGCAACTGGAGGCGGACCGGCGGGAGCACGAACGCCTGGACGCCATCCGCCAGGCTGCCGACGAAGCCGGCGTCCCGATGTCCGCGAGCCGCCTGCGGGCACAGGAGGATGCGAAGCGGCAAGAGGCCATTCAGGATGCACTCCGCCGGTGCGAAACCCTGGAGCTGGAAAACCGGCTGACGGATGCTCTGCAAGTGGCCGAGCATACCATCGCGGAGTACATTGGCGAGAGCCCGGACAACGGGCTAGACGACTCTGCTCTGCGGCAGACGATGCACCGCCTGCGAGCGAAGGCGACCGGGGAGGAGCGGCTCCGCGAGCGCGCCCAGGATATCGGGGAACTCGGGCGGCTAGACCACGAGGCGCGGCAGGCATCCGCACCGGAGCAAGCAGTGGAGTTCCTGGAGCAAGCTCGCAGGATTGCAGGCCGCTACCCGGGAGACGCCCAAGTCTGCGCCCCCGGCGCAGACTTGGTGCAACAGAGCGATACCATCGCGCTGGCACAGCGGGAACTGGCGGGCAAGAACTTCAGCGGCGCCCTCGATATTTGCGCCAAGGCTCTGATCAAATTCCCTGGCCACACCACGATTGGCCAACTCCATGCAGAGGCTGAGCGCGGCCAGAGGGCGGCCTTTCTCGAGGACCTGCGCCGCCGGGTCGACGCCGAAACTAATCTGGAGGTTCGAATCCGCCTCCTTGATGACGCCCTCCGACGCTATCCGTCCGAACTTTGGGCAGGGCAAGAACTTCGGTCTGCGCGAAGCCAGCTCGGCCTCGTCCGTTCGATCGTGGAAAAAGCCCTGGCTCGCGAGAAGGCTGAGCAGTGGGACGAAGCGTTGACCCAGTGGAACAGCCTGGCAGCCCTCTATAAGGGCTATCCCGGCCTGGACGCCGGTATCGAGCGGGTACAGCGTAAGCGGGCGCAACTCTCTGCAGCGGCCGTGGCGCGTTGGGTCGAACTGGTCGGGGCCGAGATCGAGAGGGGCGATTTGCCCAAGGCCAGCGATATGCTCGGCCGCGCCCTGGCGGAATTTTCGGAAGCGGCTGCGCTGCAAGACCTCGGCCAGCGCCTTGAGCAGATCCGGCAGGAGAGAACCCGGGTTCGCGACTTGGTGGCCCGCGGCCAGGAGGAGGGCGACAAAGGCCGGTACGCGGAGGCGCAGGTCACCTTCCGCGAAGCTTTTACGCTGCCTGCCGCCGACCCGGCAAGCCGCAGACTGGCGCTGGGCGCCCTGGCGAAATATGCCCAGGCTGCCGTTAGTTCCGACTGGCGCTCCGCCGAGGCCCTCGCCACGGAAGCCACCGCGATCGACCCAAAGTACGCGCTGCCCCAGGGCCTGCTCGCCGCGATCGCCGACCGCAAGAAGGACGAAATCGTCAACGATTGCCTCGCCCAGGCTGAACAACTGCGCAGGGCCGGCGACTCGCTGGGCGCGCTGGTCGAAGTTGATTGCGGGCTACTGGAATATCCTGAGGAACCCCGGTTGAAACGGCTGCGTAAATCGCTAGCGGCCCAGGCCCGCGAGTTCCGGGAGACGGTGAACCGGGAGTTGCAGCAATGGCGCCAGGCCGCCCAGGCGGCCGCCGATCCTGTGGCGCTTGAACCCATGCTGGGCCGTGCCCAGGAAGTTGCGGCGCGCCACCAAGCCGATGCCGAACTCAAGAGCAAGGCCGAAGAGACTGTCCGCGAACTCACCGCCCGTATCGGCGAGTTGAAGCGAGCCCAGCGCAGCACGCGACTGGCGGTGCAGGGCAGGTGGATGGCTGCCATGGCCGCGGGAGTCCTGGTGGCAGCGGGCGCAGTCTTCGGCATCCGCCAGTTCTTGGGACCTTGGAACCTGGTTTCAGTGGCGGTAACGAGTTCCCCCGATGGCGCTACCGTCAAGGCCGGTGAAGAAGTCTGCCGCACTCCCCATTGCCAATTTAAGCTGAAGCCTGGGACGTACCCGATCGAGGCTCGGCTGGACGGCTACCGCCCGGTGGTGCAGTCGGTCCAGGTGAACGCCGCCAACCATAAGCCCATTCGGCTGGTGCTCGATCCGTTACGGCCCCAAGTGCAGATCTCGACGAATTTCGCGTCCGGGACGGTATCGCTGGATGGGAAGCCTGCCGGTACTTTGAGCAATGGCCAACTCACCTTGACCGACATTCCCTTCGGCAAGCATCAACTGCAGGTGTCCAGTCCCGACGGGCAAACCCGCGTCGCATTCGAAACCGCTGCCGGACGGTTACCATCCGTGGCGGGGACGGTCGAGGCCAGAGACGCCTTGGCGATTGTGGTGAGCAACCTGGGTCGCGATGCCCGCCTGGACTGCAATTGCCCCGATGAAAGGGTGACTCTGGATGGAAAGCCCGTCGGGTCGATCGCGTCGGGCCAGCTTGGGTTGCACGACCTGCCCGAGGGCACCAAAGAGCTGAAGCTAGGCGACCACCCGCTCGTCGTCAGCGTCCGGCCCGAACCGGTGTTGAATGTATTTGTGACTTCGGATCGCAATATTGGCACCTTGGTCATCGAGACGAATGTCGATGATCCCACGGTTCTGATCAACAACCGCAAGTATGCCGGGTCGGCCAGCCAGGGCTTGATCCGCATCCCCCTTGATGTCGCCCGGTACTCGGTGAAGTTGCAAAAGAATGGCTACAAGAGTCCGGAGGCGCAGACCGTGCAGATCCAGAAAGGCGGCACGGAGCGGCTACCGTTCAAGCTGGAACCGCTGAAATCCGCCCTCCAGATTCGCGGTGCATACCCTGGCACCCAGGTCGCCTTCGACGGCAAGCCCCTAGGCGACGTGCAGCAGGACCAGCGCTTCTCGGTAGACATCGGAACCGGACAGCACACCATCGAACTCTCCAAGCCGGGCTATGTCTCTAAGCGCATTCCGCGGAGATTCGAGCCCGGTCAAACCGTGTCGATCGAAGCTGCCGACGCGCTACTGACTCCGGACCAGAACACGATCGACGAAGGGCGCCGCAGGGAAGAACAGGCGGCCTGGGAGGCCGTCAACAAGAATGACCGGGCCGCGCTTCAGCAGTTCGTGGATCAACACGCCAGCGGGAGACTCGCAGAGGACGCCAGGAACCTGATCGCCAAACTCGATCTGGCCCGCCTGAGAGGCGAACAGCAGAAGCAAGACCAAGCGCGGCGCGACGAGGAGCAGCGCAAAGCCACGCAGGCTGAAGAGCAGCATAAAGCCGCGCCGGAAGAGCAGCATAAAGCTGCGCAGGCGGAGTCGCAACGCAAAGCAGACGAGGAGAACAGAAAGGCGGTGGAAGCGCAGCAGCAAGCCGCCGAAAGAAAGGCGATTCTGGATTTGCTCCAGGCCTATGCGGCCGCCTACAACAGCCGGGACGCCGACGCGGTCCGGAAGACGTTTCCCAACGTGCCGGATTTCAATCGGATCCGGGACATGTTCAATTTCTCCCGCTCCATTCAGGTCACGCTGGTTCCCGACGAGCCGCCACGGATTTCCGGCGACAATGCCACCGTACGTTGTCAGTTCTCGATATCCTTAACGGACAACCGCGGCATTAAACAACGCGCCCAACCGAACACCGTCACCTTCAGTCTGCGTAAGAGCGAGGGGCGCTGGCTAATCGCGTCGCGGCAGTGACCGCGATGAAATATGGTCTTCCCGGTCTTCCCGCGGTGCTCAGCTCTTGCAAATGCCCTGCGAGTGGCGTAATCTGAGTCGGTTAGGAATGGTTGCACTGAACATTAACTGGCACCTTGATTCCAGGAGCATTTTGCATGCGGTTTAGACAATTCGCGAAAGAACCCGGGCTCTTCCGAGCAAGAAAACAGATGCAACGGTCCAGCGCGTTACCGTTTCTTTTTCTTCTATCGCTTCCCGGATTTCAAGCAGCGTTGGCGCAAGGTCCGGGTCCTTGCTTCAGCACTAAAGCGGGGACCATCGCCTGTCAATTTATAGATGTCGCTAGCAGGACCTACGCCCAGGCTGGTACATTCCCATCGATAGATACTCCCATCGGCAATGCGGTGCTCGTAACGCCTCTAGCTTCAACGCAGCCCGTCCCTTCTCCGGCTTCGGGTTTCACCTACACGTTCGATCCTACCAATAGCGTATATGTAAGATCGTCCACCAGTTTTGGTCCAATTCTGGCTGAGCGAGCTGACACGATTGGTAGCCATAAATTCTTCCTCGGATTTGCGTTTCAACGTTTCGTGTTTGACAAGCTGGACGGAAGCAGTACCCATTCGTTCCAGGCTCCGGTCCCGGCTCCAGGCGGCCAGTTCAACGAAAACGTCAATTTCGACCTGCAATTGAATCAAACCACCGTATTCATGACGTACGGCATCAGCAACCGGGTTGACGTCTCACTGGCAATCCCAATTTCGACTGTGTATGGGAGTGTAGTCGTCAATAGCGTCTTTGTGCCGACCCAGACTTCGGGGACACCGATACGGCTCTTCGCGGAAGGGGAGCACACTGCTACAGGGCTTGGAGATTTCAACCTGCAGTGGAAGGCGACTGCGATCCGAAAGGAATCGGCCGCTGTCGCAGTTGGGACCACCCTTCGGCTTCCAACGGGTGATAAGTATGAAGCTTTGGGCGCGGGTACAACTGGTGTGAAACCGTTCATCGCTGCATCAGTCTCGTACAAGAAGTTGTCCCCTCATCTGGATCTCGCATACCAATTGAATGGAAAGAGCATCCTAACCGGCAATATTTTTACGGGCGTCAAGCGGCATTTGCCGGATCAATTCCAATACGCAGCAGGTGTGGATGCGGGCGTCACCCGGGGCTTGACGCTAGATTTTGACATACTAGGGGCCGAGGTTGTTCACGGCGATCGTCTCAACCAAAATTTCTCCCAGAATCCGCAACTATTCATCAGAAAATCCTACAACATGACCAACGGCGCCGGTGGTTTCAAAGTGAACATGGGTGGCAACCTTCTTTTCGTTGCAAACTTGCTATTTCGGCTCAATGACGCTGGATTGCGGGTGAAGGTCGCTCCCCTCGTTGGGCTTTCCTATGGGTTTTGAGCCGTTTCGGCCTGGAGCCATTCCATGCGCGTCTGTTTGGCGCGTCCCAGACATATTCTTCTCCTGACTGCCGCGGTCGCGACTGAATTGACGCTGCTGCCGCTGGCTTCACCGGCTTACTGCTCGGGATTGCGCGGGAACTTCCAGTACGGCAATCTTACGCCGCGCAGTATAACCTGATCGGCGCGGAGGGCGTCGGGGGCTTCGTAGCCCTGAGCGCCGCCGGAGGTCACGTAATCGTCCTGCTCCACGCCGTCGCCGGAGACCCCGAGGCCGCCAACCATCTGGCCGTTGCGGTAGAGCGGGGCGGAACCGGGGAAGAACACGATGCCGGACTGATGATTGGGGTCGGCCGGCTGGTGGCCCTGCGTACACGGGTTGGCGATGTCGGCGTTGTACATATCGGCGAACGGGCCAGGCTTGGTGTTGAAGATGCCCGAGGGGTAGTAGGTCTGCGAGGCGAAGCCGATGGTGCGGTTGGTGACCGAAGTCCCCATGGGCACGCCGGGCAAATCGCGCGGATCGCGATTGGGGCCGGAGAAGTAGACTACGTTACGCGCTTTGGTGAGGGCCACGTCGATAGAGAAGATGGTCGCGTCGGGCATGCGGTACAGCGCCAGGATGTTGCCGTTGAGATCGGCGACGGAGATCACCATGCGGGTGCGGCTGCCGAGCGGCAGGCGGATGGCGGCGCGCGTGGCGCTGGCGCGAGCGATCGCGTTCTGCACGATGTTTTGCACGTCGGCGACGCTGAGCGTCGAACTGGCCAGCGGGCCCGCCAGCCAGCCATCGGGCGCGGCGTTGCCATTGCGCGGCGCGATGTCGGGTGTGACGCCGGGGGTGGATGCGGGCGTGGTAGGAACAGGCGGCATTACGATGGCGGGAAGGCGGAAGCCATCGATGTACACGGCGCCGGGGTCGGGAAGAGGAGCGAAAGAGAAACCTGTCCCGATGGCCGCCCGCGCCGCGACGGACTCATCCTGGTCGTCGGTATCCAGGCCGGCGACGCCGATACCGCCGATCACGTCGGAGCCATTGCGGAAAAGCGGAAAGCCGCCTGGCACGGTCGCGATCCCCTGGCTGAATCCGGTGGCAGCCACGTTCTTCTGCGGCGGGTAGGACTGGTTGGGCAGATAGGCGACGTTGAAATCGCAACCCCGATTGGTGTTTTCGATGCCGAACAGCGCGCCGGATGGCTGATTGGGAATGCCTTCCGGAAAGTTGACGCGGCTGATCGAACGCACCGTTCGCGAAGTCAAGGGCGTTCCCCTATTGCTGAAGAAGGCTCCGGTGCGGGCCAGGGACAGGGCCTTTTCGATTTCGACGGAGGTGGCGCCGGGCCGGCGGTAGACCGCCAGCACGCGGCCGGCACGGTCCACGATGACGACCGCGAATCTCAGACCATCGGCCAGGTTCGCAGCCGTCATCGCGATAGTCTGCACTTCGGCGGCGGTGAGTTGGACGGGGTCGGTGGCGCCGTCCACGGGCAGCGACGCGGCATTGCCATCGGCGACGGCTATTTCGACGAAGCTCCCGCCAACTTCCGCGGGCAGAACGAACTGCGCGGTCGTGTCGTCGATCAAGGTAGTATCGGCGGGTGATCCGGCGATGAGGATTTGAGCGCCGTCTGTGAAGCCCGAACCCTGCACAGTCAAGGCCTCGCCGCGCTGGGCGGGCATCTCATCGGTGACGGCGTCGCCGGAACGATGCAGTACGACTGCGCGGGTCACGCCGTTCCGCAGTTCGGTGAGAATCGCGGGCTGCGCGCCAAGCGTCAGGGGTAAAAGCGCCAGGGCGAAGATTCTCATTGGGGCCTCCCGGGAGGGGTGTTGGTCACGGTGTAGAGCTGGCCGTTGCGCAGGTAAAGTTTTTGCATTTCGTCCAGGCGGAACGGGCGCGCGCCGCGGCGTCCGAAGACGGCCAGCTGATTGCCGCTCTCATCGACGGCGCGGTCGCGGTCCAAGCCCTTGGAGAGCGCGATGGCCTCGCCCTTCGTCTTGTACGTGGCAATTAGTTCCGGCTCGGGCTCGGGACTGAATCCCCACAGGCCTTCGGTGCGGGCGGGCGACATCAGTTGCAGAATGCGCAGGCCGTTCCTGCCATCGGCGACATAGGCGAAAGCACTGGCGTTAGTCATCCCGATGCGGACCGCGTGCGCGTCGCTGACCAGCGTGCAGAATTTCGGTACGCCCGGATGCTCGGCCTTCTCCACGTCGATGATCGCAAGACCCTTGGCACCGGCCGCGACGTATGCGTAGGTGCGGGCCACGTAGATATCGCGCGCTCCGGTCAAAGATAGCGAGGACTTGACGGCAGGCTTCTTGTTGTCGGTAATGTCGATGACCTTCAACCCTTCGGCATCGAGCGCGAAGAGATAGCGGAATTGAACCGCCGTATGCCCTGCGCCCTTCAGCGGGATTATCGAGACTACCTCGGGCTTCATTGGATTATCGATGTTTACGACGACCACGCCGCGATCGCAAGAGATGTAGGCATAGTTGCCCGCGGTGAGCAGAAACGTTGCGCCGTTGAGGATGCCGTTGGGATTAAAGGTGAGGGCGCGCTTTACGAAATTGTTGCGCGGGTCGCCATCCAGCAAGGTGGCGGCGTTGATCAGGATCAGGCCCTCCTGCGCGTCGGCGACATAGAGGTAGGCGTAGAGCAGGTGGATGGGCTGTTCCTCGTTTTCGGGATTTCGCTTGCGTGCCGGATCTACGCCGAGCGTGGTGGGCGAGGCGACCCACCGTGCATCCTTCGTCCTCACGTAGAATTTCTGGCCGATCGGCGACACGGGGGCCGTCACCATGCGTTCGGCGAAACCCTTGTTGTCGACGTTGGCGATATCGTAGATCACCACCCCATCCCTGCCGTTGGCTGTGTAAAGATACTCGCCGCGCTGCTGCACGCTGAGGACGTTGCCAGGGTGCTCGTAGGCCTCCGTGAGCTCGCGCTTTCTTTCGAAGCGCGCGAACCTCTCCGGGTAGGCGAGCTTCTGCAGGTAGCTGCCGATCACGGCCTGCGGCTCATCGTGCTCGGTTACCGCGACCGCTTCGAACCCGTGCCGGCCTTCGCCGACGTACGCGTAGCGGCCCAGGAAGTTGACAAAATTGGTGCCCTGCAGCAAGAGCTGCGCCATCCAGGCGTTGTTATCGTTCTCGCGCGACACGTGGCAATCCGTGCAGGTGCGCGTCTCTTTGGTGCGCACTGTGTGCGGATAGTGCGGGTTGAAGGCCTGGCCGCTATAGCCTTCGCTGGAGATGGTCTGCTGCTGGTGATAGATCCACTCACGATTGGCGTTCTGCGAACTGACAAGCACGGCGCTGGAACTGCGCACGGGTACGATCCGGTTGTTTTTCACGGTGCTATCCAGGCCGAGCATGAAGACATCGTCGCGCAGCACCTGGAAGTTGTAGGTGGTGTAATTCTTTGTGACTTCGTCGCCCTCGTTGTGCAGGTTGTTTCGGATGGCGTTGCTCTTCATCGAGAGATGGCAGCCGAAGCAACTGGTCATCCATGACGTATGGCACGCGTAGCAGGACATGCGCTCGTCGGTGTGGGCGAGCTGCTCCGCTGGTGCGGCTGAGCCCCAGGTGGCGCCATCCTTTTGCATGGTCTTGGCGAGGCGTGCCTTCTCGTTGTAATTCGAGGAGCCGGGCGTGATCGAATCCAGCACTTGCGACACCGGCCACTCCACGCCATCTTCCACCATCGACCGCTGCATGAGTTTGCCGGCGACGTATTCGAAGCGGCGCGTGCCGAACGGTGTGCGCAGCGTGGAAAGATCGTGCCCGCCCTTCGGCGCGGCACTGTTGGACGTCCTGAGCGTGGCGCGGGCGCGGATCGAGCCGTGGCAATCGATGCAATCGATTTCCACCGCGGCGCGGGCTTCGCCATAGAGATGGCCGTCGCCGTGGGCATCCTGCTCGAAGTGGCAATCGATGCAATGCATGCCCTTGTCGAGATGGATATCGGCCAGGTGTACGGCCTTTTCGAATTTCTTGGGATCTTTGAAATCGACTTTGTTATCGTCGGCGTCAAGCCAGTTGCCTTTGCGATCGTGCTTGTAGACGGCACGATAGATCCATCCGTGGCCGTTGAAATCGGCGAACTGCGTCTGCTTGTTGTCTTTGTTCAGGTCGCGCACGTTGCGAAGAAAGATCGGGTCGCTCCAATTGCCCTTAAGGGAGGCCGCTTCCGGATTACGCAGCAGGGAGACGGCGGCATCGGCGGGCTTCCACGTCTTCGATGTCGGCGGGTACATTCGCCGGCCATCGGTTTCGTTGTCCCACCACATGTAGCCGAAATACTGGAAGGCGTAAGACGTCCCGGGATGGATGTGGCAGACCACGCACTGGCTGGAAGGAATCGTGCGCGCCAGGCGGTGCTGGATGGGGTGGCCCTCCTGGTCCTTCTTGATGGTGGGGTCTTTGCTGAAGCTGAAGCCGAGGTGCCCGTTGACGGCATAGTGGCCGGAGTGCGCGGGGTCGCGATCGTTGGCGTAGACCACGTGGCAGGCGGTGCAGCCGGAGCTGCGATAATCGCCGGGCTGATCGTTGGTGCCCAGGAAGTAGAGCAGCGGATCCGGCAGGCGCGTGCGCTGCAGACCCTGGAAGACGGGGTCGGTGCGCGTCAGGGTGCCGAAGCCGCGATTGCTCAACCGGTCGTCGCCGCGCTCGAAGACGCGCAGCGTGTTGCCGGGTTGGGTGGCCTCGAATTGCGGCAGCGGGTACAGTTCGGGAAGCCAGCTCTTGAGTTTGATTTCACCGGGCGTTGGGGGCGGAACGGCCGTCAGTTTCTGCGTGGCGCCCGTGCCTGAGTAGCTTTCACCAAAGACCGGACGCTTGAGCGGGAAAGCGCCGTTGTTGTAGAGGGCCGCCCCCCAAA
>Ga0210402_10002084_pt1 | contig 19819 bp, 20 predicted proteins | sample IncBWC7MmetaG_FD_161055 | JGI IMG/M metagenome (GOLD analysis project Ga0210402, IMG submission 161055) | Forest soil microbial communities from Barre Woods Harvard Forest LTER site, Petersham, Massachusetts, United States - Inc-BW-C-7-M | ecosystem: Environmental > Terrestrial > Soil >... | reverse complement strand
ATGGATTTGGCGGCTTGTTGAACGGCGACGATGATGCGGGGGTGGGTACCGCAGCGGCAGATATTTCCCTGCAGGGCTTGCACGATTTCTGGTTCGCTGGGATTGGGATTTTTCTGGAGCAGCGCGATGCTGCTGACAATCATTCCGGAAGTGCAATAGGCGCACTGGAACGCGCCTTGATCGAGAAAAGCCTGCTGCACCGGATGGAGCTGGCCGTTCTGTTCGAAGCCTTCGATGGTGAGGATGGATTTTCCTTCAGCATCGCGAATGGAAAGCTGGCAGGAGCGGCGCGGCGTGCCGTTCAGCAAAATAGTGCAGGCGCCGCATTGGCCTTCGCCGCAACCGTACTTGGTTCCGGTAAGGCCCAGCTCTTCACGCAACGCGAAGAGCAGAGTTGTTTCGGGGTCCGATTCGAAAGTGCGGCTTTTTCCGTTGATTTCGGTGTGGATTGGCCCTGCCATGTGGTCCTCGGGGCACCGCGCGATTGCAGGCGCGGCGTTCGCGTTTAGTTTGCGCTTCAGCGAAAACGAAGACAAGGGGTCGGCTGCCGCTTTGGCGGCATTAAATCGAGTTCGATCTTGCCCGGGTGGGTAGTCTATCCGGACCAAAAAGCGCCGTCGTCGGTTGTTTTGACTGAAAGACTCCCTTGAGAAGTCTGATGCAGTCCCGATTGTCTGTCTGAAAACTACACTCTTCTCGGAGGTAGGTATTTAGTCAGCGCTGCCTCCACTTTCACCCCCAGCATACTCAACGAATTATTCCCGTCTCTCAGTTGCCTGCGGTTTAGGGACTGCACGACTAAACCTGACAGCTCCGATGTATGGCTGAGACCAAGAACACTAGCGAGCAAACTCAGCAAGTGCTTGCCCGGCAATATTGCAAGCATTTTGGCGCCACCCGAACTCAAAGCGTCTGATACTCGGTTCGACTCTTCAGTGAACATGACCTCAGTTTTTGCAGGAAGCGCTAAAGCGGTGAGAGCGGCCCCGTGGTTTGAACTGGTCGTCGTGAGGTCAGCGACCACTTGCGCCGCACCAAACGCACCGTCGAGAAGGTCGCCGACGCGCGCGCGTACGCGTCGCGCAACGACGCCGCTCAGGGTTTTTCCCCGAAACTCCTTACGTATTTGATCGAGAAACTCCGTCCAAATTTGCAGCGGTTCTTTGCCAAGATGACCCGCCAGCGCCGTAACGACTTCCTGATCGCAAAGGACGCTCTCAATCTCATGAAGGGGGAGGACAGTGACACCCTTGGTAGTGGCGCTTAGGACTTCGTCAGAGTAGAAATCGCGATCCGTAAGGCCGATGATGTCCGCCGCCACTATTCCGACGCTCTTCAGACCGGAGATAGCTGCACAGACGGAGTTCCGGTCGCCGGTTGGAATTGAAAAAGTTTCGTCGCCGTCAAACCAGGCTGTAAAAAACTCACTCGCAAATCCTTTTCCCGCTTCGCCCTCGTAGAAAAAGATTCGTTTGGCGTGAAAAGGCAATGTGGCTGCACCGAGGACCTCGGCCGCAACCGATGACGGAAGCTCGTCCACCAAAACCGCCTCGGCCGTGTCATTGGGTCGAGCGATGAGAACGGTCGCTCGGCGTCGCGACAGCGTAAAATTCAGATCATGGGTTATATAACGAACCGGCAATCCGGCCGAAGTTTCTCCGCCTCATCCCAAAACTGCACGGAGAGCCGACTGTGCATGTGGAGCTCAGGTTCGTCTACGAGTATGATTGGACGCTCCGCCGTTAACACCCGGGCCGCCATGTACAATACCGTCCTCTCCCCGTCGCTCATCTGTCGCAGTAGGTATGGTGCGATTGTCGCGGCCGCGTCGAGGCGCTTCACTTTTGGGAAGAATCCGCCAATTTCGAGTTTCCGCTTCGGAAAAAGCTTGCTCCAGAGACTCTGGAGCAAAATGAGCTTGGTGTCCTTCACAGGCTCAAATGGCAAGCCTGAGGCGATCGCTTCCTCATTCTTACCTGTGAGGACATTCGTATGGCTTTGAATCAATGTTGACAAGACGAAGTTGATTTCTTCGGTAGGCTGCCACGAGTTTGAGCGCCATCGATCTTGTTGAGACTGCACTTGGCTGCGGAGCTGTTGTTCTTCTTGGACTGGGAGATTGTCGTCGACCCAAGTGCGACGCTGGGCGCTGATGGCATTCACTTGATTGCTTTGAGCGATTTTCTGTGCGAGTTGCGTTTTCCCCGAGCCATTTGGCCCAAGAATTACGATAGGCGCTTCGCCGGCATTGTCCCCGAAGCCCGGTATCGTGATCTTAATTTGTGCCATTGAGTTTCCTCGCGGCGCTCAGTTGCGATTATATAACTGACGACAACATGCCAGAAAGATAACAGATTTTTAGATGATCCCTAGCGATGCCGTAGTCCAAAAGCGCCAGAGTCTATGCTACAAAAGGCAAAACGCGAGGAGGCTTCCTCCGTTCTAATCAGCTCAAGCGGAGGTTTGCTTTTTTATGGGAGGGCGGAGTTCGAAATTGCTCATGAGGCGGTGGAGGTAGTTGGCATGGACGCCGAGGAGTTTGGCGGCTTCGGTGACGCTTCCGGCAGCCTGGTCCAGGGCGTTCAGGATTAATTGTTTTTTCAGATTGCGGATGGCTTCGTGATATTTGGCGGGGGCGCTGGTTCCGGTTTTGGCGCTTTCGAGAATGGTTTCGGGCAAATCGTCGGCGAGAATTTTGTCGGAGGAGCCGATGACTACGGCGCGCTCGATGGCGTTTTCGAGTTCGCGGATGTTGCCGGGCCAATGGTATTGGGTGAGGCAGGCCATCGCTTCCTCGGAGATGCCGCTGACGGTGCGATTGCAATTTTTGGCGTGGCGCGGGGTGAAGTGTTCGGCCAGAGCGGGAATATCTTCGGGATGCTCGCGCAGAGCAGGAAGCGCGATGGAGATGACATTGAGGCGGTGAAAGAGGTCGGCGCGGAATGTGCCTTCGCGGGCGCACTGTTGCAGGTCTTTGTTGGTGGCGGCCAGGAAGCGGACGTTGATTTTGATGGGGCGGGTGCCACCGACGCGGACAAATTCGCGTTCCTGGAGCACACGAAGCAACTTGGCTTGCAGGATCAGCGAGAGTTCGCCGATTTCGTCGAGGAAAATGGTGCCGCCCTCGGCAACTTCGAGGAATCCTTTTTTCTGATTGACGGCGCTGGTGAAGGCGCCTTTTTCGTGGCCGAAGAGCTCGCTTTCGAGAAGCGTTTCGGTTAACGCGGCGCAATTGAGAGCCACGAAGGGCTGATTTTTTCGAGAGCTGTTGTTGTGAATGGCGCTGGCGACCAGTTCCTTGCCGGTGCCGCTTTCACCGTGAATGAGGACGGTGGAATCGGTGGGCGCTACGCGCTCGATGAATTGATAGACCTCGCGCATGCGAGGGCCGCGGCCGACCATGTCATGAGTGAGGCTGAAATCGGCGCGCAGGCGCTGATTTTCCTTGCCGAGGCGATCGATCCGGCGGGCGTTTTCGATGCCGATGGAGCCGAGGCTGGCGATGGCGGTGAGCAAGCGAAAATCTTCTTCGGTGAGCGCGGTCGCGGAGCGGTGCGATTCAAGATAGATGAGCCCAAGCGGTTTGTCTTTTGACAAAGTGGGCGAGATGATCGGCACGCAGAGCAACGTTTGCTGGGAACCGTTTCGATCGGGCTCGGAGTCCAACAATGAAACCCCTTCTTCGATGACTCGCCGGATGATTCCGCGGCTGACGTGGACCGGTTCCTGACCGAGACCTGAGACACGATCCCACGCAACGTGTGAACTGACCTCCTCGGCTGAACCTTCTTCCATCAAGAGAATGGCGCCGCGTTCGGCGGGAATGACGTCCATGATCATTCCGAGCAATTGCCAGGGCAGCGATTCCGCGTCGCCAAGGGCGCTAACACCCCTGCAAATTTGCAGCAGCGCGCTGAGATTGCGGGCCAACCGCTCCTGTCGAGGCAGCGCCGCGAGGGAGTCGGGATCGAGGGTAAGCAGTTCGTCGAAGCGAAATTCGAGGGTGCGTGCGTTGCGCACGTCCTGATCGAAGATATCGAGCGGAGTGTTCATCGTGAATTGCGGCTTCTCGACTTCGAACTGAAATACCGAATCGCCAACGGCAATTTCGTCGCCGGGTTTGAGTTCGCGGAGAGTTACCGGAATGCCGTTGACGAAGGTTCCGGAATGGCTTTGCCGGTCGGTGAGAATCGATTGCTCGCCGAGCAAGTGAATGCTGCAGTGATGAGGGGAAACGGCGGGATCGTCGAGACGAATGGAATTGTCGGGGTCGCGGCCGATGGTTAAGTCTGGCCCGAGCGGGAATTGGGAATTTCGTAGCGGACCGCTAACCACCAGAAGTTTTGGAGCCACAGCTGGCCTCGGGGCTTGCAGCTTGGTTGGAAGCCCACGTTGAAGGCGACATTCTATCGCCAAGCATGAAGCGCGGCTAGCTGAAGCTGAGAGTGCTATCCGAGAGGATAGAGAGGCTATCCGAATGGATAGAGGATGAGGCGAAGGTCGCGAGTGCGGCGAGCAAGCAGCGTTGAGCCTCAATAAATTGTTTTGTTTCTTGGATTTGCGGTGAGGCCCGAGAGCGGATGCTTTGTGTGCATGAACCGGAGTTGACTGATATCGGCGACGCCAGAGCTTGTTGAAGATATCCCGATGGATAGAAGGCAGAAATTCGCCGCGGTTGTTCGCGTTTCGCGGCGTTTTGCCAAGTTGTTTTACTGCAAGGAGTTAGAGAAATTTTCGCGAGCGCTTTGGCGCAAGTTTGATTTGGCACGCCGCCTGCATTACTTCTTCGCGTAACGCGGACCTATAAAGGGGTGGGGAAATGAAAATTCAAAACATTCTTCGGGCGCAGGCAATGACGATCGGATTCGCGGGAATGCTGTTACTGGCGAGCGCAGCGCCGGCTCAGGAAATTACGAACACCGAGTGGCCGGATGGGCCGAACGTGAGCGCGCCAGCGCAGGCCAAGCCAGCGGCGAATGATCTGAACGTTGCGGTGGTGAATACTGGTTCAGTGGCTGACACGGCCACGGTTGCGCAACCGGTTGCAATTCAGGATGCGTCGGTTGCTCCCGCGGCGGAAGGCTGGATGGTGGCGGCGGTGCTTGCCTTCTTCGCGATGTTTGCATTGTTGCTGCGGGCAGCGACGCGGCGGGGCAATCGGAAGGAAATGCGAGTTCGCCAGGTCAATAGCTGGGTTGCGCTTTCCTGAAGGCGCGACCAGTTAAGCTGTAGAGCACGGTTAGTGGGTCCGGAGGGGCTCACTAACCGCTGTAGTATTTTAGAAGTGGAATGACTCGAAGTTCTCCTGCCACACAATTTCTCCCCTACCTTTACCGCTACGCAGAAACAAGAGCCTCGGAGCGCGGCTCCGCAGCTTGGTTGGTTTACGTCCGAAAAAAATCTAAAAAAGCGCTTGACAGCCTATACTGTGTGATGCATAGTGTGTGGCGTATCCTATGTGGAGCACCGTACATGACGCTTGACGGCAATCTTTTCGAGAATTTGCGGCTGGAGTTGCGACGCGGATCGCTGGTGCTGGCGGTACTGACGCAACTGCGCGGCGAGCAGTACGGCTACACGCTGCGCAAATCGCTGGCGGAGCACGGGATGGAGATTGACGAAGGCACGCTGTACCCGCTGCTGCGGAGGCTGGAAACGCAGGGACTGCTGGTGAGCGAGTGGCGGGAAGAAGAGAAGCGCAACAAGCGGTTTTACAAGTTGTCGAACGACGGGAAATTGATGTTAAAGCAATTGCTGGCGGAGTGGAAAAGCATTGATGCTTCACTAAACGGAATCTTGAAGGGGTGATGAGATGGAACTGATCGATCGTTATTTGAAGACGGTGGGAGGTTATCTGCCGACGGCGCAGAGAGATGACATCATCAAGGAGCTCTCGGAAAATATCCGCTCAGAGATTGAGGACAAGGAAGCGGAACTCGGACGGCCGCTGACCGAAGCCGAGCAGGAAGCGATTTTGAAAAAGACGGGGCATCCGCTGCTGGTGGCGGGACGCTACCGGCAGGACCAACGAAGCCTGGCGCTTGGGCGGCAGTGGATCGGGCCGGTGATTTTTCCGTTCTACATAAAAGTGCTGACATTCAATTTGGGGATTTCGTTCACGGTGGTGACGATGGTGTTCGTGGCGCTGTTCGTTAGTGGACAAGCAGTCACGTTTTCGGATGTGGCGTTCGCGTACTCGCTGCAACTGATTATCCAATTTGCGATCGTGAGCGGAATTTTTGCGTTGGTGGAGAAAAATCTTACCAAGTATCCGGACAAGTGGGATCCGCGGAAGCCGAATCAGTTGAAGTACCCAGAATTTTTTGAGGCGAGTGCGGCAAAGAATGGGCAGCGAGTGCCAAAGCTGGAGTCGATTTCGCAATTTATCGCGTCGGCGGTGTTTTTGGTGTGGTTGAAGGCGGCGCAGAAATCGCCGTTTTTGATTTTTGGCCCGGCGGCGGCGATTTTCCGGCTGGCGCCGGTGTGGCATCAGGTGTTTCTGCCGAGCATGCTGATCATTTTGTTGGGGATGGTGCAAGCGGCGGTCAATCTGCTGCGGCCGGATTGGGTACGGCTTCGGTCGGCAGCGCGAGTTGGCGGCGGCGCGATCACGCTGATGGTGGTGTATTTCCTGGTGAAGGCGCGGGAGTGGGTGGTGCTGGCGAATCCAGGCGGGAGCGTGGGGCACGATTATCGGCATGCGATGGAGATCGTGAATCAAACGATTCTTTATTCGCTGCTAAGCGCGGGAGTAATTGTGATTGTGTTGCTGCTGCGGGATGTTTGGCGCTTGGTGCGCGCGGAGCATGGCCGGGTGGAGTCGCGAGCGTAGGACTGCTTGGCTTGCGTGATTGTTGACTAAAGCGCCGTCAGTTCCAGGAGAGAGATTCCTCGCTCCGCTCGGAATGACGGCGTTTTTCTTTTGCGGCTGATACCGCGACCCTGATTGCCTGCCTTGATTATTTATCGAAACTATGGTATAGTTATTAACGGAGATTCATGCTGCGACCTCGCTGGGGGCTGCAGGGCGGGCTGCTTCTGTTTGGGACCGCTGTGGCGTGAAAAGGGCGTGGGTCGTTCGAAAGGACAAAGAGAGGACGATGACAATGCAGGCGCGAATGATTCAGTACCAAGACCGGGATGTTGCGCTGAGTGGGCAGTTGGTATGGGATGAATCGCGGAACGGGCGGCGGCCGGGGATTCTGGTGGTGCACGGCGGAGCCGGGCTGGATGAGCATGCCAAGGGGAGAGCGCGGCGGTTTGCGGAGCAGGGGTTTGTGGTGTTTGCGTGCGACATGTATGGAGAAGGAGTCGCGGGGAATCGCGAACGGATTATGGCGCGGCTGATTGAGTTTCGAACGGACCGCGCGAAATTGTGCGCGCGGGCGCGCGCGGGGCTGGAGGTGCTGGCTTCGCAGCCGCTGGTGGATGGGCGGCTGGCGGCGGTGGGCTATTGCTTCGGCGGAATGACGACGCTGGAGTTGGCGAGAAGCGGGGCGGAGTTGGCGGGAGTGGTGAGCGTGCATGGAGGTTTGGATACGCCGCGCCCAGCTGCGGCGGGCGGCGTGAAGGCGACGATTCTTGTCTGCCATGGAGCGATTGATCCACATGTGCCGATGGCGCAGGTGAATGGTTTTGTGGAAGAGATGAACGGAGCAGACGCGGACTGGCAGCTCGCGATTTATGGCGGCGCGATGCACGGATTTACGCATGAGAAGGGGCCGTATTTACCGGGAGTGGCGTACAACGCAGCGGCGGATGTGCGATCGGCGGCGGCGATACGGGAGTTTTTTGGGGAGATATTTGGTGTTGCCGAGTACAAGTAAAGAACCGGTCTGAAGATCGGCCACTACGAAATACGGAAACGACGAGTTCCGTTGGATGGCCTGCGAAAGAGACACAGCCTGAAGTCTGTGCCACTGATGGTGTGCAACTGCTTTGTTCAGCGGAAGAGGAGCTGGGCGAAGTCGGTTAAGTTGCGGCGCCAGACCATCCAGGTGTGCGCGCCGGGAGTCTCGATGTCGGTGTGCTTGACGCCTTTGGTAGCGAGCCAGCCGCGGAAGTTTCGATTGATTTCGATCAGGTGGTCCTCGGTACCGCAGGCAATCCAGAGCAGATGAAGCTGCTGGCTGGATTTGCCGTCGAGTGCGGGAAATTCCTCGTCGAATTCTGGCGTGAAGCCGCCGGAGCTGAAAGCGCCGACGTAGGAAAATGTGTTTAAAGTGTTGAGGCCGGTGAGCAGCGATTCGGCGCCGCCCATGGAGAGGCCAGTGATGGCGCGGGAGTCGCGGTCTTTTTTGACAAGATAAGCGGACTCGACCTGCGGGATGACCTCAGTCAGCAGCGCTTCGCGGAATTTATCGAAGTTGCGCTTGGTGATGTCCGGATCGTGGAAGACGCCGGAATGGGGCTCGAGAACTTTTGGCTCGCCATAGCCGAGCGGCATGACGATGAGCATAGGTTTGGCTTTGCCCTGAGCGATGAGATTGTCGAGGATGACGTTGGCGCGGCCAACTTCGGTCCAGGCGTCAGCGTTGTCGCTGTAGCCGTGCAGCAGATAGAGAACCGGATAAGTTTGCTTGCCGCGCGGGTCGTAACCGGGAGGCGTGTATACGTAAAAGCCACGGTAATCTCCGACGACCTTTGACTTGTAGAAGTGATGATGAATTTCGCCATGGCGAACATCGGCAACTTCCCAGGAAAGACTAGGCGGGCCGGGAACGTGAACTTCGCTGGCGCGGTAGAGAAAGTTAGGCTTGGTTCGATAGTTGGAGGGATCGAGAAGTCCGACGCCATCGGCAATAAACGAGTAGCCGTAATAATCGGGAGCGAGCGGGTCGCTGGTGACGGTCCAGAATCCACGGTCGTCCTGATCCATTCGAAGCGGCTTTTCCGTGCCTTCGATTGCGACGGAAACTTCCTTGGCGTTAGGGGCGCGGAAGCGGAAAGTGACGCGATTGTTGGCATGAACCTCCGGCGAAACCAGTGGCGTTGGAGGCGCCGGCGGAGGAGTTTGCGGCTTGGAGTCTTGCGCGGGAGAGATGGTGGCGGTCAGCAAAATCGCGAGCACAAGCAGTGTACGTTTCATGGATCACCGTGGCAGCAACGTGATTTAAATCGCAGTTTATTGTCACTGCGTCGAGGATGGTACAACAATCTGGGCTCAAACGAGCAGAGCTGGCTTTCATCCGGTTGTAACAAGACTTCGGCGAGACTATCAGGCCATAATGAAGGGCCGAACGATCGCGAAAACCGCCCTTTCCGCTAGCGATTAAATTTATGCGCCGAACGACTCTTGACGATCCGCATTACTACTTGAACCGCCATGTGCAATGGATGGATTTCAACCGCCGGGTGCTGGAAGAGGCGCGCGATCCCGGGAATCCGCTGCTGGAGCGGGTGAAGTTTCTGGCGATCACCGCAAACAATTTGGATGAATTTGTGGAAGTGCGGGTGTCGAGTTTTCTGCAGCGCATCGAGCATGGGTCGACGGAAAGGAGCCAGGACGGGCGCAGCGCACAAGAGGAATTGGAGCTGGTGACGCAGTCAATGCACGGGTTCGTGCGCGAGCAGTACAAATGCTGGAATGAAGAATTGCTGCCGCAGCTGGCCAAGGAATCGATTCGAGTGCTGCGGGTTTCGGAGCTGGATGCGAAGGCCGAACAGTGCGCGAAGAATTTTTATAACCGCAGAGTTGCGCCAATGCTGACGCCAGTGACGGTGGATCCCTCGCATCCGTTTCCGCATGTGTTGAACAAGGCGCTGTGCATTTCGTTTTTGCTGCGACGGCGCAAGGGCGGGAATGGCAAACAATATTTCGGAGTGCTCACCGTACCGCGGGCGCTGCCGCGACTGTTGCGGGTTCCGGCGGAAGGCAACGCGATTCATTACGTGTCGCTGCAGGAGATCATTTCGGCGTATGCGCCGAAGCTCTATCGCGGTTACGAGATTTTGGCGTCTGCGCCGTTTCGAATCACCCGCAACAGCAATCTTTATTTGGAGGAAGAAGAGGCGCGAAATTTGCTGGATGCGATTGACTCGCAGGTGGCACAGCGGCGCAAAGGCTGGGCAGTGCGGCTGGAAATTGAAGCAAGCGCGCAGCCGGAAATTATCGAGCGGCTGGTGACAACGTTCGAGTTGGATGAATCGCTGGTGTTTCGCGCGACCGGCCCGGTCAATTTGCAGAGACTTTTCCATTTGTATGAAGAGACGCCGCGGCCGGACTTGAAGTATCCGCCGTTCGCGGGGCGGCAAGTACATATCGGGCACGACGCTGACTCGATGTTTGCCACGCTGCGGCAGCAAGATGTGCTGCTGCATCATCCGTACGATTCGTATGATGCGGTGGTGAATTTTGTGGAGACCGCGGCGCACGATCCGCGGGTGCTTTCGATGAAGCAGACGCTGTACCGCACGAATTCGGATTCGCCGATCGCACGGGCGTTGCTGGAAGCGGCTTCGAAAAAAGAAGTAACGGTGGTGGTGGAGCTCAAGGCCAGTTTCGATGAAGCTTCGAACATTCGCTGGGCGCGGAGCTTTGAAGATGCCGGCGTGCAGGTATTTCACGGACTGGTCGGACTAAAGACACATGCGAAGTTGGCGCTGGTGGTGCGACAGGATCCAGATGGAAAAATCCGCCGCTACGCGCACCTCGGCACCGGGAATTACAATCCATCCACTGCGCGGTACTACACGGATTTCAGCTTGTTAACCTGCGATGAGGCCATCACCGATTCGGTGAACAATGTTTTCAATTTTCTGACGGCCTACGCCGAACAGCCGAATTACAAGCCGCTGTTTGTGGCGCCGCGAGACTTGGCCAAGAATTGCATTGCGCTGATCGACCGGGAAGCACGCTACGCAAAGCGCGGAAAGCCGTCGCGAATCATTGCGAAGGTAAATGCGCTGGTGGACCCGCCGGTGATTCAAGCGCTGTACCGCGCGTCGCAGGCCGGCGCGGAGATTGATTTGATCGTGCGCGGGCAGTGCGCGCTGGTGCCGGGATTGCGAGGCGTGAGCAGCCACATTCGAGTGCGCAGCATTGTTGGAAGATTTCTGGAGCATAGCCGGATTTTCTATTTCGAGAACGGAGGAGAGCCGGAAATTTATCTGGGCAGCGCGGACTGGATGCAGCGCAATCTCTATGAGCGGGTGGAGGTATTGTTTCCGCTGAAGGATCCGGAACTGCGACGGCGAATTTCGCAAGAAATCCTGCCCGTGTATCTCGCCGACACGCGGACCGCGCGGATTCTGGATTCCGACGGAAAGTTTACGCGGCAGCGCGGCGGCCGAAAGAGCCGCGGAATTTCGGTGCAAGAGCAACTGATGCGTGCCGCACAGCAAGGCGCTTCTACATTCAGCACGCGAACGGCGAAAGCCAACGGCAAACTGACCGCCGCGGTCTATACTGGTTCCGCAGGCAGCGCCGCCCCCGAAGACCCCCCGGACGAATCAGCCTCACAGGACTCCCTAAATGCAAGCGTATGACCTGATTGTGATCGGCTCCGGGCCGGGCGGCCAGCGAGCCGCGATTCAAGCGGCAAAATCCGGCAAGCGAGTGGCGGTGATTGAAAAACGCGCCTCGGTGGGCGGGGTGTGCACCAATACCGGAACCATTCCGAGCAAGACCATGCGCGAAGCGGTGCTGCACCTCTCAGGTTTCTATTACCAGAATTTTTATGGCGCGAATTATCACGTGAAAGAAAACGTGACCATGGCCGACCTGAATTTTCGCGTGCAGCGGGTTATCGAAAACGAAGTTGCGGTGATCCAGGACCAGTTGCAGCGCAACGGCGTGGATGTGATGTACGGCATGGGGAGTTTTCTGGACACGCATCGAGTGCAGGTGGAGAACGACGGCGGGCGCAACGAAATCGAAGGCGCAAACATATTGATTGCGACCGGGACCAAGCCGGCGATCAATGCAAAAGTTCCGGTGAACGGCCGGAACATTATCGACAGCGATCAGATTCTTTGCATGACACAGATTCCGAAGACGCTAATCGTGGTGGGCGGCGGAGTGATTGGTGTTGAGTATGCGTGCATGTTTGCGACGCTCGGCGTGCGGGTGACGATTGTGGAGAAGAGGCCGCGACTACTGGAATTTGCGGATACGGAAATGGTGGAGGCGCTGACCTACAACATGCGCGACCGCCGCGTAACCATGCGCCTGAACGAAGAAGTGGACAGTGTGGAAGAGTTGCCCGATGGTCGAGTTGCGGCGATGTTAGTCAGCAACAAGCGAGTGATGGGCGATGCGTTGCTCTACGCCGTGGGGCGGCAGGGAAATGTTGACGGGCTGAATCTGGCCGCTGCCGGAGTGACCGCTGATAATCGCGGGCGCATTCAAGTGGACGCGGATTACCGTACTGCGCAGCCACACATTTTCGCGGTTGGCGACGTAATCGGATTTCCGAGTTTGGCGTCGGTTTCGATGGAGCAGGGGCGCATTGCGGCTTCGCGGGCTTTCAATTTAAAGATTCATAGCGATCCGGCGACCTACCCGTATGGGATTTACACCATTCCGCAGATCTCTTTTATTGGAAAGACGGAAGAGCAGTTGACGCAGGAAGATGTGCCGTACGAAGTTGGCGTCGCCTATTACCGTGAGATCGCGAAAGGACAGATCACCGGGCAGACGGAAGGCCGGCTGAAGCTGCTGTTTCACCGGGAAACGCTGGAGTTGCTGGGCGTACACATCTACGGCGAGGAAGCGGCGGAACTGCTGCACATTGGGCAGGCAGTTTTCACGCTAAAGGGGAAAGTCAGCTACTTCGTGGACACGGTTTTTAATTATCCGACGCTGGCGGAGTGTTATAAGGCTGCCGCATTTAACGGGCTGAACCGGTTGAACTGAAAGTCAGATCGCGCCGAGCCACTGAATCGCGTATTGACCGCCCAGTGCGTTTACCAATTTCTCGTCGGCACTCACCATCGCCGCTCCGGCTTGTTTAGTCAGGGCAACATACAGACAATCATAAATTGCCCTGCCGTGAGTGTTCGCGATGTGGAAAGCGGGCTCAACGAGCATCGCGGAAGAAACAGCCTGGAGATTCATCAGTGGCATTGTCTCAAGCAGTTCTTCGGCTTCGGCCAGAGAGCAGCGGCCGACGCGAACGGACTTCCAGATGATATTGCCGACTTCGGCCCACAACAGATCCGGAACGACCATCTCAATTTCTGAGCGGGTCCAGCGATCGAGTAGTTTGCGAGCTTCCGCGGCCAGAGGTTCCGTATCGAATGGAGGGAACCATTTAATTGCGACGCTGGCGTCAACGACCACGACTCTCATGCGCAGGATGCTACCGCGAGCGGTCTTCGCGAAGCATCTCTTCGCTCGATGGGAAATCTCCGGAGCGGCGCTCAAAGGACGAGCGTATTTGATCCAGTTTGCGGACAAAGGCGCGTCGCTGCTTGAGTACAGTTTCGGTGGGGACATTCTGCTCAAGCAGACTCAGAACTTCGGCCGCGATGGAGCGGCGCTGGCTGCGGGCGCGTTTTCGGAGCGCTTCGTAGAGCTCGTCGGGCACGTTTTCGACATAGAGAGTAGCCATAGGGTTTCCCTAGGGAAAGCATAGGGAATCCCTAGGCGAAATGCAAGCTCTAGATCGTGGTGCGCGGTGGAGAGATAAGAGGGCACCGCAGGCGATTGCTAATCGGGCATTGCCCGGCGAGCGGGTGGCAGGCTACAATTAAAGATTCAGGAGGAGTGTATTTGTGCTAACGATTCGTCTGTCCAGGTTTGGCAAGAAGAAGAAACCATTTTATCGCGTGGTGGTGATTGAAAGCAGCAAGGCGCGCAACGGGCGCGTGGTGGAACTGGTCGGAACCTACGACCCGCTAAAGAAGCCTGCGGAGATTAAGTTGGACGTCGAGCGCGTGAAGTACTGGCTCGGAACGGGCGCTCAGCCGAGCGATACCGTGCGCAGCTTTATCCGTCAGCAGAAAATTGCGTAGTTCGAAGTAACCACGCACCGGATTTCTGGCCAGCTTTTGCGACCCCCCGACGAACTCGGGGGGTTCTGCATCTAAGGAATCTGAGGAATTCCCGTCTGGTCCCGGACGAGGGGAGTCGGATATAACAAACCCCGCGCCATACAAGGAGGTGCCGGCATGAAAGAACTGGTGGAGCAAATCGCCAAGGCACTGGTGGATCATCCGGACGACGTGAAGGTGGCGACAGTTGAGGGGCCGCAGGCTACGGTTGTTGAGCTGCGGGTCCATCCCGAGGATTTGGGAAAAGTGATCGGGCGGCAAGGGCGTACGGCCAAGGCCATGCGCACCCTGTTGGGCGCCTCCGGCATGAAAGTTCACAAGCGCTTTACCCTGGAAATTCTGGAAGAGTAAGCTCCCGCCGAATGAGTGATTCCTCAGAGCAGAAATTTGTAACTGTGGCGCGCATCCTGCGTGCCCGTGGAAATAAGGGCGAAGTTGCCGCGGAACTGTTGACCGATTTTGCGGAACGGCTTCCTGAAATCAAAGAGATGTTCTTGCGTGCGGAAAACGGCGCGCGGCGCAGTGTCGTGCTACGTGAATTCTGGGTGGACCGCAATCACCCCGGAAAATGCGTCTTTCACTTTACAGGTATTGATTCGATCGATGATGCGGAAAAGTTGCGCGGGTTGGATGTGCAGATACCGTTCGCCCAGCGTGCGGTACTTCCTTCGGGGAGCTATTTTGTCACGGACTTGATTGGATGCTCGGTGTTTGAATTACCCGCAACGCCTGCTGCGGTTGCGTCTTCGCCGTGTTCTCTTTTGGAGGCGCCATCGGTGCTAGGGAAAGTGCGCGATGTTTATTTTCCCGGCGAAGGGCAGCCGGGTACGCCGTTGCTTGCAGTGGACACTGCGAACGGCGAACTGCTAGTGCCACTGGCTGAAGATATCTGCAGGCGAATTGATGTTGTCGCGAAGCGGATCGACGCGCAGTTGCCGGATGGCCTCCGCGACCTCTAGCAGACTCACTTCACACCGAAGCAACGCCAAATCGTCATTCCGAGCGCAGCGAGGAATCTCTCTTCGTCGCGCGATTCAGGCTAAACTCTCAGACGATGCGATTTGACCTGATCACTATTTTCCCGGAGTTTTTTGCAGGGCCGTTGGAACATGGCATCGTGCGCAAAGCGCGTGAGGCAGGCTTAATTGAAGTCCACGTGCAGGACTTGCGTGAATTTACGAAGGATCGGCATCGTACGGTCGATGACCGGCCGTTTGGCGGTGGCGAAGGAATGGTGCTCAAGCCGGAGCCGCTATTTGAGTCTGTGGAATTTTTGCTGGGCGACTCGATGGGCGACGCGGCGGCCAAACGTTCCCTCGATCCGAAGACAGTGATTGTGCTGCTTTCGGCGGCGGGCAAACGGTTTACCCAGGAATCAGCGCGGCGTTACGCGCAGCTCGATCGCATTCTATTTATTTGCGGGCGATATGAGGGTGTCGATGAGCGCGTCGCGGAGCACTTGGCGACCGAGGAAGTTTCGATTGGCGATTTCGTTCTGTCCGGCGGCGAACTGCCAGCGGCGCTAATCGTTGACGCCGTGACTCGGCTGCTCCCCGGCGCGCTTGGGAACGAAGCCTCTTCGCAAAACGAATCGTTCAGTTTGCTGGAACGAGCCGAGCAGCCGGAAGTCGGCGCGATGCATCATGCGCTCTCCGCGAACCGCGGCATCCTGGATTATCCGCATTACACGCGCCCAGCCGATTTCCGCGGATGGAAGGTGCCGGACGTGCTGATTGGCGGCAATCACGCCGAAGTCGCTAAATGGCGTCGCGAGCAGGCGCTTGCGAAAACCAGGCGAAACCGGCCGGATTTAAGCGGAGAATCGCGCTAGGAAATAGCGTGAATTTTGAGTATAATTGCAGTTTGTCTTAGAAGAGCTGGCCCCGCCTGAGTGGGTCTGCAGGGAATAAGGAACATGAATCCGGTCATTCGTAAGCTGCATGAAGCGCAATTGCGCAAAGATTTGCCTGAGTTTCGTCCGGGCGATTCGGTGAAGGTGAATGTGCGCCTGCAAGAAGGCGAAGGCGAAAAGGTCAAGGAGCGCATCCAGGCGTTCGAAGGCGTGGTGATTTCGAAGAAGGGCCGCGCGTCGAGCGCGACTTTTACCGTGCGCCGCGTGAGCTTTGGCACTGGCGTGGAACGCATCTTCCCGCTGCACTCGCCGACGATTGCTTCCATTGAAGTGACCGGCAAGGGCAATGTCCGCCGCGCGCGGCTGTACTACCTGCGCGAGTTGAAGGGCAAAGCGGCCCGCATCAAGCGCGCCAGCCGTGTGCAGGAAGAAGCGGCTGTGGCAGCGACTTCCGGTACCCAGGCGTAAACCACGGCAGCTATCAAGCGGCCATTGAAAAGATCATCCAGAGAGGCCCTGCAAACTGCGTGGCCTTTTCTTTTTGCGCAGACGAAAGAACGAAGTAACCTCAACGAGCAGCGTTACACTCAAAGCTATGGCGGCGGCCAGTGCTGCTGCAAATTTCCATGGCTGACCTCACCGTACTATTCGATGGCTACTGCAATCTGTGCCGCGCCAGCGCCGCGCGCGTGAGGCGCTTTGACCGCGCCGATCGCATCGAATTTCTGGACGTAAATGATCCCGTAGCGCTGAAACGATTCCCGCAAGTGAATCGCGAAGAAGCCCTGAGGTGGATGCAGGCGGTCGATTCGAACGGCAAGGTGTTCAGCGGCAGCGACGCCTGGGCGCGCATCGGCAGTCGGTTGCCGGGTTGGAAACTGATCGCGTGGATTCTGTTATTCCCCGGGATCAGGTGGTTTGCCGGGAAAATCTACGGGTGGATCGCGCGGAATCGTTACCGCTGGAATCGCGAGATGTGCGAAGACGGTACCTGCCACGTGCATGTCGAAAAGACACCCGCATCGCGCTCATGACCTGCTGATTCGAATGCCGCTGCCGCGCTATCATCTCCGGCGATGAAAAGTTTCGCGCCAGGAATCGTTCGATGGTGGGCCGGGCCTGGACCTGCCGGGCCGCCCGGCCATCTAATATCACGCTGGCTCTTCCTGCGCGCGCTTGGCGTAATTTATTTCTCCGCATTCTATTCGCTGCTTTTTCAAATCCGCGGCATGTTGGGGCCGGATGGGCTTTTGCCCGCAGGTCAGTACCTGCAAGAAGTCGCCAAGGCCATGGGCAGCGCGCGTTATTGGTACGCTCCGACGCTGTTGTGGCTTGGCAGCGGAGACCATGCGCTGCTCGCGCTGTGTTGGGCAGGAACTGCCGCATCGGTCTTGTTGATACTGAATTTCTGGCCGCGCGCGATGTTAGCCGCTTGCTTCGTTTGTTTTCTTTCCTTCGTCAGTGCCGCACAGGATTTTTCCGGCTATCAATCCGACGGCATGCTTCTCTGCGCGGGATTCATCTGCCTTTTTCTCGCACCCGGTGGTTGGAGACCCGGCTGGGGCGAGCGCAACTTCCCGCCAAGAGCGCCGCTCTTCCTGCTGCAGTTCTTGTGGTTCACCATCTATTTCGAATCGGGCATCGCAAAATATTTTGGCGGTGATCCAAGCTGGCGTGACCTGACCGCGATGAACGAGTACTACCAGAACGGGCCTTTGCCCACATGGATTGGATGGTATGCCCACCAGTTGCCGGTCTGGTTCCATGAATCCACTGCGTTCGTTACGTTATGCGCGGAACTGTTGATTGTCTGGCTGGTTTTACTGCCACGCGGAGCGCGTATTTCTTGCTTCTTTTTCATGACCTGCCTGCAGGTCGCCATCATCCTCACCGCGAACTACGCCTTTTTGAACTACATCGTACTCGCGCTCGGTATTTTTCTTCTGGACGATCGCTCTTCGGCTTGCATTGTTCCGCGCCGTTGGCGCCGGGAAATACAAGAGAATCTGCTGCAGCCCTCGCCAATTCCGTGGCGCAGGAGTTTGCTTGAAATCTTCGGGAGCGTACCCGAATCGCTGTCGATGACGAGCGCCTCGTCAGCTGACAAAGCCCCAAGGCTGCCGTCCGCAAACCTGGCAACGGAACCGGCGTTCCGGTCTGTGCCTCGGCGAATTTTCGTTGCCATTGGTCTTTGGACAAAAATTCTGCTTCTGGCGTGGGTTTTCTACGGCATGGCATTTCTGCTGTTTCAGCAAGCATCGCCGGGATTACCGTTGCCAACGAAGCCGGTCACGATCCTTGAGCCGTTTCGAATCGCAAATTCCTACGGGCTATTCGGGCGGATGACCTGGGCACGCTACGAAATTGAATTTCAAGGCTCGAATGACGGAACGAACTGGATTGTCTATCCATTTCGCTACAAGCCGCAGGATCTTAGCGAAGCACCGGGGATCTATGCGCCCTACCAGCCGCGATTCGAATGGAATCTATGGTTCGCTTCGTTGGGCGCGTGGCGTGAAAATCCCTTTGTGGTTCGAACCGAAGAACAGTTGCTGCTCAACACGCCAGACGTTCTAGCGCTCTTTCGTTCGAATCCATTCGCGAATGCCCCGCCGAAACAAATCCGCGCCGTTCTGTGGCAATACTGGTTTACGGATCGCGCGACCAAGCGAGCTACCGGCCAGTGGTGGCGGCGAGAATTCTGCGGACTCTACGCACCGACGCTGGAGCGAACTCCGGACGGAAAAATTATCGTGACCGAATGGCCGCAGACTTTCGCTCCTCCGCCGTGATCGCACAGATCAATTAGTTTCAACAATTAGCATCCATGAATGCGTGTAGCGCCATGCTAGAATTTGCGCGAACAACGCATGGCGCGCCAATGCTCATCCCGTTTCGAACGAGCGGCGCGGCAACTGGGCTGGACGCGAATCGCCGGAATTGACGAAGCCGGACGAGGAGCGCTCTTCGGCCCAGTGGTAGCCGCGGCGGTGATCCTCAATCCCAAACGCCGCATCGTCGGTCTCGACGATTCCAAGAAGCTTCCCGCAGAGCGCCGGACCGAATTAGCGGTTCGAATCCGCGAACACGCTCTCGCTTGGGCGGTAGCCGAGATTGACGCTTCCCGCATCGACGCCTGGAACATCTATCAAGCCAGCCGTCAGGCGATGACCGCCGCGCTGCAGCAACTCTCAATCGTGCCGGACTATCTGTTAATTGATGCGATGAAGCTGGACGTCTTGATCGAACAGAAGTCGCTGATCAAGGGCGACGCGCGGAGCGTTTCGATTGCGGCGGCTTCCATCCTTGCCAAGACTCACCGCGACGCGCGCATGGACCAGTGGGACGCGATCTATTGCGGATACGGACTCGCGCAGCATAAGGGCTACGGCACTCCGGAGCACCTCGAAGCGTTGAAGAGGCTCGGCCCCACGCCGCTGCATCGGCACTCGTTCGCTCCAGTCCGTCAGGCAGGGTGCTGGGCGACGGGCGCCACCCAGACGCCGTTGCCAATGTTCTAGCGCACCGATTCCCGGGACGCGATGGCGGTCCCGAGCTGTCGAAAAGTCGCGTATCCGCCACGGGGGTAATTGCCTGCTCACAGGCCGCAGAGCGCGCGTTGACTCCCCTTCGCTCGGCCTGTAGCGTACAAGAGTGGCGTTCTGCCGCCGTTTGGCGGAGCATGCCAATTCGTTGCTGCATCTCGGTCGGTAGTAGAGTGGCCGAGCTTACGTTGTTTGCCCAGCCGCATCAGGACTGAGGAGAAAGTCTCGGAGGCTCCCGGTCAGCCGCTCTGCGGTTGCACCGTGAAGAGGGCGCCGTCCGTGTTCACGCATGGCCTATAACAAGAGCAAGTACGTCGAAGCCGCGCAGAAGCTGCTGAACCAGGGCAAGGTCCCCCAGGCCATTGCGGAGTACCAACTCATCCTGAAGTACGAGCCGAAGGATCAGGTCGACCTGATCCTTCGGCTC
>Ga0210402_10002083_pt1 | contig 19820 bp, 20 predicted proteins | sample IncBWC7MmetaG_FD_161055 | JGI IMG/M metagenome (GOLD analysis project Ga0210402, IMG submission 161055) | Forest soil microbial communities from Barre Woods Harvard Forest LTER site, Petersham, Massachusetts, United States - Inc-BW-C-7-M | ecosystem: Environmental > Terrestrial > Soil >... | reverse complement strand
CGGTTTCGGAGACAGGCGGATAACAAAACAAGACACAGAACGGGACGAGACGGGACAAGATAAGAGGAGACTAGAGTAAAGGAACCGGATCTCCACCAACGGGCATGTCAAGAGCGAGTAACGCGTATACCAATAGAGTATGTTGGTTTTAAAATCCCTTGAAAAGATACTGGGAAGGAGGTCTCGCGATAGAGAATAGGAGAAAATCAATGGCGAAAATGGCGGCGTGTATAAGACCAAATCCAGACTCCAGCCGATAAATAAGACGTAGCGCGATGATGTGATATCATATGAAAACAAAGACAGGAGAAAGAGGTGAGGACATGTGGGAAGTGTCGTTTCGCATTCATTTGGTGGTGGTGATCGCAGCTCACGGAGAGGGACTGGCCTCCATAGTCATCCTAAATTGTACTGACCCACCGCTGCTCTCCGAGCTCTCTGTCGGCGACTTCCACGGGTGATCCAAATCCAGACTCGCGAGAGTTCCGTTGAAATCCTGGATGACATCGTACTCCTGTCCTTCATGGTCCCCGCGGCCCAGCGGTGTCTGACCCGACGACGGACGGGAAATAGGGGCTTCGGGTCGTCCGGGGGCTCGATTGATCTGGAACGAAGGGGCAGAGCTGTCAAGGAACGAGCCGTAACGGGATGCACTGGGTGGACGCGTAGAAGTTGGTGAGACCTTGCTAACGCTACCATTCCCGTTCGTGTTGACCTTGAGGTCCTGAGTCTGGACAGGGAAAAATCCGGGCGCGTAAGCCTTTGAGGGGTGAGGTAGCATATCTACCCTCGAAAATGAAGCAGTCTCCCGTCGCTTGTTCTCTGCAACGTAGTTGGGATCGGGAGAGAATGGAGAGAAATTCGACATCGACTGTCGTGGCTCCAGGGACGCAGGATTCGCAGCAGGACGTCCAGAGGATCCAGAAGCAGAATATGCTTCGAATGAAGGCGGTCCATCCTCCCTCACAGCGATATGAGCTGATCGGAACTTCTCCTCGGTGTATTGCCCAGCAGATGTTTCATTCACAACCCGCCCGCCAATCGTCGCACTGTCGCTGCCACTGCCATCCGAACTAGAACCTACAGTGTTGTCGAGATACCCTTTCGTAGTAAATGTCTGCAACAGCTGTAGCATCTGCTCTTGGGTCATCGCACTCACAGCTGCCGGCGGTACGACGAAGTTGGTCTGGAGAGCAGATGCTTGGGCTGCTTGAGCCGCTGCTTGGGCAGCTTTATCTATTGAAAGTGTTGAGTAGATGATAGACGAAGATTCATAAGTCAAAGACCTACATTGACTCCTTCCCCAGCTCAAACGAATTCTGCTACCTCCGACGGGGAAACCTTGCATCTTCTCGATGGCTCTTTCCGCATCTGCCTTGCGGACGAACTGGACGAAACCACAATGTTTACCGACGGGTACTTTCACCTATATGACTTGACAGTTAGCTCAAAACTCCTTAAGAAATGGGGCGAGAAACACACATAATGAATATCTCCAAAGGGGGCGAAGAAAGTCCTCAGGGTCTCCTCCGAGATCAAAGGCGACAAACCGCCCACGAAGACCGTAGTATTGTACGGATCCGTCGACGTGAGCTGTTCCCCGTTCGGCCCAATAAGATTTCCCAAAATCGCTCGGGCCTGAGCGTGATGCTTCCAAGACTCCTCCGAAATCGTGTATCTCGGAGGCCCACCATCTCCTTGACCCTGACCTTGCTGCCCTTCTTGTACAAAGGGTGTAGTAATGGAGTTCCTACCGCCATTGACCTTTTCAGGACTAGTACCGCCATTCGCGTACTGTTGAGCGATCTGTGCAAGAATGTTGTTCGGCAGATTCATCATATCCTCGGAGGTAGCAGACTCGAAAGAAGACGACGAAATACTTGTGCTTGAACCAGTACCAGAACTAAGCGAATTAGTCGAATTCGATCCGCCCAACGAGGGTACAGATCCTGGTTCTGAGAAAGTGTTGGAATTGAGAGACGAGTTTGAGGAAGTCGTAGCTGCGATAGGGGCTGATACGCTTTTGGTCTGGCTCGAGTTGGGGAGTGGGAGAGCAATGGTAACGGGGTGCGACTGATGTTCTGATCCATTACCATTCATCGAAGTTGGGAACTGCACTTGAGGAAGATCGAGGGGAGAGATCGCAGGCGGGGCCTTAAATTTGGCAGTAGCAGGAGATATTCGCACTAGTAGGCATCATTAGTGAGTATATGCGCCATAGTTGAGAAGAAATAGATGTACTTACTTGGCCGAGAGAGGCAGTAGAGACCGTGCATTTCAATTAACGCTCGTTGCTGGTCAGATTCATCAGTGAATCTACGCGCCTCGTTAGTAAATTTACGCAAACTGCATGCATTATGCACTTACCTCACAAACCCATAACCTCTCGAGACGCCCGTCACCGGATCCAACATAATCTTAGCGCTCTTGCAGCTCACAAACGGTCGAATGAACTTTGGCTCCCGATCATTCCGAAGTCCCAGCACTGGATTACGGAACACCGCCACAAGATCGGAATTAGACGTCTCTGGTGCGAGGTCGCCTACAAATATGCTGTATTCCTTTGGGTAATGCTGCTGAGCATTTGGTATGACGCCACCGCCGAGAGGAAAAGACGTTGAAGGCAACGGCGATGGAACAGAGGATGCCCAATTGAGATTAAAAGGTTTGGACGAGTTTGGCATTGTAACCGGTGGACCATTCCCGCCGTTATTGATTTGAGCAAGAACGGAGGCAGCATGCGCAGCTGTAGGGAAAGTGAGGAAACAATAGCCCGGGTTGTTTGGCTGCTGGCCCGTGTTGGGGTCAGGGGCTGGATGAGGGACTTTTACCGTTACCGGATCCCAACCCATAAGTGCGCAAACCTGTTTGGTGAATTCTTCGTCCATCCAAGGTTCTAATTCGCCCCACCAAAGAGTAGAGTGCGAGGAATTTAGGTGGGCGGGGGGTGAGGGGGGGTTTGAAGGAGGGGAATTATGAATGTGACGAAATAAATGGGCGTCGCGGTCGTTATAGAGAGGAGAATGATAGAGGGCGTTTGAAGTAGGCGGAAGGGGAGGAGGAGGAGATGGGCGGTGTTGGTGGTGGTGGAAGGAAGAGAAGGGTTGCGCTGGAATCTGCGAGTTGGACCCGGCGGGTGTGTGTCTGTTTGGCGCCATCTCTGCAATACCGACGTATTCTCGCTCTTGCATTGCTATCGACCGCGGCATCGATCCTGTGAACATCGAGTACCCCTGCACACCCATCGGTGGTCGACGATCTGGTTGCGAAAATGACATCGAGTTTACTCCATATTGATATCCGTTCATGTGCCCCCTGTCGCCGGTGGTGTTGTTGTTGCGTAGGAAACCCAATCCTGGAGGATACTCGAATTCGTGAGAATCGGTACGCGACATTTCAGATTTGGGGATGCGGAGCAGGTAAATGCGAGGAAAATGACAGGCGAAAATGTTGCAACAGCGGGAGATTGAAAGCAGGCGAAAACTGATAAACTTTTTTCCTTCTTTTTATAAGACAATGCAAGGCCTGGGATCAACGAGGATATTGAAAATTCGACAGCACGAAGGAAAAGGAGACACTAGAAGGAAAAAGCGAGGTGAAACAAGATATACTATTGCGACGATTATCGACTGGAGAGCAACCGAAAAACGAAACTGGATGGCGACAGCGGTGAGATACGGGAATTTAAGGAGGAGATGGCGTAGACGGGTAGGTAGGAAATGCGAGGGAGACAGGCACTAGCAATGATGAGGCTGACAGGTTATGCTAGGGGGGGTTTCAAATTCTGCGGAGAACAATTGCGGAGTTCCAGCGCCTCCTGAGTCAACTTTTTCAACAGCGTAAACCCTCGATATTTGCCTGCCCATTGCCTCCATCCAGACTGGCTGGCAGCATGACGATTTCGATGTTCAACCGCCACGACGAGACTAACCGGATCCTAGGAGTTGCTCTCCATCATTACCATTGTTCTCGCAGATAGTAAACATATGGAAGAGGGACAGTATTCGGACATCATGACGGAGAACAATGGGGGTGTGATGAGGCGTCTCAGTGGTTTATCACTTTTGGGTTACTGAATGGTGAGGCCGAATCAAGATATCGATCGGTTCACTGACTCAATGCTTTTGTGGACGTTTGTGGATCCAGTGGCGGTGCAACTTCCATTTTCAGGCTGGAACTTATTCAATCGGCTCAGCGAATATCGACCCCGACAAACGCTAACAGTATGCTGACCCAATTTCTCCAAATCGTAGGCCCAATATGTCAATTATCAAACTGTATTCGAACTGAACCTGTGTGATTGCTAGGTAACATTGGCCGCTGTGCTTTCTGACGCTGCACAGAAATCACCGTTGATCTTCGCGGCAGCCCACTCCTTTTGTGAACACCAGTATAATCGACACGTGGGTCCTTTCATTGTCCTGTCATTGCCTATGATTACACGAGTACTAGTGAGTTTTCGGACTCGTCTGGTCAACGTTCAAGAACCAAGTTGAGCATCTCCATAAGGATGGAAGGTACCCCTGTGCAAGCGATGAAGATGGTAGTGAATAGCCCCGACGCCAATACTCGAACTCCAATACTCGAGTCAATCTGTCCACTCAGGAAGTACGCGTACGAGGAATGGAGACGCAGGAATTCCGGAATCTGTCACATTGGCGCGACGTGCATATGGATTACATAGTATATAAACCGTTGGACACGTATCCCGTTCGCGTAAACCCGGCCATCGGCCATCGTGGAAGCATCATACATCAGTTTGTGTACCACAGAGCCTCATTATTGCACCGATTTTGGGTTGAAGCCAGACGTAATTTTACCTCCTCCGTGTGGCGCACACGCAGTACGTGATCGCTAATTCCGCGATATGACAGTGAGCTGCCGACTCAACGTCGGATCGCGCGCAGGGAAAATGTATCCCGATTCTTGAACTTGGGAATTCCGAAAGGCGCCGGGTGCATCGTAAGTACAAAAGTATATCCACATCAGGTGTTCAAACGTTCACCATTTATGACTCAAAAATACCGGCTAAGGATCACCGTGTGACAGCAGCCGGTCCTATTCAAGTTGATCACCGAGGTTGCCATGAGGGTGGAATTACGCCCAGCAATATCAGCAATATCCATCATCCTCGAACTCGCCAGGTGCACATATACCAGGTATTCGACTCGTTAACGCTCTGTGCAATCTGCAGGGGAGCTGATAACTTACCCTGGTTCCTAGGCTCAGTCGAGATGCGTCTCGTGTCAAATTTGAGCGACTTGGATCCGAATAATTTTGGGTCTGATATCATTCTGCTAAACGTACTGGTGTAGTAGCCACAGGTATGTTACAGATAATGACTATTCTTCAGAAAGATCGGACTTTGGGAACTCCGCCTCTCCGCCTTCCGACTCAATAAATACTAATATATATAATACAGAACCAAATAACACCTCAGCCAAAAACTAGGGCCCACCACACCGCGTCGGCCAACATTAGCCTGCCCTAGGCCTACGAATACCTTCACAAGAGCTCACTCGACATCCTATACAGTCCAGACACGCTTCGCCCATTTCCTTGTCCCGCCGCTGCTACAGATACCCAGGCCTCACGACTCGACGAGAGCCCCTCAACTGGAGTAAATGGAATCCTGGTCTACCTTTCCCCAATTGCAAGCCGTCTCTCATCGCGTCAACGGTCTATTAACTACCACACTAGACCGATATCCCCAGCTGCATGGAGCGCGGGCTTCCAGCGTGCCTGTGCATCGGCAGTGCCCGGTGTCTGGCGGTGACTGAGGCGGAGAAGCGGAATTCCATTCCCCTGACTTGACCATCACGCCCACCCGTCCTCTCAGTCTGACTTCACCCACTCACCCGATCTCCCTCAGTCAACGGTGCGAAGTATCTATGTTAGAAGGAGGCTCGAACCGTTGTGCTCGAAGCCTCCGCTGACAAAATACCCGTACTCGGCGAAACATGTTGCTCTATATATACTCATTCCAAAATGAATCGCAGCGGCTCCGCTTAAACATCTCAGTTGGATTGCCGCATTTGCGAACATTTTTTTGATCCCATATTCTGTGTATGCCATGTTTTGAGACTGCATGTATTTCTAACTCATTTCGAAATTCAGTCTGATCTACTCCTCAATTCACATACATACAAACGCAAGCTTGGTCTGTTACTACTACTTACCTTTTAGTTTGAAGTTTTGGTTCTGGTTCGTTCCCTTGCGAATTGTGCCCACCATGTAACGCAAGAGTTCATCGACGTCGACGCCATCACGATGAAGGATGAATTGGTGTCACAAGTCGCAGGAAACTTGACTATTGGGAACAACTTCAATTGGGAAATCCGTAATTATAGATTTGTGTCACGTATAGTTTTTTCACTTTGCACGTGGGGTTACAATTTTACGTAAGCATCAGACTTCTTTTCAATTACAGTAAGTCCCCCGGTTCCACATCGACCCGTGCAACACCTAGGCCTGCCAGGGTTCGTGTTGGATCTTCGCAAGGTTTCGTGGTATAGACTGGCTTGACTCTCGTTAGAACCTCATAATATCTTTGACCCCTACGCACAGGTCGTCTTCTCCAGGAGTCCAAGCAGATTTTGAGCCTAAGATCACATTGCTTCGACAGATGCCTCTTCGCAGGCCCTCTGCGTCTGCAGGACACCTTGTTTCGTCCGCTTCTACAGCAGGCTCTTCAGCTCGTGTGCACAAGAGCAGTGACTCCCATCACGCTCTCAGTAGCCTAGCAAACACTCAGCCACATTCGCTTCTTTCTTTGGGTGCCTCAGCCACTCCGCAACAAAAAATAGTCCAGGTTTTGGTGAACAGGCTGAAACAAAAGGTGAGTAAATCACTCTATTACGACAGAAAGAGCTGGATAAGGCTGTAGGTTAGGTTCTGCACGCTGATTCGCTGACACTCGTTTCTTCAGCTTCCATGTCATTCAGGTGTTTCCCTGGACCGACTAGAGGCGGACAGTGCTATTCAGCAGGCAGTTGAAGCACTCGTTGAGCTATCTCATGATTCACTTGACATTATCGCGTGGGCTTTGAGTGAGCTGTTGGAGAGATTGGCGAAGGTGAGTTTGGTCTTGCATTGCGGATAGAGTTGCCTTCCAATTGCCCTTCAGCAAACCGACAACATTGGGCACATGACCATTGAAGTCTTGCAATCCCAATTATTCATTCTGAAAGTACTATCTGTCGCGATGGCATCACGCTGGAATCAAAATGCTCGGCCCAGCTCGCGCGCGAGCAATCACCCGCCATCCTCGGCTCCTGATTCTCCCCTCCCCACTGGCGCAACAAAAATAAATCGTCAAGCATCTTCAGAACACTCATCCAGTCCTCCGCCCTTGTTCGAACCTCCACCCCTGGATGACAACTGTGCGAGGTACATCTTGAGTGTGATGGTCTTGTTTTTGCGCCAGACAGCTTCGCCTGATAGCCCACTCATGTCGACAAATCGGTCTTCCGACATTTCTTTCCGCGATTTTGAGTCGCTTGATATGCTGATTGCAACACCAGCGTTGTATGCTCACCGTAGTGGACAAACAGTCCCTACGGATATTTCTGAGCCTTCAGAGCCTGCTCTACGGACCCGCATATCATCTAATTCTGTCAAATCTGCAAAGTTCAGTATCAACTCTAGAATTCCCATTCCTGCGAACAATTTGACGTATGAAAAGACACACATGTCGTTGGTCAAGTCTTCACTCTCCGTCAATAATCTCGTTGCGAAGTTCGCAGGCCGGATTGTCTATCATTTATCCGCCTCGAACTGGACGGTTGTCTTCCATCGTCTACGCTCGAAGATTCATTTTCTTGCCAGCAATTCTGAACTCAACCCTGACACGGTTGACCTTCATTTGATGTCGCATAGCGCTTTAGACAGACAAAGGCTCCTTCAGGTCTTGCATGGTACTTTTCTTCCCTAGTCCATCGCTTTTATATATTAATTTGCAATGTTTAGAACTTTCGTCGCTGCTTATCAACATGAAACCGGAAGCACAAATGGCTATCGCCATCCCTCTTCGAACGGCAGTTTGGAATTGGATTGATCTCTTTCCCGCAGAATTTAATGATGCCATTCGCTCGAGAGGTCGAATGGAAGGTACTCCCGAACGCGTTTTCGATCTTCTGTATTCAATGAATCAGCCGGGAACCGAGAGAGGGGTCTGGCCCACACTCATCATCCTCAACTGCATCACCTCAGAGAGGCTGTCGTCCGATTTCCATGTGAACCATTTCGGCTACGCTGGACCAAGCCAAAAGCCATCTCGAAAAGTGTGTTGACTATGGGCCGTGTTTGCTTGATCGTACTAACCGTCTTATCGTTTAGGAATTCAAATTTGGTGATGAGATAATAAAGCATGCTAATACTATGTCAAAGCTATCCGACGTGGCGCTTGTCTGCGCCCTGGATATGTGTCGAGCTGCTACGCATGTCCGACCTGAGGGGGAAGTTCCCTTACGTATAGTTGCGTATGATATCGCCCACGAAATTAAGGTACTAGAGATTTTTCTTCACGGCGGAACATTTCTTAACGGCCATCGCCCCAGAGTGCATTGTGGATGAGTCCTACCCGGAAGCCATTCTGGGAGTCCAACGAAGAGATTGATATTGCAATGTTTGCGGAGGCACTGGTGTCTGTATTCCGATTTCTGCCCGAGGAGGATGCCCTTGCCTTGTTTGGTGCTTGTGTAGAACCCGAACGTTCTGAATCGGTGAAAACATGTGCCGTGCGTGCTTGCTTGACACTTATTCAAGAGGTGAGTACACTTGACTCTCGGTCTAGGCTTCTGCGCTGACAGAATTCCAAGGCTTCTCGTGTCCCTTGGCAAAAACCCTTGGAAAAGTTGGAAGCATCTCTTGCTCCTCGATTCCGGAACATATACAAGGTGATTCGGCAATGTTTATGATAAGTCCACACGACCAATCTCATTGCATCTTCAGACTGCTGCTGTTCGACGCACCGAAGTTGACCAGTATGGAAACCTCAAGAGGATAGCCCTACGGCCCAAGGCCAAGCGAATATCACCTCAACCACTCTCCGACCGAGAAGTCTTACTTCTTGGTATCTTATCGCTCTGGCGAGCCAGCACGGAGTTCTACTTGAAGAATATCGAGAGTTCAGAAATCGATGATTGGATTCCGGCAGCCGTCAAGGTCTGGGAAGCCCCAATCGATTCTTCCGTCAAGATTTCTACTGCGTGCACTCTCTGGCAAGTGGTGGAGATCACATATAGGCTCACTGCTACTGAACCGAATTTCGATAAAATGATTGGCTTGATGAAACTCACGCTGTCGGTGTTCCTTTTAACAAATTTCAGTCGTTCTTACGTTTGTCTTGCAGGCCACCAACCCTCCTCAGCATAGTCATTAACTTGATTCACGCTCGGACGGATGTTGAAGCCCAACGGCTGTGGATGGCGATTGCTCACCAACTTCTAGAGCTCTTCATCCGCAAAAGCGACGTACGTACCGTACCATTCGCTTTTTTCTAGGACACTATTCATAGAATGACTGATTGCTTTAGGTGGAGCACGTGAAGCAGATTCAACTTGATCCTGGTCGGCTGCCTGCATTTGCATTGGCAGAGATTGCTTTCCTTGTATCGCTCACGTCCGCGGATAGCAATGTGTCTCACTTGGCTGCTAAAGGACTTCGCCTTCTATCACATGCCGAACGTCAACCAGGCGCACCCTTGAACACTAGTATACACGAAGAGGATAGATTGAAGCGTAATCCGATTTACGAGCAACTGGGAGATCCTAATGTAATGGTTGTTGGTATGTTTTATACAAATTTTTTACAGAATTTACCGGGGGGACTCACTTACGATGTAGGACGCGTTGGACATCAAAAGCGCATTCGCACACTTATCCGCCTGATTGCTTATCCCTCTGCGGCACACATTGCAGTCTGGGAAGAATGCTATTGGAGGTGGCGCTCTTTGTCTGAACTGATAATTGAGTCGATGCCAGAAGCTACAGATGATCCACAAAATCGTCAAAATCATGTGCCGATATCAATGCAGGTCTGACGATGTCCATATTAATGTATTCTCGATTGGGCTAATAATAACGATGTGTACAGGAGAAACATTTCCAGTGGCAAAATCTGACTTTATTTTTAGCGGCTCTCGGTGGCACATGCGTACAAGATGGTCAAGATGTGAACACCCTCACTTCTGCAATACCCGCTCAATTTCTCCCAGATGAAATGCGCGTTTTGCAGAATCCTGCAAACTTGGTGGAAACTTTCGTCACCGATCTTACGAATTTATTGGTGGCCGATGATAGACAAGTCCGCGAAGTTGCTAGGGATGCCCTAGGAGCTGAGTTGAGCCCTCGACTATACTCTCGACTTATTAAACACCTGGATGAGTAAGTCAACACTCGTTAACTTGTATGTACATAGCTCATGCTCTGCGTGATAGAGTGATTAGTGGGATTAATCTGGGAGCAGGCGCGGAGTTTACAGATGGCTATTCATTATTCTTGGAGCAAGTAAGTGACCTTGTGAAACGTCCGCGACTCGTCTCTTATTCGTTTCGTTTCAGTTCATTGCAGTTCTGAAACTACTCGTCGAACATACGCATGTACCTCTAGAGGATATGACGAGCATCGATATCAGCTTTACCATGTTGACGCTCGCTTCTTTCATAGCACGCTTCGGTTCTCTGACGTCTCTCCGTATTAAAATCAAGTTTTGCAATCTGTGCGACAGCGTCTGCGAGCGTCCAGATACATTGACGTTACATAAAGATAGCAGCGCTCGACACAGCATCCTTGATATTATTATGGAATGGATCCAGCCAACAAACGTATGGTTTGTTCGCATCTCTGCTTTAACATTCTGACTTTCCAACTGCATAGGTCCTGGATGGAGACTGGATACCAATCCAGAATGAACTGAACCTGTCTTGTCTGCGCACAATTGTCAAACTTCTTGATCGCCTACAGCTCAAGCCACTTGATACCTCTGCTGGTGACGACACTATACATGTTGTGTCCAGGGTGTTTAACAAATATTCGGGAACCTTGCTTCGAGGGCTTGAAGCGTGCCAGCTAGACTTACCTGTAAGTCCCCAGGAATGACCCATTTCCAGCGAATAACACAATAAATGTTTTACAGACCTCCGACACAGCGTCGGATGTGGGTTCAATACAACAGGTAAGCACAATAATTTGCACAAAGTGGTATGATACTAACTTCCTTGTTAGAGAATGCGCGTATCACAAAGAGAAGCGGAGCTTCGCGAACTAGTGATTACAGGGTTATCGCATCTAGTCATTGCTAACACCGAGAGCGGTTTTAAGCAATGCCTGCCTCTGGCTTATGACCAAGACTCCAGAAAGCGAGCAATCTTTGCAAACGTTTTTGCTCGCGTTCTGGGTCAGGGTGCTAAATTTGACCCAGAAGATCGTTCTGTTACCTTGGCTCGTCAAGCTCGGCTTCGTGAGGTAAGCGAATCTTTCTGCGCTTCCTATTTGATGATTGAAGTTCTTCCACATCAGTTGGTTAAGGGATCAGATGCAAGTTTTTGTTCAGCCATATTTCGCAAATTTCCAACTTACAACAACTTAGATGGTGCTCGCCATTGCAATGTGCGAGGCCTGCCCCCCTTCCGAAGTTGAAATCATCATTTCGGTCCTCCTAAATCTCTTCGACACCCGGCCGTCGCTGATGAGTCTACTCAAACTTATGATAGACCGCGAAATCGCGAATACAGGTATGACTTCCACGATTCAACGTCCAGAACAATATTCAACTTCCCATATCGTAGAGAATGAAGCATCCCTATTTCGCAGCAATTCCACATGTACAAGATTTCTGTCTGCGTTCGCCAAAATCCACGGCTACAATTACCTAAGGAGTCTTATTATACCGCTTATCAAAGTCATGGCGGCTATGCCGCCTGGACATGGGTATGATCTGGATCCTGCGAAAGCTGGAGAGCAGGATGTTATACAAAATCAGAAAAACGTGGAGCTGGTAGCATCGTCATTTCTGGAAATTGTTTCCTCTTCCATTCCTGCCCTTCCATCGTGAGTCATATCTCACACATTGAAACTGAATGCTCAAACTATGTCCTAGCGTGTTCCGTGAGATCTGTGCTCATATAGCTAAATCAGTGTCAGTGAAACTGTTTCCACTTCGGAATCCTACTCCAAACTCATCGTTTAATATGAATTTGCAGCAATGAAGTTTGGCCGGATGCGAAATTTGCAGCTCTAGGTGCTTTCATTTTTCTGCGGTTCGTCAAGTTTCTTCCCAGATTTGAATTTCTGGCTCAAAACATATCCCAGCTTCATCTCTCCCGCAGTTGTAGCTCCTGAGATCGTCGACGTGGAAGTACCTAAGGACGACGGCCTCGTCATGCGGCGAGGTCTCATGGTCATCGCCAAGATCATCCAAAACCTGGCAAACAACATTTTCTTTGGAAAAGAGGCGCATATGATAGTTCTCAACAAGTTTCTAGAAGATAACATTGTGAATGTGACACGCTTCTTGAGTGAAGTCAATGTAAGTCAATCTTCTCCCCCCTGCCCAGCTAATGTGGCTGATATTGGTTACAGAAATACCCTGCAGCCGTGGCTGAGGAGGAAGTTGATGAATGGCTTGGTACAACTTCTGATGATACGGATTTCATTGTGCTACATCGATTTTTCGACAAGCATGCGGATAAGATTGGGAAGGAGCTTCTCAGCCTCTCGAAGTCTTCAACAGAGGGTGACGTAGCTGCAGTCAATGGAAAGCTTGCTTGGGATGGACTTTGTGCCTTGCTCGTAGACCTAGGTACACCCTTGGAACCCCCGCAACTCTCCTCATCAACCTCGTCTGACCACCGAGATTATATCGGTCTGATGTCTCGCTTTGCCTACCGAAATACAACCCCGATTCAGGAGATCTTCGTTGAGACAAATGTCTCCAAAGTAATTGCTTTCATCTGTCTTACGGAATAGCCTTCTCTAATTACACGCTTGATAGACTCAACCCGCGGTTTTCATCCTTCGTGTAGCGAAGATCGATGTGGAGGCTCTGGACATTGAACTATTGATGTTCCACATATTTAAGGTCTGCTGTTTACGCTCTGTAACATCGCATTACCACTCAAGCACCATTCCACAGACGCTGGCGTTGCCAGCATATCAGGGTCGCTTTTTCGAAGTTATTCTCGACTGCACCTCATTCACGTCGAATTCTGAAGTTCCCCTGCAGTGGGTGAAATACTGTGCTGAATTGATACCGTCGGACATTCGTCATTTTTTCATGACGACTTATATCTTAAACCCCAACGCTTTAGCTCATAAGTACTTGCGGAGGCTATACAATGTTTCAGCAGGTTAGTCCATTCTTTGCAGACTTAGTTCCCCTTCTAATTTCTGTCATATAGGAACTGCCTTTTGTGGTGAGGTTCGAACATATTCGTCTATAGCAGAACTACGGCAACACGTTCCCGAGACCGCTCTGATTCCTCTTGTTTACCCTGGTAAGGTTCTAACAATGCTAATCGACCGAACGCTGACCTCAGCACTAATATCAAGCGAGTCTGGAGCAGGAACCTTCTGAACAATTCAGAGACGTCTCGATGAAGATCCATCAAATGCGTGCCCCCATCATTTTAACCGTTAGCGTCAGCCATCTTCGAATCACCTCGGTGGGCTCTCTATATAACTCTTTAGAATTGTCTTCCTCAATCATGTTGTAGGTCAAGGCCCAGACTATTTCTCCCGCGCTGTCTTGCAGAACCACAGAAATTATCCCGTTAACGGACGTCAGCGATGTATACAATGTCTCAACTGGACATGAACTTTACGAATTCATTATTCGGAGAAGCCGACAAGGTGTCACAGTATATTTTTCAGCGCCCTTCCGCGACACGATTATCAAGGTAAGCGTCTTGACTGTATTCCTCGCTTCCGTCTGACCGGCAATTAGACTATCAGAGCTGCGAAAGGGCAGCTTAAAGACACGCAGCCCCCGCTTGCTGAACGATTATCACGATTTTCCAATGTACCTGCGACGTTGTTGCATGTAGGAATGCTTAGTATTGGTTTGAACGATGAGGAACTGCGCGGCGCCGCCTACGATCTACTAGGGGCTGTTTGTACCTACCTTAAGTTCGACAAGAACCCAATCGTTGCTTCGAAAGGTGGGAGAATCTGCCTTGTACTGTTTCCGTTGACTGATTCAGCGTATACTGCAGCTGGTTTCATTCCTGGCGATCCTGGCACTTTCGTCGTCCAATTAAGCGAACGTCTCGCTGAATTCGCTCCCGAATTGACACTTGACTTCATGTCCGAGGTTTCAGCAGCCATGGCTTTGATGGACAAGACGGCTGTTGCACGGCGAATCAATTGCTTGCGGTACATGAGTCCTTGGGTCAAGAATCTTACTCACTTCCCAAATCCGACTAGTCCCCTCTACGAGCGATCAGGTGCCAGGCTGCGAGACTGCATACGTGTCTTATCCGATTTGTCCATCGCTGACCCCGAGGTTTGTCCTCTTATGAACGTATCCGAAGGCTCCGTTTTTCAAGCGTCTTATAACAGATTGCTCCAACACTTCAAAGATATATCTGGGCTGAAATTGGGAAACTCGACAGTGTCATCGTCAATGTCATTCTTGATGAACTGATACGAGCAGCTACAGACGGGGGTATAGGCACGCGACGCTGCGAGAGCATTGCACATATTGTGGCATCTTTATCTTCCATCAGTGTCCGAGGGAGACTTTTCTCGAAGTTACGAAAGGTAAGAAACCAGAACTTGGGGTCACATCCTTTATTTTGATTCCTGGCACGTAGGCCTTGAGTAAATCTCCGAAACCATCAAAATCGCTCGCTGACAACCCGAACTGGAGTGAGATCTCGACCCTCGTTCGTCTTGCTCTCGTGGCAGGTTACCAGAACAAACAGCCGAGCCATAACCAACTCTATGTTCCAGAAATCGTTCACTTGGTGACTCTGATTGCGGGTGTAGGCCCAACACTCGTTCGAAAATCTGTATATGGGATTGTCATGAACCTCCTACAGTCTCTTTACCTCGCTCGCGCTGATGATGCTGGTTCTGAACTTCTCCTGCTTATCGATGACTGCACAAAGCCAGACATACTCCGGCTCTTTGGTCTGCTTCGCGCCACTCCTACAAGCGAGTACACAAATTTCGAACCAGCTAATGACAAGGCGCACATCGACAGCCAGGAAAGTCTTACCGAACTGCTGATTCGAATTCTGGAAGTGACCGCCGGTTCAAAAGGTATGTTGGACGAATTTCTCCTTTTTTCTAAATCCCTCATTTCCTCGTAGGACTGCTCAATGTTTGGCGCGCTCGATGGATGAGCCTCGTCACATCGACAGCTTTCCAGAACTCATCGGCAATTCAAACGCGTGCCTTCATCGCTCTTGGAACACTCGCAACCTCGGACGTGGATGACGATTTTCTGTATCAGATGCTTGTAGCCCTCAAGCTGGCATTATCGCAGGCCAACGAAACAGACACAATCTCTGTCGTCAGCATGCTCAGATGCATATGCAAAATCGTGCCGTCGCTGCCACATACGTCGAGATATATCTGTCCACTCTTTTGGCTCGCCGTTGCCTTGCTGCAGTCGAGTCACATGTCTTTTTACGTCGAGGCTACTCAGCTCCTGGGCGTGACATTGGAGAATATGGAACTACGAGGGATGTTCAAACAGGGTTCTGTTTCGTCAACCCTCTTGGATGGCCGCTCTGCCTTTGAGGACGTTGCTTGCCAATTGGACCAAATGCTAGGCTTGGCGTTCGACGCGAGCTTTTCGTTTTCTCTCGCTTCTGTCATTTTTAAAGGCGTCCGTTACTCGGGCTTAAAGGAGTCAGCCAAAGCAGTGCTGAGGACACTGCTATGCGTCACTGTGCGATCGTTCGAAAAGGAAAACGAGGGCGTCAATGGATTTAGGGATTCACTGTGTCCCGATGCGTTGGGTTACTTCCTTGCCTTGATACCGCTCTCAACAACTCCTGCAGCATATCGTGGCCTCTTAAAGGATTGTCACATCGACGAGGCTTGGCTACCAGAAGCAGGACCTGAGTTAGGCGAAACAGATGGTGTCCCTCGCATTGCCCTCGGATTCCTTGGGGTAAATGACACAACTGCCAGTCTTCTAGTGACCTCATTTATCGGAGCGATCCTCTCCAGCGCCCAAGGGGATGATGCAGAGACAGAAATCCTCTATTCTCTTCTCTCAGACATTGCAGTTGTATTCCCGGAAACAGTCTCGATGATGTATGTGATATTAATGCTGTATTCGTGGTAGCCGAGATGACCTTTTCAACTCCCTCTCATAGATACGAAGCTCTTCAAGAGAGAATAAGGGATGCTCTCGCCAACTCGTCCAATCCATCCATTATCCGAGCCGTGTCAAATATCTTCAGAGTCGCCCTACATGAGAATACACGATTCGGCATGCTGCGGGGTTCAGCATCTACGCTTAGCACAGTGGATGAAGGCACTCCTCGTGGACCTGGTCGGAATCACTTGAATGCGCTAGAGGAGTTGGGCATGCAGGGTTTGGCAAACAACCTCCAATTCTTGCCTCCGAACCGTGGGTTTGCAACCAGGATGATCCAGTGGATTCCCGAAATTCTCGCTCTCACATTAGTTTAACGATTTCAAGTAATTTTTTATTGAACCCTCACACTCACGTATTTATCATCATATGCCGGATCTGTTACGCATGCTGTTCATCTCTTCCTTAATTACATTGTCCTCTGTCTCTACAATCATCGATACCTGCCTGTAACGTTGTGTACGTATTTGCCAGTCATGAAAGCCCCAATTATCCCCTATTCAACCACGCTCTGTGATGTGGCCATATGAGGCCTTGTTATATACTTTTTTTTTAAGTAGACGTAAAGTCAACGTTAAGAAAAGTAAATCTAGACTCGGACCTCGGAGGAAATTCGGAGGAAACATTGCTGGCAACCGATTAGGAAGGTGCCCTAGCATGTGAGATGTACTTGCTATGCCACTCTTGTGCCGCGGCAACTTGATCATCGCATTAATTTATTGTTCCTCACGGGACGCACCCAACCTTCCTGCACCGCCTCCTAACTATGCATGGCCAAGAAGCCACTCATTCTCGACCAACTACTCCAGAGTCACCGTTGACAAGCAGCCTTTACCACGCAACTAGCACCATCGACGATTTAACACTCGCCTTGGCCAATTTCTCTAGGCTTCCATCTCCAGAACCACCCTCTCTGTTGGTCTGCTGCTGCGGGAAGGATGAATGCGAGAATGCGAAGGCCTGGTTGGCATTCAAGTCTCAACTCGAGAGTCGACTTATACTAAGCGCAGGTAGTCATACTTGTCCTCCTCTTCTTCGCCGCGTACATATTTTCTTTTGCAGAGGTTGGCCAAGCGTTATTGCAGAGACACGAGGCGTACGTGCGACAACATGAGGTATGTGCTTGCAACACGCGCAGCCTACTCCCGTTGACCTTCACCTGAGTAGCGACGCCACAAAACGAGAAGTTCTTCACGGGAAACGCGAAGAGAACATAACGATGATGGATCCTCCACAACAAAGTATGTTGACATTCAAGCGGACGACTTGATCAGAGAGAAGGCTGTACTTGAGAAGGTCAGTGAGCGTGAGTTATATTCCCGTGTGCCAACTGATTGATGTATCCTCCTACAGCGTCTAACCCAAGCTCTGATCAACAATGAAGTAACTGAGGCTTCGAACAAGACCGTCCTTGAGGACCTGCAGGAAGCGCGTCGCACAATATCAAGGCTAACCGTTAATCATGCTCGTTCCGTTGGTTGGGACACACGCTTATCGGCTGCTATGAAAGAGAAGGATGATATGCAACAGGAGAGAGACAGTGAATCTCAAAGGGCCAGGGTGGCAGAATCCAGAATAGCAGCATTGAATGAAAGGACATGTATGTCTTGAAATTTGGATTTTTGAAATCGTGATGGAGGTTTCAGCTTTTACAGCGAAGTTACAAGCGGAAGTACGGCATCTGCAGCACGGCCTAGAACAACGCCGCCTACACCGTTTGGAATCCACAGAGTCGATCTTGCAGGACGCCCGGGCACGTCTCGAAACAATGCATCAATCGGTTATTGTTCCTTTGTTTTTTAAATGGTTTGCTTGTTATACTGAGTTGCTGCATTTGATTAGCGCCTTGGAAATCCTGCGATGGTGGAACAAACCGAACTCACGAAAGTGCTGGAGTCTCTAGTCGACGACAATGAAGTCCTTAAGCGTGATAATGCAGAGCTACAGAGTCTTTTAGCGGAATCTCGCGAGGACCTTCACGCATTGCAAGAGGAGGTTGAAGAGCAGCGTGCTAATACGCCTTCTCATGCTGGCGGTAAATTGTTTCTCGTTCTCTTGTTTAGTTGTTCTCATGTGTTCAAGTTAGCTGGTACCCTGCACTCGAGGCAACAATTTTATACTGGAAGTGTGCCATCTTCCACGTTCAAAGAACATTCGGTCCTGTTCAATTTCTTGTCTGCGGAGCCGCCACTCACATTAATTCATGTAGCTTTACCACTTTACGAGGCGTACTGCGAGCTTGGAACGGAAATCCCGCCGTGCTTTCGTAAGATTTTCTCGTTCGTCCGCACTTCAACATTGCTCAACTGGAGAACACTTACAGGAACCACTGACCCCTGAAACGAGTCGACGTCCACTTTCGCCGACGGATTCACTGACCCCCTCTGAAACTAAATGGACCTCTTTCAGTCATCCTCATCCGAGCTATCCACCCTCTAGCATCAGCTTCGATGGCAACGATGATGGTCAACGGGATTCCTCGTCTTCCTCGCCAGAGAAACCAAGACCGCATAAGCCACTGTTCCTCCTTAGCCGCTCGCGTGGTGTGCAGACCGACGGGTGGTCTGGACCGTTCTCGCCGTCCCCCATACCATCTCATGTATCGTCCTCGTCGCCACCCGACCCCCGATCCGAGTCATCATCTTTCTCCGAGTCACAGTCTTCCCAAATGTCCATCCTGGTGGAACGTGTTGTTTCATTATTGCATCGTATGACCCAAGCGGATGCACTAACATTGACCAACCGCCTCAAACGCCAGCACTTAAGAGGTGCGGATGTAGGTCATCTCTCGCGGAGTACAGTTAGCGGTATTATCTCTGAAGCAACAGACCTGCGCACGCAATTCCGTGCACTTTTAGAGGACGACAAAGTGATAACGACATGCACGCGCAAGGACCTGAGAGTACTTTTCAAATTATTTAGGGACATTTTCTCAGAGCTGGGGCAGATGCGTGTGACGTTGAATGAAGTCATCCTCGATCCTTCCGTAGCTGGCAAGGTCAGGGAGTTGGCTTTGGATCCTGCGAAGGCGGAGGCAGATCAACAAGGAGGCAGAGACACAACGAATAGTTATCCCGCAGGTGGTTGGATGGCACCGATATCGAAGTTGTTCGGTTCACCAAGTGGACGCGGTGAAGGGAGCTCGGCGGACCGTGGGGTTCCTTCCCTTCTTCGATCAGGCAGTAACCGGGGAATCACACGGCCACCACCTCGAGTTATCCCCAAACTTGGGCCTGCGCTATCTGCATCTGCAACAACTGTCAATGTCGAATTTACGGGGACAGGAGTGGGCCGGTCTGTGACGAGCACTTTCTCAGCACATCCCTCACGTGCTTCTAGTAGTACTCAGATGCCCTCGACTTCTCAACAAGCCTCTACAGGGGTGATGGGCATATTTGCGGGTGCACCTCGTAGTGCAGGATCCGATCCCTGGGTCGTGATACCGAATGGCTCCCGCAAAAACCACTCGTCTCTTAAACCAGACCTAC
>Ga0210402_10002082_pt1 | contig 19821 bp, 11 predicted proteins | sample IncBWC7MmetaG_FD_161055 | JGI IMG/M metagenome (GOLD analysis project Ga0210402, IMG submission 161055) | Forest soil microbial communities from Barre Woods Harvard Forest LTER site, Petersham, Massachusetts, United States - Inc-BW-C-7-M | ecosystem: Environmental > Terrestrial > Soil >... | reverse complement strand
AACCGTCGTGACCTGCACAACCGCGATGTCGCTGCGCGGATACTGACGCACACTCAGCGATCGGATGGACTGCAGCCCGGCAATCAGGATTACCAGGCTAACGACGACCGAGAGAACCGGCCGCTTTATAAAGAGATCGGTGAACTTCATTTTTAGCTGTCCTCGGGTTTAGGAGCGGGACTATTTCCCGGCTGGACTTTGTTGTTAACTTGGACCGCGGCGCCGTTGCGCAACTTAAATACGCCCGATGTCACTACTTCTTCGCCAGGGTTTAACCCCGAGATGACCGCGACCTGATCTCCGCGCGCGCCCTCGACCTTGACGAATTGCTGACGCACGCCGCGATAGGTTTTGCCCGTGGGATCCTTGAGATCCGTGATGACAAAGACCGAGTCGCCGTACGGAGCGTAATTGATGGCGGATGCTGGCAGCGCAATGACAGAACGGCTTGCACCGAGCGGCATCTCCACTTGAACGAACATTCCCGGCCTTAGCTTACCTTCGGGATTGGAGAGCGTCGCCTGGACCTGGATATTGCGGGTAGTTGGGTCGACTTCCGAGTCGATCGCGGTAACGCTGCCGGCGAACACCTTCCCCGCGACGTCTTCCGTGGTGACGCGCAGACTCCGGCCGACATGCACCTGGGCGGCCGCCTGCTGCGGCACGCCGACGTTCACATAGATCGGGTTCAAAGACTGGTTGGAAACCACCGGACTGCCGGCGGGCAGGTACTGCCCCAGGTTGACCTTGCGGATGCCCAGGATTCCTGAAAACGGCGCCCGAATTGTCTTTCGGTCAATCGTGGCCCGGATCTCCGCCACATTTGCTTCTGTGGCCTTTTGCTGGGCCGTGGCCTGGTCGTAATCCATCCGTGAAATGACGCCGGCATTTACCAATTCCTGCATCCGGCCAAAATTCACCTTCGCCAAGTCGCGCTGCGCTTCGAGCGAGGCCAGTTGGGCCCGCTCCTGCCGGGTATCCAGCTCGACCAGAATTTCCCCTTCCCTCACCGCCTTACCGGAATCGAAGGTGATTCGCGCGACGGTGCCAGGAAGGTCGGCACTGACCATGACGCCGTGAACCGCCTCGATGGTCCCGATTGCGGTCATGCTCGCCGGCCACTGCTCCCGCTGCGTCACAATGCTGGTGACCGCTTCCGGAGGTGGCTGAAACGCGCCAGCGTGCACGGCCGATTCAATTTGCCGGAATTTAGCGAAGCCCAGGGCCATGATGACCACTGCCATCACGCCCAGCACGAGGATCAGTCTCTTTGCCATTTGGTTCTCCTTACAAGAAAAAGGTCTGCATACACGGGTAGAGAGCAGACGCGGAAAGTCGCGGCATAACCGCTTCAATCCTATCCCAGGAGTTATCCATCACCCCCGAAATCCTTGACACAGATGCGCTTTCCCACATCAGATTTCCCTGTTCAGGAAAAGGATTCAGAGCTTTAGCAAGTGCAGTATCATGGTCTGCATCCCCCCAAAAGGGGCAGCCACAGCCAAGCCGGGCTCTACTTATTTGTCGAATGAGCGGTGGCGAAATCGACAGTTTCAGTGGTTTTTTGGAAGTGTCTTGCTATTGCAATGTCTTGTCATTGCAAGGTCATGTTATGGCAATGTCTTGTTATGGCTTGGACTCGTTGCCCTCTTGCGGGCGCGTTCTGTACCCAGGCAGTCCCGCAAAGAGAATTACAGAGAAAAGCTGTAGTTTCATCACTTTTTACTCTTCTGTACTTTCGCTCGAGTACCCGCAGGCGCTTTCCTCTTCAATTTGATCTGATTGTAATCAACGGCGGCACGGACGAGATTTTTTAGAACACGCTCATTGATCTTATCGCCCTCGAACAAATCGATGGCTCGCCACGCGTTGCCTCCGAGGCCCGCGTTGAAGAGCTTGTCAGGATCTGGGAGGCTCGCCCCGTGGGAAAAGGTAAGCTTCACCTTATCTTTGTGGGCGTTGCCGACCGCGATCATTCCGTCGTGAGACCACACTGGGCTTCCCATCCACTTCCATTCCTCGATCATCTCAGGGTCTGCCTTGTGTATGATTTCGCGTACTTTCGCGAGCGTCTTCCCGCGCCAGTCCCCGAGTTTCTTGATCATTTCGTCGATTAACCGAGAGGCAGATTCCACCGGGACCGGCCTTTTCATGTGCAGCTCCAACTCTCGCACCTATTTTAGCTGCGCTCAGCGTAACCTGCAGCTCCGCAAATGGAAGCCTCTTCTGGTTCGATAGCAGTTCGGAAAGATGGACGTGCCCACTCAAGCCCTGGCGTGTGGCCCATTCTGAATTTCGCGTTCTTTCCGAAATTTAGAGTGGGGGTGTTAGAGGCGGGCCAGGCCGGACCCGGTGTGTACGACTCGTGATCGGTCATCTATCTTCTCCTTGTCTTCCTTTTCGTTCGTGTTGATGATCCATGCGGACGTTGATCCAGGCTGTCGAGGTGGCGTTCGAGAGCATCTACGTGAGCGGACCAGAACCGGCGGAACGGAGCTAGGCATCCACCTCCTGAAGTGGTTTAGGTTTCAGCCGGTAGAGACGGCGCTGGTGCGTCCAGCGCGGATTCGACGAAACCGGCCTGGCGCAGCACGCGCAGGTGCTTTGACACGGTCGGCTGCGTCATACGAAGCTGACGCTCGATCTCTCCCACCGACTGGCAGGCCGAGCGTCGGCCGGTTACGAGCGTCATTTGTTTAGCTTCGCAGGCCAGTTCAGAACCACGGAGATGGGCACGCTCTCAGCCTGCTTCACCTGCGTGTTGATCAAAAATCGCTGCCCGTCACGGCTCACGTCGTAGACGAACAAGTCATACACCAAGACGGGCTGCCGGGGCGTGGTCTGGAAAAGTGTGACGGACGCGCCGGCATCGAAATGAGCTCCCGTCGTAACCGGCGCTGCCATCATCTTGCCGTCTAAAGAAAGGTAGAACAACTCTTTGCCATCGCCCCGCCACCGGGGCTGCTCGCCTCCGCCCGATGAAATTTGCCATCGGCCCCGCGCGTCGGGAAACGAGGTCACGTAGACTTCCCACTTGCCCGTCTCGTTGGATGCGTAGGCCACCCATTTTCCGTCCGGCGAAAATTGGCCGTTCCTGAAGACAGATGGCGCTTTCAAGAACAGGCTGCTCCTTAACTCCGGGTAAGTTACAAACCACAGGTCTGGGCCCCGGCAATAAAGAATGTACTTTCCGTCGCGGGACCAGTCGCTCGGGAAGTTTCCCACCTCACCATGCACAATAACCTTCTCATCGTTGGCGCCATCGGAGTTCTTTACATAAAGACCAAAATAGGTTTGCCGATTGGAGGCAAAGACTAACTGGCCGGCATCGGGACTCCAGATGGGCACCGCATCAATGGCAGGATCGAAGGTAAGGCGCTTGCTGCCATCGCGCTGCAATTCCTGCGTCCAAACGTCGATGTTCAGGCTGGCCATGTCGGTCTTGTCGGTGGCCACAGACTTTCCATCCGGCGCCAGGAATACGTTGCCATACACGTCAGGCTTGCCGACGGCACCCACCGCACTCCCCTTACGGTCGAACCACGAAAGTTCGGAAAGGGCAGCCGCGCCGCCACTTTGGGCGACCAGCAGGCCTTGATCGGAGACCGCAAATATCGCTTTCTTTACTTGCGGCAAATACTGGATCTCCGGCAGGATTACGGTTGCTTCTCCCACCAGGGCGAAACGCTTGAGATCGAAGGGTTGTGCGAGCAGAGTTCGGTCTCTGTAAAACAGCAGGTACCCTGGCGGGGCGTAGGCCGCATTCGATGTCGCTTCCACGACAAAGCGCTTTTCGTTCGAATCCAGCGAACCCACAAAAATGGCACTAGCCCCTTTCTGTCCGGTGAAGTTGGCCGCCAGATACAGGAAATGCTTGCCGTCGGGCAGAAACGCGGGCCAGCGGAGACTGCCTTCTCCACGACTCTTATCAAAGTCGCTGATCCGCGTAGGTGTTCCGCCCGACGCCGGCACTCGAAACAGGCCTGCGGTCGTCTCCGGCGCAAGAACGATCACTCCCTCTTTGTTCCAGGTGCCGCCGCGGCCCGAAGGAGCATCGCAGATGGTCTGCACTGGACCGCCCGAGACCTCCAGTTTTTTCAATTGCGCGTCGGCAAAGAATGCGAGAGATCGTCCGTCCGCCGACCAGAATGGATAGCTGGCGCCCTCGGTGCCGGGCAGACTCCTTGCACCGTGCGATCCCAGCTCATAAATCCACAGCATATTCTTTCGCGCAGATTCCTGATATCCGACAAGAGCGATGGTGTGGCCGTTCGGAGCGATTGCGATGTCGGCGGCCGGAAACGGCAGTGGAGCAGGAAAATACATGGTTTCTACGGATGGCTTCGAATGCCACCACCCGATTGCCCCGGCAATGAGAATCACGAGGAGAGTGCTGGCGACGAGCCAAGAAAACGCTTCCCGACCCCTTCTCGCTGTTGCAGTTGCTGGAACCGCAGCGCTCGTGAACTGAGCGCTTTCGGCGCTCCATTTCAGTTCCTGTATGAAGTCGCGAGCGGTGTGCCAGCGGTCGTTGGGATCTTTGGCCAGCGCCCGCTGAATCACGTGATCCAGAGCCGGTGATGCCATGGGCTGCACCGACGAGACTGGCTCAGGCTCTTTCTCGAGGATCGCGCTCATCACGCTGATCTGGCTTTTGCCCGCGAACGCCCGCCTGCCGGTGATCATCTCGTAGAGGACAGCCCCGAGCGCAAATAAGTCCGAGCGCGCGTCCGCTTCGCGCCCTTGCACTTGCTCGGGCGCCATATATTGAAACGTCCCCACGATCGTGCCTTCCACGGTCAGCGGTTTGCTCATGGTCGCCATCGAACCGGAAGCCAGGGTGGCCGCGCCGTGCTCCGCCTTGGCCAATCCAAAATCCAGCAGCTTCGCGCCGGATTTAGTGAGCATGATGTTTCCTGGCTTCAAATCGCGATGCACAATGCCATGCGCGTGTGCCTTTTCCAGCGCTTCTGCAATCTCCAGCCCGTATTGCAGCGCTAGCTTGAGCGGCAGCGGACCTTTCGGCAGCCGGTCGGCGAGCGTCTCGCCTTCCAGCAGTTCCATGACCAGGAAATCAGTTCCATCCTGCGAGCCGATGTCGTAAAGATGGCAGATGTGATGGTGGCTCAAGGCCGAAATCGCTTTGGCCTCGCGTTCAAAACGAGCTTTCAGATCAGGGTCGGAGGAAAGATGCGAGGGCAGGACTTTGATAGCTACATCTCTACCTAAGCGGGTATCGCGCGCACGGTACACTTCACCCATACCGCCGGCGCCCAACGCCGCCTGGATCTCATAGGGGCCGAGCTTCGTGCCGGAGGTAAGGGCCATGCGTGGGCGTAATTATAGCCTGCACAGCAAGTTGCCCGGGGATTCCGCCGATTCTGGATGGATTGTCGGAAAACCGGACGTTCATGCGCGGTAGTCGGGTCCTATAGATACTAATAAGGTCGGCTGGTGTGAAGTGATTGCGACTCCCCCAGTTGACGCGCAATCCACCCAAGCGGGTTTATCATTACTCATCCTCTTTGAGCTTCCTAACTGGTTCCTTGATGAGTGATTCGCGTGTAATGGTACAGCGAAGTCTTCGTCAGCCACGTCCCTCGATCGACCAGGGCTTAACGGGCAGTCCACCTCTATCCGTTTACTAGTTCAATGCCGAACCCCAATGAATATCCACTTTCACCCTATATCATGGACGTACCCGATCACCGAAATCGTTTCATTGCTCTCAGACGAACCAGGAAAGGACATGGATCTTGATGGTAATGGCAAGCTTGGAGACTGGCCATGATGCCGCTCGCTGCCGATTCTGGTTGGCGATGTCGGGGTTTGTCATGGCGCTTGCGCTGCTGCCCTTTTCCTACAAAGTCGAACGTCGCCTGGAGACGGCCGTTCACATCAAGGGCGGAGAATCCGAAAAAGTTGACCTGGAACTGGCACAGCGTTTCCAGTCTCCGTACGCCCACCGCCTGGTTCTGGTGATCAGCGGTATTTCCGTTCCGGATTCAGCAAAAGGCGCAGATGCATTGGGCTTCTTAACCAGTTCCTTGCGGAGTGTGCCTGGAGTGTCGGGTGCCGTATCGAGTCTGGATTGGCCAGATCCTCTGTTCACCGGGAACAATGGCGGAGCTTTGATTGTTGTCGGGTTGGACCCGCACGATGAAACTGTCGAGGCCTTGGTCCCCAAACTGAGGGCAAGAGCAGACTGGATGGAAGGTCAGCTGAGGTCGCAATACCCCAATATCAAACTGGAGATTACGGGTGAAACGCCACTGAACTTCGATCTTCGCAAAGTCAGTGCGGATGACGTCAACCATGCCGAGAAACGAGCGATGCCGGTAACTCTCGTGCTGCTGTTGCTGGCTTTCGGCAGTCTTGTGGCCGCGCTCTTGCCGCTGGGAGTTGGAGTACTTTCAATCTCGATGGCGATGGGTGCGGCTGCGCTACTCGCGCGTTATCTGCAGCTGTCGATTCTGGTGCAGAATCTGGCGACGATGCTCGGCCTTGGCTTGGGCATCGACTATGCATTGCTGATGGTGAGCCGGTTTCGCGAAGCATTGGCCGAGGGATATGATCCCGGCCGCGCTGCCGATATTGCTGCCGGGCAAGCGGGACGTACGTTGATCATCTCGGCCACGACAGTTGCCATCGGATTTTCAGCGCTGCTGACTGTGCCCATCAGCGAACTGCGCTCCATCGGGATAGCCGGCCTGCTGGTAACCGTATTAAGTGTGATGCTGTGTACATTCATTCTTCCTTGGGTGCTTGGCCTGCTAGGGCATCGCATCAACGCCGCCAGAGTGCGTCTTCCAGCCAGACGATTCAAAACGCCGGACAGCCTATGCGCGGCGAGTGAGCGGTGGGTGCGGTGGGGCGGCATCATAACCCGCCGGCCCTGGACAGCTCTGCTTGTCGCCGGGATTCCGCTGCTGACACTTGCATTCCAGGCACGGAGAATCTCTCCCGGGATTCCCGACCATAACTCGCTCCCGGCCGCCGCCGAGTCGGTGCAAGCGCTGCACACGCTTCAAGGCATGGGGCGGTCGGGTATTGTGCAGTCTCTCCGCGTGGTCCTGGAGTTGCCGCCGCAGTCTCCGCTGCTCTCGCCGGCTGGCTGGCTTGCCCTCAGTCGCTTGACGAAGCGCTTCCAGAGCGATTCTAGAGCCCAAGAGGTCTTATCTCTTCCGACCCTCACGGGAATGTCCGACACTGCAGAAGCTGTCGACGATGTGCCCGAGCCAATCCGCAAGAGTTTTCTTCGCAGCGATGGCCAAGCTACCTTGATTGAGTTGCTGCCCACTGCCAGTCTTTCGCCCAACGAACAGATACGATGGGTGCGAGAGGTGCGTTCCTCCGATGTCGCGACGATAACCGGCGTGCCGGGCGCTGTGCTGCGTGTCGGCGGCGTTCCCGCACTCGAAGCAGATTATGAATCGGTAGTAAAAGAGCGGTTGCCGAAGGTGGTCCTTGGCGTCATATTGGGGAGCTTGCTGGCGCTCATGATCGGGTTACGTTCTCTATTTGCGGCTGTCAAAGCAATTCTGCTCAATCTACTCTCCGTTGGCGCTTCATTCGGTGCCTTAGTTGTCGTTTTTCAGGAAGGCCACGGTAGCAAACTCTTTGGGCTCGACGGACCGACCGGCACCGTCTACCCGATTGTGCCGATTCTCTCGTTTGCCATCGTCTTCGGATTGAGCATGGACTATGAGGTCTTCCTGGTCGCCCGAGTCCTCGAAGAACGGCGGCGCGGTCTATCCGAGAGATCGGCGGTGATCGAGGGTCTGGCGCGGACCGCCGGGCTCATCACGAGTGCCGCGGCAATTATGATTGCCGTCTTCACCGCCTTCACCGTGGGAAGCTTTCTGGTCGTCCAAATGCTGGGCTTTACGCTCGCCGTGGCGGTGTTCATTGATGCTACAGCGGTGCGGATGGTCGTCGGGCCAGCACTATTGCAACTTGCCGGCGACTGGAATTGGTGGCCCTTTGGCTTATCTGGGGCTCCGGCACCGTCTGAAAACGAGCTTATCCCATGACGGCGAACACCGTGGATGCTCCACTGACTCGCATCAGCCTAATTAAGCGATTCGATTTATTTCACTTTCTCTCCTTGAGCGCTGGAGTGGCTGATATCAAAGTCCTTGCGTCCAAGATTTGCCTTTCCCGAGCCCCCTTCGATTACAAGCATGGAGGAGCCAGGCTTGCCTTGCACCTTTGCCTCCACTTGGCTCGCAGACCAAGCGCCGCCGACCTGCCGTAGCCCATAGTAAATGAATTCCTTCTGCTGCCCCGTCCCGCGAAGCGTCTTCACCACATGCACAGGGTACAAAATGCCGCGGTCAATCCATGATGTTACCGAATCATAGTGAGTCCGGTCCTGAGAGCCGGACATGCTCCGTAGGACAGAGCAATCCCGTGCGCCATATTTATCCGCCGCCAGGAGTTCCTGATTCTTCCAGAAGAACTGGTTCTCTACCATGTCTTCATAGGAGAAGTCGGTTCCCACCAGTGGGTCGTTCCAACGTTCGAATGGCAACGCGCTAGCGGCCTTCTCGCCAGGAAGTACCGCCTCGATGGTCACGTGCCCACTCGCGCTCATATGCACAAGAAGGCTCGTCTTCTCTGAGCCAGGCCCCGAGATCTCGCATAGCAGACGCAGACCATCCGGAAACCAGCGAGCCTTGGCGACAAACTTGAAGCTCGTGCGCTTGCCGTTGCCTTCCACCCGTGTGAGTCTCCCGGTCGCTCGATAGTCCAATTTCTCAATACGGTTGCGCGAACCAGTCAGCACAGCCTCAAGGTCAGGATTCGCCGCGAAGGCCGGATGCACGACCGACAAGAGCACTAGCGATGCGATGGACGCTTGCATCGTCCGCAAGGCGCAATTCGCCCACATAGCCTCTGGATACCGGCCAAACTTGCGGCTGCGAGAGAGCATGACGACACGGCGCAGGAAGGTCATAGCTATGTATACAGCCAAACTCCGTATAGTAGCCATGCAGGGCGACGGGTAGTGATCCACTTGGCGCTCCAGATCGCGCCAGCGCCAAGCAGCTAATTCGCAATTAGCTCCAAAGATAGGTGAGTGATGTCGCCGACGACCTCTGGCCGTGCCTTTCTCGTCGATCATTTCGATTCGACGCTGGCATCGACAGTCACAATGGCCCAGTACTCCCCAGGCAGGACCTGATTAAACTCACAAAAGAGCCACTCGTCGCTGCATCGGCCGGGTACGCGAGCGAGGGTTGGCGAATATTGAATAAGAGGTCGGACGGAGTGTGACCTGGGATGACTATCGCGGTTGCCTCAGACAGATCGGTGACACCGGGGAAGTAGACAAATGAGGTCAGGGCTTCCTCGATCCTATTCACGAAGAGTAGATGACACTTGCCCGGATTGATGTCTGTGACGCAAAAGGAGCCATCATTATCAGGTCCGTTTCGCTATCTGGAACCGGGGATTTACTGCCTACACGGACAAGCAGGACCTGACGATCAATAGAACCAGTTGCGTCCGTCGGAACGACTCGGCCACATAGCTTGCTTGTAGGTAGTCGATGCTTGTTTGTTCGCTGCTGGTGCCACGCGCTTCCCGCGAAGATAGGCTGAATACCCGCGGCTCTTTTCCAACCGTGTTGTTCTAGTGCAGAATGTTTGTAGACAGTTCGCCGGCTTCGTCTTTGAAGGCATAGACGAGGTACTGCTTCCCAACTTCAAAATCGAATCCACAGTCGCCACCACCTAGACCCGTACTAAGCCGCATAACCCAGCAGCAAAAGCCGCCCACGCCCAAAGCGGATCACCCCTGGCGGCAGGCGTATCGCAAGATGCGCCCGTGGAGCAAGCCCAGGCAGGTGCCGCTGATCCCTGAAGTGTCCGGTGGAGATCGCCCCTGAAATGGCCGCGTGGCAGGGAGCAGAAAAACTGGGCGGCGCGAAAGGCTGTGGAAAAGCCGCAAACCCCGCGGGATTCCCACTTTCCTACAGCCTCGGCGACTACGGGAGATTAACTGAAAACCGGACATTTCATTTACTAAGAAGAGGGGACATCTAATGTCGTAAGTATGGAGACATCTAATGTCGGTTGACGTTGGATTCGTGCTTGTATTGACCACAATTTCTTGAGGGGTTAAGATTCGGGCCTAATGCCGCCGGAGACTCCAATTGTCGGGCAGGTTCTGGGTCATTACTGTGTACTGGAACAAATCGGAGCCGGCGGAATGGGCCTGGTGTTCCGGGCCTCCGACCAGCAACTCGAACGGGACGTAGCCATCAAGGTGCTTCCGTCCGGCATGCTTGCTGACGATGCAGCACGAAAGCGCTTCCGCCGAGAGGCACTAACTCTCGCTAAGTTGAATCATCCCAATATCGGAACCGTTTACGAATTCGGCAGCCAGGAGGGATTGGACTTTCTGGTAATGGAATACGTCGGCGGCATTCCCGTCGACGGCCGGCTAGGATCTGGTCCCCTATCGCAAAAAGAGGTCCTCCGTCTGGGATTTCAACTAGCCGACGGTCTGGCCAGCGCCCATGATCATGGGGTCATTCACCGCGATCTGAAGCCAGCGAACCTGCGTTGGACCCAAGACAGTCGACTCAAGATTCTTGATTTCGGCCTGGCACAGTTTGTCCGCCAGGAAGCCGACATGGGGGTAACGGCCAGCTTTTCCGAAACCAAAGAAGTAGCCGGCACTCTCCCCTATATGGCTCCGGAACAATTGCGCGGTGAGGTGACAGATCAGCGCTCCGATATCTGGTCGGCAGGCGTGGTGCTCTATGAATTAGCGACGGGACAGCGTCCGTTTGCCTTCTCGCAAGTTCCTCTTTTGATCGATGCCATCCTGAACAAGCCACCACAGGCCCCGAGCGCCCTAAATCCCAAAATCTCACCAGGACTAGAGATGGCCCTCCTCAAATGCCTGGACAAAGATCCGGAACGGCGCTACCAATCCGCCCGGGAGTTGCGCGTGGACCTCGACCGGCTGACGATGCCGATTTCCCAGACGCCTTTCGCCCCGAATCCAGTTCCAACTCCAGTTGCAACCTCAGCTAAGACCGGGATAAGGCCGGTCGCGGTTCTTCTGGCCGTGATCGCGCTGCTGATCGTCGGGGCGGTTTCGTATTTGCGTTTTCAAAGCAAGCCGCCAAGAGAAGCCACGACTCAACTACCGCAGAACCGGCGCCGCACGGTGGCGGTCCTGAACTTTAAGAATTCCACATCCCGTCCCGAGGCGGCATGGCTCTCCACAGCACTTCCCGAGATGCTAACCACCGAACTTGCGGCGGGCGAGAGGGTGCGCACCATTACGGGGGAAGAAGTTGCGCAGATGAAGATGAACCTCTCGCTCCCCGACTCCGACACCCTGGCGGCGCAGACCTTGTCTCAGATAGGGAAGACGCTGGGGACGGACTTGGTCGTGCTCGGCTCCTATGTGGCCTTACCCGGCGGCAAGCTGCGCGTCGACGTTCATCTGCAGGATGTGGCTGCGGGCGAAACTGTGTTTTCGCTCAACCAGACCGGTGACGAAAACAATCTATTTGATTTGGTCAGCCGTGCCGGAATTCAGTTGCGAGAGAAGTGCGGCGCCGGGCAAGCGAGTCCAGCGGATCAGGCCGGCGTCCGCGCCGCCTTTCCCTCTACGGCTGAAGCCTCAAAACTGTACGCGGAAGGCCTGGCCAAGCTCCGTGTCTTTGACGCCACCGCAGCTCGCGACCTTCTTCAAAGAGCGGTCGCGGCGGACCCGAACCACGCTTTGGCTCACTCTGCTCTGGCAGCGGCCTGGACTCTTCTCGGATACGATGAGAAGGCACGACTGTCGGCGAAGAGCGCGTACGAACTCTCGTCGTCGCTCTCCCGCGAGGACCGTTTGCTTATCGAAGCCCGATACCGCGAAGCTTCGAAAGAATGGGATAACGCTGCCGACAGCTACCGTACCCTTTTTGGCTTTTTCTCCGACAATCTCGAGTACGGGCTGCTGCTTTCCCGGGCGCAAAGGCGGGGAGGAAAAGGGAAAGAGGCGTTTGCGACGGTGGAATCGCTCCGCCGTCTGCCGCCGCCCGCGGGCAACGATCCGCGCATCGATTTGGCCGCCTCGGAGGCCTGGCGATCGCTGGGAGACTTCAAACAGGGCCAGGCATTTGCCGCTCAAGCAGTGCAGAAAGCAAGAGCCGAGAACGCAAAACTGGTTCTCGCCCACGCACTTTATTACCAGGGATTCGCACTTGAAAACCTCGGCAACGCGAACGGCGCAATGAGTGCTGTCGAGGAGGCTGGCAGGATCTATCAGTCGGTTGGTGATCGCTATGGCTTGGCTAGTACCCTCGAGGTGACCGGCCAGGTGCTTTTCGATCGCGGCGAGTATCCCGGTGCGTTGAGCAAATTCAACGATGAACTTGCCATCGCACGCGAGGTTGGCAATCGCAAAGCAGAATCCTCCGCGCTTAACAACATGGCGCTCGTTCTAGGTCAGCGGGGAGATTCGGAGCAAGCCCGCAAAATGTACGAAAAGGCCCTCCCTATCTTCCGCGAGGTCGGCGACAAGACCGACTACGCCATGACGCTGGTGAACATCGCTGGCATTACCAAAGACGAGGGAGACCTCGCTGGAGCGAAGAAAACTTACGATCAAGCGCTTGCCCTTGGCCGTGAGATTAATGACCAGAACGGCATCGCTACCGCCCTCACTGGTATAGGCACGGTGATGGACGCGCAGGGCGACTCCGCTGCGGCGAAGAAAATGCTGGAGCAGGCTGTTGCGCTCGATCTTGCAAGCGGACAATCCAGCCCCTCCACCGACAAATTGATCGACCTCGGCGATGTGCTGCAACACCTCGGTGATCTCCCGGGAGCGCGCAAGAACTATGCAGATGCGCTTGCACTCGCACGTACCGCCAGTGATAAGAGCATGGCAGCTTACGCCTTGGTCGCCATGGGGAGCTTGGAACTGAAGGCGTCCGATCTTACGGCGGCCCGCAAGGATTACGAGGAGGCCTTGGCCTTCCGCAATGAGTTAGGGGAAAAATATACTGTCGCCACCACGCAGGTGGCAATTGCGGAACTGGCGACCGAAGAAGGTCATCCAGGCGCAGCGGAAAGACCTGATCGAGAGGCCCGCGACGAGTTTCAGCGGACGCACAAAGGCGACGATCAAATCACTGCCACCGCCGTATTGGCAGACGCGCTTCTGGCCGGAGGAAGGAACGGCGATGCTTTCAAAGAAGTGGCGAAGATGGCTCCGATGGCCGCCAAGAGCCAGAACCTAAGTGCGCAGTTGACCTTCGCGGTCGCCCGCGCGCGATCCGAGGCGGCTTCCGAAAAAATCGGCGCGGCCAAAACTATCCTCAAAGAAGCATTGGCCAAATCTACCAGGTCAGGCTATGTCGGCGACCAACTCGAATGCCGACTGGCACTCGAGGAAATAGAGCTGAAGTCAGGGAAGACCCCAGCCTCTCGCTCCCGCCTGGAGCAGTTGCAAAAGGATGCCAAAGAGAAGGGATTCGGTCTCATCGCCCGCAAGGCGGCTGCCCTTTAGGAGCAGCCCGTTTGCACGGAACGTCAAAGTAGCGTCAATTATGAACTTGTTCTTGACATCCCACTTACCATAACTCATAATTCGCACCGCTAACCGCAGGCTCCCCCAGCCGCTAGCAACCGCTCGAGCGGAAAGAGGCATGGCTGCCAGACCCAGGAATTGCTTCGCGCTTCTCAAGCCTCTGTCACGATGGTTGACCCAGAAATCGCGATTAGTCACTCAAGATCGATAAACGCAATTGCCCCGGTGAGTAGATGGTCTGGAGGTAGTCCAATGACAAGACGACTCGCAACGACGGTCCTACTGTTGGCGATTTCTACCGGTATGTTACTCGCCGCTGAGAGCGCCGACCATCCCCACGTCCTCGGTTCCTGCGCAGTGGTGAAGACGACGAGTATCGGCCAGGACACTCAGGTGGAGTTGAGGGTGCGCCTGACAAATCCGGGAGAGCAACCGGTGTCGGTGGAAAGCCTGACGTTATTGGCGCCGGGGCCGGCTCCCGCCAAGCCGCTGCGCGCGCCTATTCTGCTCAGCCCGCACGGCAACCAGGAGATATCGCAGGAGTTCAAGGTGCCGACCCATCTGTACCAGTCCTGGCAGAGGGGCGTGCGCGCGCTTTTGATCGTAGAGATGCGCAGGGATGACGGCATCCGGTTCCATCACATTATTCGGCTGAACGAGAAATCGCCGTTGCGGGGAGAGTAATTCATGCGCCAGCGCCGGGTTCAATTCAATGTCCAATTCGTTGCGGGATGCATTGTTTTATTAGCAGCCCTGGTCGGCCAAGGCGTTGCTCAAAGGGGCGCACATACACCAGGGACGCTTGCGGCTAGCCCGTTCGGGCAAGTCCTTACCACTCTGGCGAGTTTCGACGGGAGCGACGGGGCAGAACCTTTCTCGTCTCTCATCCAGGGCGCCGACGGCAACTTCTATGGGACAACGTATGTGGGCGGGACAATCGGCGATGGCACAGTCTTCAAAATCACACCAGCCGGCTCGCTGACCACGCTTTACAGTTTTTGCTCCCAGGCCAACTGCGCGGACGGCGTTGCCCCTTACGCCGGGCTAGTGCAGGGAGGCGATGGGAACTTTTACGGGACAACGGTCGGGGGCGGCACCAACTTTGAGGGCACAGTCTTCAAAATCACACCGTCCGGCTCGCTAACCACGCTCTATAGCTTTTGCTCCCAGGCCAGCTGCGTGGACGGCGCTATCCCTTACGCCGGGCTAGTGCAGGGAGGCGATGGGAACTTTTACGGGACAACCTTCGAGGGCGGGACCAACAGTGATGGCACAGTCTTCAAAATCACACCAGCCGGCTCGCTGACCACGCTTTACAGTTTTTGCTCCCAGGCCAACTGCGCGGACGGCGCTTTCCCTTACGCCGGGCTAGTGCAGGGGAGCGATGGGAACTTTTACGGGACAACCTTCGAGGGCGGGACCAACAGTGATGGCACAGTCTTCAAAATCACACCAGCCGGCTCGCTGACCACGCTTTACAGTTTCTGCTCCCAGGCCAACTGCGCGGACGGCGCTATGCCTTACGCCGGATTAGTGCAGGGGAGCGATGGGAATTTTTACGGGACAACGCTCGACGGCGGGGCCGTCGCCTTTGTGGGCACAGTTTTCGAAATCACACCGGCCGGCTCGTTGACCACGCTTTACAGTTTTTGCTCCCAGAGCAATTGCACGGACGGCGAGTTCCCTTACGCCGGTTTAGTACAGGGAGGCGATGGGAACTTCTACGGGACAACCTTCGAAGGCGGAGCCAACGGCGACGGCACGGTCTTCAGTCTGACACCGGGGCAAGCAGGGCTCGCGCTGGCCTGTCCCTCGCAAACCGCAGAGGTCGGAGTTGCTTACAGTTCGGCGCTTGGCGCTTCGGGCGGAACTGCGCCCTATACCTTCTCGATCATCAGCGGCTCGCTGCCTTCGGGCTTGACGCTCAACACATCAACCGGCGCGATCACGGGCACTCCGACTACATCGGGCACCTTCAGCTTCACGGCTCAGGTGGTGGACTCACAGAGCAGCTCCGCCACCGCGAATTGCAGCATCACGGTCGCCGGCACCGGGACCGACCCAACCAGCACCAATCTGAGTCTTGCGCCTGAAAGCCTGCCTGTGGGTTCGTCCGGGCCGGTGGTGATGACGGCGACGGTCGCGCCGATTTCGGGCGGCGGCACGCCCACGGGCACAGTCTCGTATTTCGATGGCTCCAATTCAATCGGATCATCCACGCTGAGCGGCGGAATCGCCAGGTTTAATTTCAATCCCAGCGGCTTGGGGGCGGGCATACACCCGATTACGGCAGTTTACAGTGGCGACAGCACCTTCTCCGCGTCCACGTCCCCGGCGCAAAACCTGACGATTACCGCTGGGCAAGGGTTCGCGACGCTGGTGAATTTTGACGGCAGTGTTCATGGCTCGGAACCTTTTTTCGGGAATATTCAGATTGTGGGCCAGGTTGGTTATGGCATGACCGCGGTAGGAGGAACCTACGACCAGGGCGTTCTGTTCCAGGCCACTGCCGACGGAACGTTGACAACGCTGTATACGTTCTGCCAGCAAATCAACTGCACCGATGGGGCCGAGCCCTTCTCAGGACCGTTGGTTTTCGCAGGAAACATCTACGGGACCACGTACTGGGGGGGGGCCAACGGCGTCGGCGAGGTTTTTGAAGTGACGCCGTCGGGCCAGTTGACTACACTGCACAGCTTCTGCTCCCAACCTAATTGCACGGATGGCCAGGACCCTTTCGCAGGTCTAGTGCAAGTTGGGGGAAACTTCTACGGCACCACCAGCCTCGGCGGAGCCAATGGAGCGGGCACGATTTTTGAAATCTCGCCGGCGGGCCAGTTCACGACGCTTTACAGCTTTTGTTCTCAAGCGAACTGCACGGATGGTGCTTTTCCTTTGGCCGGGTTGCTGTTAGGCGCCGACGGAAACCTTTACGGAACAACCAACGATGGCGGGGCCAACAACCAAGGAGGCACCGTCTTCAAAATCACGCCAGCGGGACAACTGACCACGCTCTACAGCTTCTGCTCCCAGGTCAATTGCACGGATGGCGGCTTTCCCTACGCCGCGCTTGTGCAAGCCGCCGATGGAACCCTCTACGGCACAACCGTTGATGGCGGAGCCAACGGCGATGCAGGCACAATTTTTTCGATCACATCCGCGGGCCAGTTCACCACACTTCACAGTTTTTGTTCTTCGCCAGGATGCCCGGACGGAGTTTTCCCGAGTGCTCCCCTTGTGCTGGCCAGTGACGGGAATTTCTACGGAACCACTAGCGGTGGCACTGGTCCGGACTTCTCGTTCAGCTTTGGCACCGTCTTTGGAATCACGCCGTCGGGCCAACTCACTACGCTCCACACTTTCGCGGTGACGGACGGGGCTTATCCGGATGGCGGACTGGCCGAGGCCTCCAATGGAAACTTGTACGGGATGACCTACTTTGGAGGGAGTTCCGACAATGGCACGATCTTCAGCTTGCCCGTAACTCTGGACGTGCCGCAGAAAGCGAAGGCCGGCGACAACACCGCATTGAGCTTAATTTTCCGCGGCGCCGATGTGTTATCTGAAGCCGTATTCGAACGGAGCGGGAAAGAACGGATGTTTCCTGGCTTCTCCCAGCCTGGGACTTCAGACCGCAAGACGTTCGGAGGCAATCGCAAAGCGGCCGTATTTGCGCGAATGAATGCTGCCGCCATAAAGGCTAAGGCGCCCGGAAACGCTACGGCTGCGCCCAATCTGGCGACCCTGACAAGCATTTTGAATTTTGACGGGGCAAACGGTGCCAGTCCTTTCCGTGGTTCCCTGATTCAAGGCACCGATGGCAACCTCTACGGGACGGATGAGCTGGGCGGAACCGCAGATCAGGGCACGGTGTTCCAAGTCACTCCGGATGGGACGCTGACCACCTTATATACGTTTTGCTCGCAAACCAATTGCACCGATGGCGCGGAGCCTTTCGCAGGGCTGGTGCAAGCCGCCAACGGGAACTTCTACGGGACAACGACAGAAGGCGGTAACGGTGCGGGCACGGTGTTTGAAGTTTCTGCGGGAGGGCAGTTCAATTCGCTTTACAATTTCTGTTCCAAACCTGGTTGCGCGGACGGTGTCTACACGCAGCCGGGGCTGATGCAAGCGAGCGACGGAAACTTGTACGGCGCGAACTCTGGGGGCGGAGCCAACGGCCGGGGCGGCACTGTTTTCAAAATGACACCAGCCGGAGCGCTGACCACTCTTTACAGTTTCTGTTCGCAACCGGGCTGCGCGGACGGTTCCAACCCCATCGGCACGCTGATGCAAGCAAGCAACGGGAACCTCTACGGAACCACGCGAGATGGCGGGGCCACTGGTGGAGGCACCATTTTCCAGATCACTACCGCGGGCCTGCTGACCACGCTGTATAGTTTTTGCTCCCAACCGAACTGCGCGGACGGAGCCAATCCCACTGCCGGCCTGCTGCAAGCCACCGACGGCAATCTCTATGGAACAACCTTAAACGGCGGCGCCGCCTTTCGCGGCACCGTTTTCCAGGTCACGCTCACGGGAGCGCTGACCACGCTGTATAGCTTCTGCGCCCGGCCAGGCTGCACGGACGGCGCGCGTCCGCAGGGCCCTCTGGTCTTAGCAGGAAGCAACCTCTACGGAACCACGCGCGGCGGGGGAAACGGATTTGGAACGGTCTTCCAAATTACGCAGGCGGGCGTACTGACAACGCTGTACAGCTTCAATCTTTTGGATGGCGCCTTCCCGTATAGCGGGCTCGTACCGGCCAGCGATGGGAAGTTGTACGGCATGACGGCTTTCGGTGGCAATCGGCTGGATGGCACGATTTACAGTCTGCCGGTCGGGACACAGACGCTCGCGCTGAGCTGCCCATCCGGAACGGCGCAAGTCGGCGTTGCCTACAACTCTGCACTAACCGCCACGGGCGGCGTGGGCCCTTATACGTTCTCGATCATCACCGGCTCACTGCCTCCGGGACTCTCGCTCAATGGCTCGACGGGCGCGATCACCGGCACACCAACTACTCAAGGCACGTACGGCTTCACGGCCCAGGTCGTGGATTCGCTCGGCAACACTGCTACCTCGAGTTGCAGCATCGTGGTCTCGTCGCCAACGCTCACGCTGACCTGTCCAGCCGGTAACGCTCAAGTAGGCGTTGCCTACAACTCGGCGCTAACCGCCAGCGGCGGAATCGCTCCCTACACGTTCTCAATTGCTATCGGCGCGCTGCCTCCCGGGCTCTCGCTCAACACCTCGACCGGCGCGATCACCGGCACGCCGACAACGGCGGGCAGTTTCAGCTTTACCGCTCAGGTCATAGACTCGCAGGAGAACACGGCCACCTCCAGTTGCAGCATCGTGGTTTCGGCGATCACGCTGAGCTGTCCCACCGGAACAGCACAGATGAGCGTTGCCTACAGCTCTGCTCTCACCGCAACGGGCGGAGTCGCTCCGTACACCTTCTCGATCATCAGCGGCGCGCTGCCTCCCGGGCTCTCGCTTAACTCATCCACCGGCGCGATCACTGGCACGCCGACCATGCAAGGCACCTACAGCTTCACAGCTCAGGTCGTGGACTCGCAGGAGAACACCGCCACCGCCAGTTGCAGCATCGTGGTCACAAGAGCCGGGGCCACCCCGACCACTACCAGCCTCACGCTTACGCCTCCGAGCGTCCCCTTGGGCTCGGCCGGGCCGATAGTGATGACCGCGACGGTCACCCCGGTCTCGGGCACCGGCACGCCCACCGGAACTGTCACCTACTTCAACGGTTCAACCCAGATTGGGACCGCTACCCTGAGCGGCGGAGTCGGGACGTTTAATTACAACCCGAGCGGCCTCGCGGTGGGGCTCTACTCGATCACGGCCGTTTACAGTGGCGACGGCAACTTCTCCGCCTCGACCTCGCCCGCGCAAACACTCGCCATTACCCAGACTGGACCGTTTGCCTACGTGGCCAACATCAACAGCAACACCGTCTCTGTGATTAACATTCCTACCGGGCAAGTGACCAACAGCATAGTCGTGGGATCTGGTCCTTGGGGAACTGCTATCTCTCCCGACCAAACACAGGTTTACGTAACCAACAATCACGGAAACAACGTGTCTGCGATTAACGCTGCGAGCGGCAGCGTAGTGGCCACCATTCCAGTCCAATTGTCGCCCTTCGGTGTGGCTTTCACTCCAGACGGAAAGGGGGTCTACGTAGTGAACGGATCTTCAAACTCTGTTTCGGTGATCGACCCGGCTACGCAGACGGTGGTCGCCACGGTC
>Ga0210402_10002081_pt1 | contig 19830 bp, 25 predicted proteins | sample IncBWC7MmetaG_FD_161055 | JGI IMG/M metagenome (GOLD analysis project Ga0210402, IMG submission 161055) | Forest soil microbial communities from Barre Woods Harvard Forest LTER site, Petersham, Massachusetts, United States - Inc-BW-C-7-M | ecosystem: Environmental > Terrestrial > Soil >... | reverse complement strand
TCGTCCTGCTGACTCCGCTTCCTCTTCACACCCCGGACTGATGACGGACCCCTATTCCCACAATTTTTACACCGATGGCCGTCCCTCTCAAGCACAGTAACCCGCTCCAAGAGGTCCTGCAGGAACGACACCGTCCTGACCAAAATCTCCAATTTAAACTCTTTCTCCTTCTCTTTCTTTCCCGTCCCATTCGCCTTCTTTGACCGTTCCTCATATTCACCATCCCGCCCATCGTCGTCGTCATCGTCGTCATCGTGCATGGAATGATTCTGCAGATGCGTATAATCAGCTGGGACGAGCCGCCTCAGAGTGGCGAGGGCATCGTTGATCTTGGTCCTTCTCACTTTCTCGATAATCGAGTGATTCAATTTTCGCTGCGCTTCCTTAGCGGCGCGTGATCCAGACCCAGGCTTCCGCCCACGCTTCGTCGGCGCAGCGACGGCCACCTGGCTCACGGTGGAGGTGCCACTGCGGACAATGTCTATGTCGGGTTTGGCGGTATTGTTGAGTGCTTTCGGAAGGATTGGGAGTGGAATACGGGATTGTAGACCATTGGAGGTTGATGAGGATGTAATTTCCACGTGTGTGGAAGGCATAGGACCGGATTGAAGTCGTTTCGCACGACGGGGGGGGTTGCAGCTACCTGCGTATGGTTCCTTGTGTGAGCTAGGCATCCAAGAGTAACGTCGGAGAGTGAGGGTAGTAGTGCGGGAAACGAGATAGCTAGATGTCGTGTGACTTGAGCGCCTCCTTGAAGTACAGCGTCCTGGACGATCGTGGGCCGCCGTCGGAACGCCAGCGGTGTGTTATCCGGTGTGCTCGTGTGCCCAAGAAACGTGCCATCAGACGAGTTTGCACACGACTACTTATAACCTTCCTGATTGGCTGATACCCCACACACGTTCGTTTCCGACAGTAGAATCGGAGCACGGCGAGCTAATTCTAGATCTGGCCGGTAATTCATCGGACCGACCGCAATTATCTCAAAATGACTATTTATGCAAGTGCTTTTCAAATATGAGTAGGTTGAGACACCGTGAATTGATATGCCTGGAGGTCGACTAGGACAATGTCTGGCACAGTATTTCCTATATGAAAACGATGGCCGTCCATCCAATCTGTACTACTGGACCCTCACGATAGTCAGGTCTACGCAAACGCCTAGACAAACTGTTTGTTGCGTCAAATTTTTTCTTACACACCTGTGTGATCAATCGATATCAAAATCCCGTTCACCACTAGAAGACGGGCAGACAAAACTGAGGCGATAAGAGCGATATCAGCTGTAATCCCGAATCAAAGGATTATAAATAATTTAGGCTCACCTGTGCGATTTGGGTTCAAACGTGCTCCGAGTCATACTGATGCATACGTATATAGGGGAGAAATGGATGGGAAATGCTAGAAAAACGCAGGGCTAGCAACCATGAAACAGCTAAATAAACATGACACACAGACATGCGACTTGCCTGAAAGGAACGTTTGAAGGTCGCGGTGTACTGTCTAATGAGGACGACAAATGATGGGCCGGGATCTCTGAAGAATGACGCGGGTATGGTATTGGCTACAATTGCAAGCGATTCGGGCTCTGGCTAATTATATTTAATGGCGGTGACGTAAATGAAAAAAGTTGAACAATGTCAGGGAATCTAAACGGTTTATAGCAAGTTTATAGGATCAATATATTGCAATTGCAATGTTAATATTAAATGTGTTTCCACTCACCTGCACCATCACGCTCAAACGACGCATGTAAAACGTAGATAAAACGTAGCGCGGCTCCCAACATTTGCTTGATTGCGACCTTGCACTGTGGGAGAAGCTGAAGCCGTATACAAGTATTGTGGCGGAGCCCCTGACACTACGTCCGATCCGAATTTGCCATTTTTGATCCGAGTCATACTACTCGCCAACTTGAAGGACCAGTCCAGCCAACGATCATCGTGCTCACTAGTAGAGAAATTCGAACACCCACTGGCAGACGCATTGGCGGTGCTTGGGTGCGTTCCCCTCGTCCTTTCCGAACCAATTCCGTACACCCGCCGGATCGTCCACTTTTGGCCTCACTGTACGCCTTAATCGATCGGACATGGGAAAAGATATGGGTCAAGCCTGTACGCGCGGGGTGGAGCATATGACCCCACCCCCCATGATCGCCTAGCTTGTGAATATTGAGAGTCAAGTAAGTTGAGAAGATCGAAAAGAAACTGTTTTCTTACCTCGTGCTTCCTTGGCAAGCGCTTCCGAGTCGTTGATGGACGTTTTCCATCTAGTTGCGCCCCGTGATGATGACAAACACATAGCAAATCACATCCGATAGGGAGAGCTTAGCCAAAATGTAATGACTTGGTTTCTCGTTCCTTTCGTCTTTCAGTTTCTTCGGTCTCCCGATAGGGTGTCGTACATCAGGTCTGTTGTTTCGATCCTTGTCACGGTGGATGTCTAACGGGATGTTTCGTGGCGCTTGTCTTCTGGCATTATTGTTGCGACAGTTCCAGTTATAGACGAAACTGGATTTAAATAGCACTGCGGAGGCTAGCGAATGGACTGGTTCTCAAACCCCGCGGGTCCCCCACAGGAGCTTCCGAGGCGGCCAGGCCTTTCCCAAGCTTCTCTTCGTTTATGCACTTCCTGTACCCACGCTTACTTCAAAATATAAGAAGCTTATATTCTTTGCCTTGATCTCTCAAGCCCACTCCTGTCAAGGATCGACGATGAGCCTTCCTAGCTTACAGCAAGACCTTGCCATCGACAATGTCGAAAAGAGTGTTTCGGAGCAGTCCAACACAGAAGGCACTTTTCATCAAATGGGGCTAGGGCTGAGGACAAAGAGGAAACACTTCTTCTCTCCCCTTGATCCTTCTTATGCCAACGCAGTTCATCGCGATGCGGAGACTGTTGAGTACTCGGAGGCAGAAGAGGTAAGGTTGACTTGATGATGTTTACAATTGTCATATCCATTGGTTGTATTCTATACCCGTTTTCAGAGGGCAGTTCGACGAAAGATCGACAACATAGTACTTCCTTTAATTATTTGCAGGCAAGTCATAGAGTTAACTACTGTTCTGATGATTGGACGATGCTGAAACAACTTTTGCATCCAGTTATGTCTGTAAGTTGACATCCCTTCTGATAAAATTTCATCGCTATTTTAATCGGACTCACTCTCTTTTCGTACCTGACCTCAAAAGTCAATCAATTCGGTGAGAGTAACTACATGTTTATAGTCGAATCAACACAAACCCACTCGATTCCCAGATCGTACAAACATGTAACTTGCTTTCCTGTTCTGCACCTCGGTTTCTCGCTGAGTGTTTGTAAAGCGGCAATGCCCATGTCATTAAGGCATTCAATGAAAACTTCGTGAATTGATTTAGCATTCATTTCCTGCCGGGCGATCCTGACAAACCCTCAAGGGCATTACGACGAACGACAAGTGGACCCTTGCGCTCAGTATTTTCTATGTCGGTTATTGTAAGGCCGGTCTACTTCATTCTACTCCAATAGCTGATATGGCTTCCTTAGGTCTTCTGGAAATGCCAGCCAACAGTATATAAACCGTTTTCTCTGTAGGGTGTTTATTGACCTCCTATTGTTCCTGCAGTCCTCCAGCGGCGCATTGGTGCCAACCGATTGTATGTCCTCCGTCCATCCTACATTATATCAATGAATTGACTGCGTAATTCGTTCGTTCATGTAGCTTTTTCCTCTCTTTAACATTCTGGGGTATTGCTTCACTCTCGTTCGTCTATGCAAAGGGTTATGCCGGCTTGCTGGTTCTTCGGTAACTTCTACTTGCCATCGGCTGAAGCATCGTATAACGGAATGTGATTCTGCTAGAGTTCTAATGGGCATCGGAGAAGCAGGATATTATGCCGGCATGATATATTATCTATCTTTCTGGTACAAGAGGTATAGCCATGAAGTTTACTCTGGTCTACCTTGTTGACCAGATATTCACCTTGCAGGCACGAACTAGCAATACGGATCAGGTAATGGCCTGTTGAGAAATTCATCGAGCATCTCACTGAGAGGTTCGGCTGTAGTCTTTGCATGACCGGCACACTTCCCGGTGCGATCGGGGTGAGTGAAGTTTGTGTCCTTGCAATATGATCAGGCTGGCTCATTTCCTGGAACTCGTCCAGGGCCTCCTTGCTTTCGGCCTAGTTCGCGCGAATACCTCCGTCCTCGAAGGGTGGGCTTCTTCTGTTCAAAGGTCCCCTCCATGTGTCTAATGTACATTGAATTCCCTGCAGGTGGCAATTTCTCTTTCTCGTACGTCGTCATCTCTGGTTTGCAACCGGATATTAACCCAATTAATTACTCAACATCACCCTAGATCGAAGCTATCCCTACTCTCATTATGGCTGTCGTGATACTCTTCTTTCTCCCCTCGTTCCCGTTCTCTGCTTCCTTCCTTACTCCCCGACAAAGAGCGATTGCTCAGGCTCGCTTGAACCGCGATCATAAACCTCAGTCACATGGTGGAATGTCAGGATGGCAAGGAATCAAGGTCATTGTAGCGGATCCCACTGCTTGGCTTTTTGTGTGCATCTATGCCAGCTGTAAGAACGTTCAGCACATTCTAGTGCACCTTTTAATGATACGCCGTCCTCAGTTAACGTTGGAGTGGCTACGGTCTCTTATTTCTTACCTACGGTTATTTCTCCGTGTCCTTTTGCCGAGGATTCCTTGCTAATTAAAACCCGGTTATCAGCTAATCCGAGGCCTAGGATTCTCGTCTATCAACGCGCAAGGGTTGACAATCGCGCCGTACGTTGTAGGATGGTTTATGGTCTTTTTCCAAGCATGGCACAGCGATCGCACGCGTGAAAGGGGATGGCACATCATGCTCTCTTGCGCGACCTCGTTTATTGGGTACATCATTCTGGCGAGTTCTGTCCAAAAAAGTGTGGGTGCTGCGTATTTCTCGCTTTTTCTTGTTGTGGGTGGGAATTATAGTCTGTTCCCTCTTGTTATGTGAGTCATCAGTGCCAGTTGGGTCATGCCAAGAAAATTGACCTCGCATTTGGTTTGTATATGTAGGAGCTGGGCTGCAAATACCTTCTCTCCTACTTCCAAACGAGGCGTGGGTACCGCTTTTATTGTCTCCATCTCGAATTGTGTGTCGATGTAAGTCTTTTATATCCCTACTTATGTTGCGCTTCCTCAAGGCTGCTCTTTCGCTCATGACAGTGCGTCTCCTCAAATATATTTTGATCCAAAAGACGAATTCCGCAAAGGACATGCCATCTCTGCAGGGTATGTTTTTTACCTCCTTGACATGTGGAAATTTGCTTTTTGGTATTCATCACCTGCCAGGTGCCTGTTCTTGTCTTTTGCCGCAGCTTTTTTGCTCCACATACGGCTTTCGCTCCTCAACAAGAGAAACCAGAAACGGTTGGCGGCACTGACTGAGGAGGAGAAGAATAAGCTGGAGGACGGACCTGCGGAGGTATGGGATAATGATCCTCGTTATATTTTTATGACTTGAAGAAGTGTGGTGTGTTATGTCACGTACGACCGCGCTGGGACGAAGCACGAAACTGATGGATATTTTGTCGGACCATATATCGCCCTTATCTACACGCTATGTATGTCTTCAATGGAACGGCGGAGGTGAAAGAGAATTTGACCCTTAAGGAGACTGCCTAGTCGAACCGTCCTCGCAAAGTTCACAAGCAGTCGTGCACAATTAGTTAAAATAAATGAGCCTGAGACGATAGGAATCAGTTCAATGCCTTTCTGTCTTCAAACTTGGATACATAATGTAAGGAAGCCTGAGGTTTTCGACTCTGATATTCGTTGGGTTCCCTTGCATACCCACTATACAACCATTCCACGAATCTATTGGTGGCGGGCTCCATTATACAGCCAGCCTAAGTCCACGGCAACACAAGGGCATCATATACGCAACGTGTCTTTCCAGGCTATGGCAACCACTGCCAGTGTACATTTTAGCCTCAAGGTTATCCTCGGCAACTGGCTTCAGGAGAAGTAGTGTAGTGTCTGATGAATGTCGACTCCGAATAGCTTCAACATGGTACTGGAGTACGCACCAATTCTGTGATCAATAATACAGCTTCCGATGAGGGAACAATCAGGATTATATAAAGCGACTGAGTGGATGTGTGGTACCGAAATATTTTCAACCTATCGCAGCAAATGTATTTTGGGGTCAATCGCGAGTGCAATGTAGACATGATATCGGCGAACAAAAGTGCAGGCGAAGACATAAGAGAAGGATCCAAATCACAGCGACCGAGACCCAAGCCCCGTTGAAGAGATTTGCCAGGCGCGCTTTGGTTGCGCTTTGGTCGAAAAAACTGGCTAGTACATTTCTGTCTCGGAACTTCAACTTGAAGCTTAAGTTGGTGCACTGAGCAAGAAAATGGAGCGCCATAACAAACGGTCCTCTGCCAGAGGAAGCCAGGAAATGATGGCATGGCTCAGATCTGCTTCGAAGTCTTGTAAATTTGTTGTAAATAGCCCCGAAGCCAACGCTAGCTATGCCAACACAACTTGAAGTGCTTCCGTTGCAGATCATGCTGAAACTTACATTATAGTGATCGACTATCATCACGTTCCTGTAGTCTGACTCTGAAACTTATACATAATTGGCAGCACATGGCGTTCAGTTCCCAGGATACGCCAAATTTACCCCGCGTAATCAAACTCCGCCCCTTTCAGATTTTTTCTGTCCATCGCTTGTCTCCTTTCACCGCACATCACCCGTCCTGTCCTCAAGTTCGCCCTTAAGCTTACTCACCCTCACACACTCTTTAATCCCCACCATCGTTGCTTTACACCACACTCAATCAATTTCTAAAATAACAACAATGTTCTCCTCCCTTGTCCTCCTCTCCTTATCTGCGTCGGCCTTTGCGACAGTTTTCGTACGTTCTCTCCCCGCCATCAAGGCGTTTGACCTCACGTTCATTGTCTTCGCCTTTTTTTTGTGGTTTATTGTTCGTAGACGACGTCCCCTGTCGCTTCAACGACGTTCAGCGGTGGCAAACCTGCTACCGTCAGCTGGCAGGACGACGGTTCCGCTCCTTCATTGAAGGATTTCGGGCCAGCTATAGTTTCCATCTATGTCGGTAATGCGCTACAACAGGTAAGTCCCCGCTCTCTATCAAGTCTGCAGAGATGGGATGCCTGGAAATATGATCGAGGACGTGCTAGAATATCGCGGTTTTCAAATCCAAGTAGTCCTTGGCATTATTCCCACTGGCTATGCGTTTCTTTTCTTGCACCTCGCGTACTAACCGATTCGCCTCATCCACCCAACAGACCAGCCTGCAAACAATAGCTCCCAATGTCGACGTGTCAACCACCGCGTCCATTCAGTTCACCCCCGATCCGACTATCGGGCCCAACAGCAATAATTAGTACGTTTTCTCACTCTGAGTTACGCACTATATCCATATCTTGCCTCCCATTTTCGCCCACCATTCTATTCCTTCTCATGTGCTTGCTCCCCTTACCCGATCTCCTTCCGGTCCCCGACTCCCCTGCTAATTGTTGACAACCATACACAGCTTCATCCGCTTCCAGTCCATTAGCCTGAAAGATCCCAAGTCGCCCCAATACCCTGCCCTCGCTTTCTCTGCCAAATTCACGTACGTTCGCTCTCCCACTTTTCCCTCCTTTTTCCATAATTCATTCATCCCATTTTGCCTCCAACTCCATTTCGCATTCCCTTTCGCCCTTCATTCAACTAACGTCTGCCCTTAGCATGAACAGTATGACCGGTACTTTCAACTCGACTGTTCAAGCCCAAATCGATGGTCAATCCACCGCCCCCATCGGCGGACCAACCTCTGCCGCCTCCTCTGGCAGCGCCGCCGCCACTACCACCAGAAGCACGGCTGCCTCTGTGGCCGGTTCGAAAACTACTGGCACCAGTGCCAGCGCCACCTCGAAGCCTGCGAATGGTGCCATGAGCATGAGTGGTGGGGCTATGAAGGGGATGATAGTGGTAGTTGGGTTGGTGGCTAGTGTCACGCTGTTCTAAGCCGGAGTATGAGGCCTTCCCCATTTATTTTCTTTCTTTTTGAATTGTTCTCTTTCCGACATCTGATTTGGGTTCTGTTACATGTGAATTCCCCGTTAATGGTTGCATTTTGATATTCCCCACTCTGTTCTATCCGACCTAGTCCCCATCCTCTGGAACTTCGTTTGCCCTTTGTTCACGACTAATTACGAGATGAGTGCACGGCACACGCGATGGGGACCTATCTTACATTCTTTACAGACGGATTCATCGTCCCGATATTCAATTCGATTGAATGAATACTTGTGTACTTGCTTATTAGGTCTCACGTGAAACTGAGCAATTACCGGACTTATCCCGCTCTATCTACCGTGTCCCATACATCACCACCAGTACTTGCGTTTAGTCCATGCATAAGTGAATCGCCTGAAATTGCCACTGAGTTGCAATGCCGCCATCGCGCCTGCTCACACTCTCTAACAACCTCATCACTCGCGGGTGCACACGAGCCATACTTCCACGAAATATGTCTTCCAGTCCTCCTCCTCCGCCTTCACCACAAACTTCATATAGTTCTTCTCGACCCCCTTCCTCAGCCCATCCACCATCTCATGTGTCGCCAGCGTCAGCTGGTGGGATAAGCGTCGACTCCGGGAGAGACTTCAACTTCCCCGTCTCGCCAGTCCCGAACAACCCACTTGGGGAGGGGCGGTATATACGCACGGCTGCTGCGCTCATTATCGGGTGCGCTGCCATCTGCCACCTCTTCTTCTTAATATCGATTGAGATGTGCTTGGTCTTAGGGACGAGATCCTGAATGGTAAGACACTGGACCGCAACTCAAATTATTTCGCGCGGTATTGTTTCGAGCAGGGAATAGAGTTGTACGTTCTTTCCTCCTCTCTTTAGGTGTTTACGCGATATGGGTGGTTGACGGCCTTAGTGACCAGAAAGCGGATAGAAGTAATTGCCGATTGTGAGGAGGAAATGTAAGTAATCCCGCTGTTTATTTTATCTATCCTTGCACTTGTTGGTTACGGGGAACATGTACTGATCGATTACTGTTGGGGTGTAGCATCGAGGCGAGCAGACGGATGGTAAGGAACTATGACTTTGTGGTCACTTCTGGAGGAATTGGACCTACTCATGATGGTGTGTACCATTTCAGTCCTTCCCCTGTCTTCCAATCCTGCTCATCCAATCCGTTGAAATACTCACACCCAGACATAACCTACGCCTCACTCGCAAAATCCTTCTCCCAACGCCTCGTGCACCACCCCGAGACGCTGACCCGGATGGGCGAGATGAACAAGTACCGGCCGTGGGTAGCAACTCAAAACACGGAACAGCGCGCTGCGACCCAGCGCATGGCGCTGTTTCCTGAGAACGCGGAGGTGTTGTTTGTGGGGAGGGATCTATGGGTTGTGAGTTGCCCGCACTCAGCCTATTCAGGCTTTCCCTTATCTTCCGTTCTGTAACCCTTTTTTTCTCTTTCTGAACTATCCTGAAGATTGCTAGTTATGCTGTGCTAACCAATTCCATTCTTACACAGCCGGTGGTCCGCCTAGAAGGCAAACTATGTATATTCCCCGGGATCCCCGCGCTCTTCCAGAAGATGCTGAATTTGCTGACACCGTTCCTCCCGCTACCTCCGAAGAATGAGAGGCCGCTGAGGATCCAGATATTCACTTCGTGCGTAATTTTCCTGTTCTTTATTATTAATATTCCCATGCACCCTCTCTCTTACCCCCCGCACTCTTTTTCTAATCCGATTTCTTTCCTTCCCCACACCTCCTGTACGCCGTATGTTTTCCACCACAACCTGCCTTTCCTTACCGACCCCCATACACTCTTCTAACATGCTTCTTCTCTTCCAGCCGACCGGAATCTCTAATAGCACCGTACCTCACGACATTACAGGAACGCCTGAAACCGCACGGGATTCAAGTGGGATCGTACCCGGTAATGGGGCAGGGTGTCTGTGTTAGTTTGATTGGGAGGGATGGGGATCCTGGGGTAACGGTAAAGGTGGGGGATGTGGCGGAGGAAGGGGGGAGGGAGGTGGGGGGGACGGTGGTTAGCGAGGAGGAGGTTGCGAGAAAGAAAGGAGAGAGGGCTGGTACTGCGAAGGAGGAGCAGGGGCAGGGACAGGGACAGCTGTCAAGTTCGAAATTATGAGCTCGGGGTGGTTGGAATGGTCGGGGATAGACCCGCAGACCGAGGCGTCTGTAATGTGTAGGATACCCGCTGCACTCAACAAGGCATTGTTTTATTCGGATCGGTGCCTTGTCTAAGATAAATAAATTCGGAGTCGGGTGCGGACAGTCTTTAATCAACAATCTATTCAACCCGCCTGAAGACATGGCCAGCGCTATTGAACAACTCCCGGATTCCATCAGCATAGGGAAAGGGATGACAATGGTAAGTAAATAAGTGCTTGCACTCTTCCCGAACTCTTTCGCACACAAGTTGAACGAATTCCTCCGCAACAGGCATATCTAACTCGGATCCACATCTCCGGGGCCTCGACGACGAGACGATGCAAGTCCCTCTGCACTGGCACGAGATACACGACGAATATTTCCGCGTCTTGAAAGGGAAATTACAAGTGACCCTTGAGTCGACGACCAAGATATGTACGCCGAGGATGGGGAGCAGAAGGTACCAAAGGGGACGGTGCATGCATTGAAAAGTTTCCCCGGAGTGGAATGTATCTTTGAGGAGAGGACTGAGTCGATGGTAAGTGGTTTGAGTGAGTGTATGGTTTTTGAGGATGTTTCGTTGATTATGCTGGCCGGACGAAGACAAGGACATATTTTCCCGTAATATATACGAGACGGGTACATTTGTTCGCAATTTCTTTTCTGAGATGCAGGCGTTTTATTATGGGGATGCGAGGCCAGCGCTGCCCGGACACTTTTGGTGGTTGGAGCGAGGGGTGAGTGGTCCAAGAATTTTTGCTAGTGTTGGGGGACGCTAAGTGGGTGTCTCGAAATTTGAATGTAGTTTGTCGTGCTGGTGGGGTACTATATCGCACTAGCATTTGGGTATAGGATGAAGTATGACCATGAGAGTTTGAAAAGCTCAATTAGGTGTGCTGTTAATGAGTTCCGAGCTCGATAGTTTCTACCGCAGATCTTGTACTACCGTCACTATAGTCGTGCCATGCCGCTACGTTTCCACGTGGGACCTGAGTAGAACACGTGGTTAGCCTTTCCTTTTCCAGAGCTTTAATTTCAACGACACGACAACCATCACGACTAATTGACGAAATCCGTTTGCCATTTTCTGTCTTGGATCTTTTTGACAGTCGCACGTCCGGTCATACATGCAGCTCACACTGAGCTAACCTTGGAAAACGACCTCAAATCACATCAAACTCTCACTCCACCAAACCATCACACTCATTCAATTCCTTCCACTCACGCTCTTTAAACTTGAACCGATACATCGAGATGTCCTCCAGATCATTGACATTTTTCCTGGCCCTGGCCCTCGCGTTTTTGGCCCTAGATTCTGTTCTGTTTGTCGATGCTGCTCTATTTGTACGTCCGGCTTTACGCCCTAATGCGAAAGACTGCCAGTGACTGACTGGATTGGGCATTGGTGCGTTCGGGACGAAATAGGTGATAAAGCCCTCGCAGGGCTCGACGTGCCACGGCGGACAGGCTTGCACAATCGAATGGCTGGATGATGGCGAGAGTCCGCTTTTAACAGCCATTGGTGCATGTACAGTTGGATTGTTTTCAGGGAATCAGGTCTGTCGGATCTGTGCATTATATACATGATTGTGCGGTGTTGAATGCAGTCGTTCGATAATTGTAGCAACTCGTGCAGACGATCCAACCAGTGGATGTGTCCAGCACACACTCCGTAACCTTCACGGCGAGCCTCGCGTTTCTAAGATTTCGTGACATTGGTACTAATGTTCGTCTCTTTGTTGCCATTCCAGCCGAACCCCAAGGCAGGCCCTGATTCAGATACCTAGTTCGTTTACTCCCTTCCCTCTTCAACTAATCGTCTTATCCGCCTTCCTTCCTTCTTCTAGCTACATAAGCATTGCGTCAACAACCTTCAAAGTAAACGGGACATCTCCCTACCTCGGGTTTTCTCCCTTCTTCAAGTGAGTCTCCGGCCCTGCCCCTTCCCCTGCCCATCTAACCTACCTCCCAACATCAGCCTGGACAATATGTCTGGTTCTTTCGCCTCTCCCGTCCCTTCCCTAACAACCACCATCCCTGTGCCTGCCGCATCTTCCGACACGCAGTTATCCACAATAACAGTAGGCACCCTGCAAACGTCCCTCCCCCCCATCACCTCGTTGGTCGCCACCACCTCCACTGCGTCATTGTCTTCATCGAGGTTCACGACATCGGCAGCGACATCGCCGGCCTCATCAACAGCGACAAGACCGGGTACAGGGACGAATGCCCCTGCATCCACCCCGTCGGCAAATGCCGCACGCGCACGGACAGATATCAATACCATCTCCATCCCTTCACTCATGCTTGGTGTCCTCTCTGTATTCCTCTGCTTTCTCTCTTTCTCATAATTAAGGGCCCTCCTTCCACCCTTACCTCTCGACTTGATTTTTATTGCATCTATCATTATTGTGACACCTCCATTTCTACATTTTCTTCTCAACTGCACTTGGGCTTCCATACCCCACATCCTTCCTGGCGAAACCACCCTCCAATCACTCTTGTCTATTTACAGTGACACCTATAGAGGAACATCTTAGCTGCGCTGCCCCCACCTCTGCCCTTCATTTCGACCTTGACTTTGATATCAATTTCCCATGCTAGTACTGCGATACCTTGTTGTGTTTCATATTTTTTACCATAGCATTGTCTCACTGCCTTTCTGGCATGATAGACCTCATTCATACTTGATGCCTGTCATGTGGCAGAAATTGTCACTTGAGTGCAAAACCTTGAAAATGTCTAACTCCTCCTGCTACAATGCTTTTTAGGAAAATGGCTCTCCCAATCTGTGCAGAAGTGCATTTCAAAGAGTTTTAGGTAACTGTTTCTTCTAATTTTGCCTCAGTGAAGGGTAGTTTGGGGAACATTGTTGAAACATGATGACTAATTAATTATAATGACACAAGTTGTGCTGCTACCACCCCTGCTCAATAAAGCCCCCAAAGTCATGCCAAAACAAATCTATTGTGCTTCCCAGGCTTGTTGACTACAAGTCTGCCTCAGCAAGCAAGAAATACCAGTCATTGGATGTTGCCAAAATGTTGCCTGGCACTAATATACTCCATGACCTCAAGAGGGCCAGGATTTTCCTTTCTTTGGTAGATGGCACTTACTTAATTCTCATGGATATAATTGTGTGTTATTCTGTGTTTAATTGGGATCAATAAAAAGGTTGATAGCTTTGCAGAACACTTTACAAACAAGTCTCAATACTTACTGAACTCAAAGGTGAAAATCCACTTTTTATTTCAAGCACATACAAAAAAAAATGCTGGTGTCCAACTGATTACCATATAATACAATAGATTCAATTAATTCACTTGGAACAATTTGCCCAATTGGAGCCATGCACAAATCTACTGACATCAAGCCTAGTTTTCAACAATGAACCTATAATGATGGTGTTGCTTGGATGATATAGCCCAGCCCGACACTCTGGTGGGACCCAGAAGAGCAATTGGGATTCTGAGCCACATACCCAGCCATTGATCATCTTTGACTTATGAATAGATCCAGGGGCCATAACAGGTCCTGACACCATGCCATTTCCATTTGGGGGTGCAACAAGTAAAACCTCATCAGCAGTGTGCTCTTCCAAGAGCCCAGCCATCAGATCTCCAGTGCTGGCATTCCAGACCCTGATTGTATTGTCACCAGAACCTGACACTATATAGCTGCCATCTGGGGAGTATGCAACAGATGTAACAGATCCAGTATGCCCCTCCAAGGGCCCTGCAATCAGATCTCCTGTTTCTGCATTCCACACCCTGATTGTCTTGTCAAAAGAGCCTGATACAATGCATTTAGCATCTGGGGAGTATACAATGCATGAAACTGAATCAGTGTGGCCTTCAAAAGGATTTAAGACGAGATCCCCAGTTTCAGCATTCCAAACCTGCACTGTCATGTCATCTGAAGCTGAGACAAAATGTTTGCCATCTGGGGAATATCTAATGGCTTCAACCCAATTAATGTGCCCTTTCAATGGACCCTTCAGTAAAACCCCTGTCTTAGCATCCCAAATCCTAATTGTTCTGTCCCCTGAGCCTGAGACAATGTGCTTGCCATTAGGGGAGTATGTAGTGATGTGCCCGGCTCGGCCTGAAGCCCCAGGCCAGGCCAGGCCCTGCCAAAGTAGGCCAGGCCAAGCCAGGCCCTGTAGCACGGCCTGGACGGGCTTTCGGCCTGGCTCAAGTTTGGTGAGGCCCAAGCCAAGCCCTCAGGCCCTGGCCTCAGTAATTTATTTTTTTCGTGGGGACAATCAGAATAATTTGCCGGAAATAAAAAACCTACCCTCATGCAAATGGTCTGTGAGATTTTTTTCTTGTGACCACCGCGTTTTACACATAACCACGAAAATGGCAACTCGAATTGAAGGGAATCCAAAAGCCACCATGCAACGAAAGGTGCTTGGATCTTGATTGACAGTCTTTTGCTTATACAGTTTGTTTGTGAAACCCTCTATTATGAGTAGCTCAGTTTTTATAATTTCATTGATGTATACACCTGAATTTCATCTCTGTTATGCCAGGAACATTTTTGAAAAAATAATGCTACCAGGCCAGGGCTTAGGCCGGGCCAGGCCGAGGCCAAGCCCAAGCCCTGCATGAGGGCCTGGCCTGAGGTTTTGAAAAGCCCGAGCCCTCCCAGGCCAGGCCAAAGCCCTGGCTTCCAGGCCAAGCCGGGCCCGAACATCACTAGGAGTATGTAACAGATGTGACTGTATCAGTGTGGCCATCCCATGGCCCTGCCACCAGGTCCCCAGTTTCAGCATTCCAGACTTGGATTGTCTTGTCAGTTGAGCCTGAGACAATGTGTTTGCCATCTGGGGAGTATGCAACAGACTGAACCCAATGGGTATGCCCTTTCAAAGCTCCCACCACTGGAACTCCTGTTTTGGCATTCCAGATCCTGAGTGTCTTGTCAAAGGAGCCTGAGACAATGTACCTGCCATCTGGGGAGTATGCTACACATGTGATCCACCATGTGTGCCCTTCCAAAGGTCCTATTGCCAGATCCCCTGTTTCAGCATTCCAGACTCGGATTGTTCTATCACTTGAGCCTGAAGCAATATGTCTGCCATCTGGGGAGTATGCAACAGATTGAATCCAATGAGCATCACTTTCCAATGGTGCTGTCACAAGGTCCCATGTTTCTGCATTCCAGACCCTAATGGTCTTGTCACCAGAGCCTGAGACAATATGTCTACCATCTGGGGAATAAGCAACAGATGAAACTGATTCAGTATGTCCTTCCAATGGTCCTGCCACCAGATCCCATGTTTCAGCATTCCAAACTCGAATTGACTTATCAAATGAGCCTGAGACAAGGTGCTTGCTATCTGGGGAGAATGCAACAGTAAAAACCCAACTGGTATGACCTTCCAAAGGCCCTGCTACCAGATCCCCTGTTAAAGCATCCCAGACCCTGACTGTCTTGTCATCTGAGCCTGATGCAATATATTTGCCATCTGGGGAGTATGTAACAGTTTCAACCCAATTTATATGTCCTTCCAATGGCCCTGCCACAAGATCCCCTGTTTCAGCATTCCAGACACTAATTTTCCTGTCACTGGAACCTGAAACAATGTGGCAGCCATTTGGAGAGTAGTCAATAGCTGTGACACCATCTGTGTGTAATTGCCATGGCCCTGCAACCAGATCCTCTGTTTCAGCATTCCAGATTCTCATTGTCCCATCATCTGCACCTGACGCAATCTGGTTGCCATTTGGTGAGTATGCAACACATAAGACTAGACCAGTGTGGCCTTCCAAGGGTCCTGCCACCAGATCCCCTGTCACAGCATTCCAGACTCGGATTGTCTTGTCATGGGAGCCTGATGCAATGTGCCTTCCATCTGGGGAGTATGCAATAGCTTCAATCCAATTGGTATGTCCCTCCAGGGGTGATGTAACCAAATCCCCTGTTTCTGCATTCCAGATCCTGATTGTTGTGTCATGTGAGCCTGAGGCAATGTGCCTTCCATCTGGGGAATATGCAACAGATGCAACCACATCATCATGACCCTCAAACACCCCAACATTAATTGGCCAGTCTTGTTCTGGACTCATATGAGTCTTTAATGTTTGTGACAGTTGAGGTAGATATTGCCTTGAGACCCTGGAATTGCGAGGGGCAAATGGAAGGGCAGACAAATATATATGAGGTGCACTCTTCACAATTGGGATCTGAAAGGCCTCAACAAATTTCCTGGCATCTGCCAGCAATGCTGCAAGTTCTGGATTTGAAGGCTGATATAAATTCAAAGGTGATTAAATCAGTCATCATGCTTTGTCAAATGTCATCCATGGTACATACCTGATACCACTGATCTGCAGCATCCAAAGCTTTTGATGCAACATTTGAAACCTCATTAATTAAACTCAGCACTTCCAGCCAATGGAGTAAATGAATGTGGGCAAACTGTTGGCCACTCTCTGAGAATGCTGCATCTGGATTCTGCTTTGGGACATCCTGAAGGTGTTGTGCCCAGAAACGACATGCATAGGAGAGATAAGAAGGGATGGCAGTCTTGATACATCTGCCAAGGTCCTCAACATGATCATTGAAAACATAGGATGTTTCCAAGTTGCATATGTTGAGATGAAGGCCTCCTTTTGCATTCATAACTCTCAAGCAGCCCAATGCAAGTCTTTTGCTTTGCTTGGTTTGATTGATAGCAAATGCTTCAGTGGATCGATTGACATCTCTCAGAAATTCAGGAAATGATTGATGTGCAAGCTGAATACCATTCTCAACATCATTTGTAATCACAGCCTTCAGTCCATTGAGAACAAATGCAATTGATATATCTGTTTCCACTCCATAAAGAAGTTCCTCAAGATCCTGAAAATGCAAAGGAACTCGGGCAAGGACAATACACCCTGCAACAGCATTGAATGCCTCCAGGGCAGAATCTTTGAAAGAGTTTTTGAGAACTCTGAGATAAAGACTGTCAATATCACCCATGCCAGGGTTCCCATCAAGAATGAGTGATAGTTGTGCAGTAGGAACACCTTGTTTAACAAATTTTATAACAGTCTCTGCCCAGATAAAGAGTCCTGCAGCTTGTTTTGTAAGCTGCTCAATGATTGTGGTTCCTGGCCAGTGTGTCAGCCTGGGATGATAAGGCTTTGCAATATTTGAAAAATGATGTGTGAAGAAGGACTGGATGTCATTGGATGTCTGGAGGGTAACTTGATCCCCTGTCTGAAGCACAATGTTCTTGCTAACATCTTCAAGACATGCCCCAACATCAGACTCATGTCTGGCTGCAATAAAAAGCTTGAATTTTTTGGGCAATTGTGCCCACCTTCTCACAGTCCGCAAGAGAATACCTCGTGGTGCAGATGTAGAATCACTGGCATCACATTCATCCAAGGCATCAATAACAATAACCAAGGGTTGCTCAAATGACAGAACATCACAGTTCTTTGTCAGAGGCTCCTTGATTAAATGTTTGAAATGATATCCAATATCATTGCCAAAATGTATTTTTGGGTCCTTGAGGAACTGAACAATGTCGCTCTGTAATGCAGAGTCATGACAGGCAAGTCCATATGCAATGCTGTGCCAAATGACAGCTGGGTCACCAAGAATTGCATGACCACGTTCAAAACAGAAGGCCACAGTGGGCTGGTGTTTGGCCAAATGGGAAACTACAGTTGAGGCAATGGCTGATTTGCCTGCTCCAGGACTGCCACTAAGCCAAAGAATATTTTCCTGGGAAGAGTCCCCAGCCCAGGCATAAATTTCATTCAATATGTTCTTACGGGTTCCTTTCAAGCATTTTGGTCGGTTAGTACCAGCTTGTACGGGATTCAATCTCCTCTGGAGAAACTCGAGATTCTGTGCTGAAGCTGAAAGAAAACATGAATGAACATTCTCCATGCAAGCACCAGGTACTCACTATTGTCTTGAACAGCCTGATCCTGTTGGACAGTATTCTTAATTTGCGTTTTCAACTAAGAAAAGCATTGTCAGCCAATCAACCGGATTATAACAGGTGAAGAAATACCATGAATATCAACAATGCATGCTTCAATTTCTGACGGTATTCCTGAACTTTACCGATATCAGTGTTCGCTACAAGAGCTTTCCTTAACCAACCACGAGATGTCTGTCCCTCTGTAAACCGATTTATCTCATGCAACGTCCTGATAGAAAATAAATCAGACGAATGGAAAACATGCTGTATTTTACGCACTCCATTAAGGTCTGGAGGTTCTGAATCAGTTCTCGAGGTACCTTCCGTCCATTATTTTCTGCGAGACTGGGACTCGAGACAATGGCATGAACGGTTTCACATGCATCTTCAGCGAGACGCTTGAAATCTTCGTCGTTAGATCTAGTTGCCTTTGTTTTATGTGAACGTTGAGTCGAGATGCATATGCATGACAGTTTGTTTTTGGTTACCTGGACGTTTGTGACGATAGACAGTGCCAAGGAAGCAGCTGGCTGGATAAATGGGACTGGCGAAAGCTGAGATGCACTTTTTAAGCCCGTCAAAATTACGAATGAGATGTTCAAAGCCGTATCCGTGGTAGCCAACCCAGGGTGTTTGGCTGGCGAACTTTGAACGTTGCCTTGGACCGCCTGGGCTATGTGCATTGCAGATCGAGCCACCTTTGCGACCGTTCTGTGGCCCATCGTGAAGACTTTGAAGAGAGAAAGCGAGTAAAGATGTGTTAATGGGGGAAACAAGAGGAAGCGCATGCTGGTGAACTCTTTTCCATCTGAACACTAGGAACGTGTTCCTGACACGGTGACAGCCTGCCAGCCCTGAGGCTGATTCCCAGCTCTTTGTGATCAGACAATATAGACAATACATTAGTAATGCATGAGCCTCACCCCTAGCAACGGAGATCCTTTTCAGATATTTTCACGTCGTTAAACTGAAACACCGTTAACACGTCAACGTTAAACTCGAGCTCACACCAAGACACGCCAAGACACGTTACAAACTTGAACAAGGCATCCATACGGCATCCGAGTTGTCACTGCAAGTCCTTCGGCTCTGTATTGCGATCACATTGAATATGAACTTTACGGGGGTATCAATTGAATTTGGTCCAGTCTTCAAGTCGAACCTGGAGTTCAAGTTGTGGCTTTTAAAGTCATGTCCCGCGTCGAAGCCAAGTCACATTACGTAACCGCTTTGTGATCAGGCTTCCACTCCACTGCATGATGATCGATGATCACTCGCCGCGTCGCGAACACAGTAACGTCAACGTTGCTCTCCGTCAGGCATGCGACTCGACCCATGTGGGACGTTGCCATCACATCACCACAAAAACATATCCATTGAATGTATATACAAATGCTTCCCGTTCCACCGTCGTTTTTCTACCATTGGCTAGCCTTTTTCAAGTTATTCTTCGTATCAACGCTCCTTCTCGGATTCCAACTCAACTACCCATTCCCTTATATCTCTATTATATATATTCTCCCCTGATCTGCACCCGTTCTTCTTGAACGTGAATTACGATGCACTACCCTGCCGCTCTCGTGCCTTTGGTGCTCGCTTCCCTCTCGACCCATGCACTCCCAACAACGCAGCTGCTCGAGCGCGGCCTCACCGATGGTATAAACGTCTTCGATGATGTCATCGTCTTCGATGCGGCCGCTTTC